>JGI24702J35022_10000981_pt1 | contig 17869 bp, 13 predicted proteins | sample TergutTh196P4_FD_35022 | JGI IMG/M metagenome (IMG submission 35022)
ATCTTAGGCTTACTGTCGCAAGGTTACCGCCCTGAAGAAGCCTCGGTGATAGGCGTCTACCTGCATGGCGTCGCCGGCGACCTCGCCGCCGCCAACCTCTCAGAAGAAAGCATGATAGCCGGCGACATCATCCAAATGTTAGGAATCGCCTTCAAACAAATGCGTGGTTAAAGGGAACGCATAATACACTTGCCGAAGACGGATGATATATCCTTTTTTGATCCACCGGGTAAGGTTATTCCGATCGAAGTCCGGTCGCCACACGTATAGCTGATTGACATTGAAACATGCCAAATCGAACAGCTTTTCTTTAAATTCCGGAAAGTTCATTTATTCTTTTGTTTCTATTCCGCTGCAAATATACAGCATTTTAGAAACAAAACAAAGGAAATCATCCGATTCGTAGCGAGGTTTTGATTTTTTCGATTTTCAGGGAGGCGGCTTTTTCGGCTGCGGGGATGTCGTCGACCGATTTGACAGGTATGTGTACCTCTATGTAAAACTTGATTTTCGGCTCGGTGCCCGAAGGACGGATTGAGACCTTCGTGTCGTCTTCTGTGAAGTATTGGAGCACATTGGAGGTCGTAGGCATGTTGAGCGAGAAATCTTCTTTTTCTGCAAAGCTGTATCCTTTCAGTGAAGCAAAGTCGCAGGTCATGGTTACTTTTGAGCCGCCGATATCCGTCAACGGTTGTTTGCGGAAACTGTTCATCATCGCTTCTATTTCTTCGGCGCCGCTCTTGCCTTGCTTTACAACCGAGATACCGACTTCTTTTGAGTAGCCGTATTCTACATAAATCCGGTTCAACAGACTATAAATGGTTAGTCCCCTGTCTTTTGCCCATGCGGCCATTTCGGCCATGATGCAGCAGGCGGATACGGCGTCTTTATCGCGTACAAAATCTTCGCACAGGAAGCCGAAACTCTCCTCACCCCCACCAATATACGTCTTTTTACCTTCTTTTTTACGCATAATGTCGGCAATCCATTTGAAACCTGTATAGACATCATAATAGGTCACATCATTTTTTTCAGCGATAGCGCGGACGGTTTCGGTTGTAACGATTGTTTTGATGATATATTCTTTTCCGGTCAGCCGGTTCAGTTCTTTCCACCTTAGTATCAGGTAATAAATAAACAAGATAGCGGTCTGGTTACCGTTCAGTAACACCCATTCGCCTTCGTTGTTTTTTACGGCAACGCCAAAACGGTCGGTATCCGGGTCGGAGGCAAGCACGAGTTCCGCGCCGGTTTCTTTCGCTCTTTCCACAGCAAGCGACATGGCGGCAGGTTCTTCCGGATTGGGGGATATGACGGTTGGGAAGTCGCCGCTCACCACGTCTTGCGCGGGTACATTATATATATTAGTAAACCCGAATTTCTTTAATGCCGCCGGAACGATTCGTACGCCTGTACCGTGAATTGGCGTATAAACGATCTTGATATCATGGTGACGGGTGATAACATCCGGCGATAAGGAGATCGTTTTCAGGTCATTCAGATAGGCATCATCCATTTTTTCGCCAATGATTTCAATCATATCAACCCTGCCGTTGAACTTAATTTCGGAGACGGCGCGAATTTTATTTACTTCAGCGATTGTATTTTTATCATGTGGATTGATCATCTGTGCGCCATCATCCCAATAGGCTTTGTATCCATTGTATTCTTTCGGGTTATGGGAGGCGGTCAGGATAATACCGCTCTGGCAGCCGAGTTTACGAATGGCGTAGGATACTTCCGGAGTGGGGCGAAGGTCATCGAACAGATAGACTTTGATTCCGTTGGCTGTAAAGACATCGGCCGATAGCTTGGCAAATTCGCGGCTGTTGTGACGGCAATCATAGCCGATAACAACCTTTATCTCCGGCAGATCGGCAAATTCTTTGTTCAAGTAATTTGATAATCCCTGTGTAGCAGCGCCTACGGTATATTTGTTCATCCGGTTTGTCCCGGCGCCCATGATGCCCCGCAGGCCTCCGGTCCCAAATTCGAGGTCTTTGTAAAATGATTCGATCAATTCGGTCGGGTCGGTATTGTTCAACATTGTTTGAACCTGATTACGGGTGGTCTCGTCGTAATCCAAACTAAGCCAGATTTCCGCCCTTTTTCTGACGTCGTTTATTAATTTATTGTATTCCATATTGTTAGAGTAAAAAAGTGCCTAAAAATCATAAAAAAACCCTCCAAAGGTAGGAAAAAAAGAGAAAAAAGAAAGAAATCAAAACTGATTTTTTTTAAACAGTTACCGTGTGAAGTCAAAATTATATTCCGAAAGATTGCCGCACCGGTCTGTCACGGTCAGTTTCAAGTGGTGAGCGCCCGGATGAAGTCTCTCATCATCAAAAGTATAAGTAAGCAGCGCGTTCTTGCTGTCATATTCAAACAGGGCATATTTGCCGTTTATCTCACCGTGATAGGATGCAATGCCACTCGAGTCGTCGGATATACGGATGCTAATTTTCTTTTTGTCGCTCCATCGGAACGGGTCTATTGGCGTGATTTTCGGTGGGTTGAGGTCGCAGGCGACAGTATAAGCGCCAAGTTCGCCGACTTGTGCATCAATCCAGCCGTCGCGATAAACGCCGCCAATCCATGTTCTTCTTCCGTCGTTCAGGTTAATACTGACAATGCCATATTGATTTGGTTTGATAGAAGGTAGAATGCTGTCTATAAATAGGGATAACTGTGCCGGATAATGCAGGGGAACAGGTGAGAGGTGTAGCAGGTGAACGGGATAAGAAAAGGTGGAAGAGGTGGAAAAGGTGGAAGAGGTGGAAGAGGGGGAAATGGGGGAAGAGGTGGGAACTCGATAATGCATATACAGGTTATTGTAGAGGCTGTTGCGGGGGAGCGTCATACGGATGCCTTTGGCACTGAATGAGTTATAGTCGTACCATCGGAGAAGTGTTGCGCCGACGGTATCGGGCGGGGTTATGTCCTGTTTTTTTCCTGTAATTTTGATGTTCGCCTGACACGAATTGCCGTAGAGATCGGTTAAAGTGATGACGGCATTATAGATTCGTTCTTCGAGGATCGTTATTTTACCGGAATTACGGCTTGCGACAAAACGGGCATTGTTTCCCGCATCGGTAAAGGTTTTTATATAAAACGAACGAGTTTGCGACCATTCCTCATAATCGGTATGGCTGTTGATGTATCCGGATTCATCCTGTGTAAAGCGGTCGATATAGCTTCGGAACATCTCAATACCATCGACTGTCAGCAGGATGTCTCTGACGCCATACGAAAAATTTGTTCCGTTCATTCGGTCAATAGCTCTTATTCCCAAGCCTATTTCGCCCCATGCTTCTATTGTCTTCGTAATAACCGGATTGCCGTTTTTGTCGAGCCCGAACTCAATATTCTGTTTTTTATCGCTTCCATTGACCATCCCTTTTCCTTCCATCGGATAGATTCGCAGTCCGCGAATGATCGGTTTTTGTGTATCCGGTATTTGCGATTGGTAGAAGGGTAGCGGGTTAATCAACTCGTTTGTACTTAAATCGCGTACTTCGAAATGCAGGTGCGGCCCTCCCGAATTGCCCGAGTTACCACTAAAGCCTATTACATCACCCTGACTTACAGGAATTACATCCGGTTGAAATGAAATATCGACTGAAAAACTTTCCTTCTCATATTGTTTTTCTTTCACAATATCGGCCATGACAGGCGTAAATCGTTGAAGATGACCATATACTGTTATCAGGCTGTCAGCGGGGTGGGTGACGTAAACAGCCAATCCATATCCGCCCGGACTGACGGTTACACGCGAAATATATCCGTCCAATACGGCAAGCAAGGGATGTCCTTCGCTGGATTGTGTACGGATGTCGATTCCTGCATGGTAGTGTCCTGCGCGCAAATCGCCGAATCCGCCTGACAGTTGCAGTTGGAAACCAAGCGGATTGGATAAACGTTGCGCAGCAGTCCGGATAGGCGATGCTACAAGCAGAAAAGCGATGATAACGAGGTTATACTTCTTCATAAAAACTGAACGCTGAAAACTGAAAACTGAGAACTGAAAACTGAAAACTGAAAACTGAAAACTGAGAACTACTTAAAAGGTAATAAAAAGTCGGCGACAACAGGCAAATGGTCGCTATATCCTCCCTTGTAAACTCTGCCTGTATAAACGCGTAGCGGGCTTTGTTCACCACGGTTGTTCTTTTTGGAAAGTAAAAAATCGGCTGCAAAAATACGCGGGCTACCTGCCTGCAGGCGCTTGTTCCAGTTAGCGCTAACCATGATTTGGTCTAATTGCGACCATTCGTTTTGAAAACGGTAGGTGCCGTGATAATTTAATTTGCGCGGATCGCCGAAAAGGTTTGTAAGGTTGTATTTTACGGATGAACCTTTCAGGATTATTTGAATGCTTTTGTCTGAAGGAGTGTCGTTGAAATCGCCCATTACAAGGATGTTACTTGTCGAATTGATGCGGTACAGGGAATCACAGAGGGAACGAAGAAACCTTGCCGCTTCGAGGCGATTCGGTTCTGTTTCTTTTTCACCCCCGGAGCGTGAGGGGAAATGGCATACAAATACATCCAATCGTTCGCCATTGATAACTTCGCCCCATACATGCAGTATGTCGCGTGAGCGCCTGCGTGTATTTGAGAAAGGGATACGCTTCGACGAGTGACCGAGGTATCTGAACTTGTCGCGCTGGTACATGAGGGCTACATTGATTCCGCGGACATCGTTTCCGGTGGTAATACAATANCTATAATGTTGTTCTCTTAGCGGAGTGCGGTTGAGCAGGTGTATCATTACGGAGTCGTTTTCGACTTCGCATAATCCGCAGAGTGCAGGCGTTCCCCACTCGCCGATAGCGGTTATCACTTGCGCCGTCTTTCGTAAATGGTTGTAATAACGGTTATAAGTCCAGCGCATAGCGCCATTGGGGAGGAATTGATTGTCGTTTGTGTGCGGATCGTCGTTGGTGTCAAACAGGTTTTCAACGTTATAGAACATCACCCGAAACGCTTGAACGTCGCTATTTTGGTTTATAACGAGCGGCTTGCCGTCCGAATCCTGGATTGTGGCGAGCGGTTTACCGTCCGAATTGTTATGCAGTCGGATATGGGAGTACCCGTACAGCAGCCAAAGGAAACAAAGCAGGACGGCGAATTGAATGATTGAACGTTTATTTTTCTTCTTCATAAAACTGAAAACTGAAAACTGAAAACTGACAACTGAAAACTGAAAACTGACAACTGAAAACTACTCCGGTACATATTCGTAGGCGCCAATGGACGGTCCAAATTCGCTTGTTAAGCGGTCTATGCCATAACGGTCGGTCGGAAACCGGGCTGCTATGCTTCGGTCGGCTTTTCCGATACCCATCGATTCGTCAGCCAAGCGNAAATCGTAAATATAATCATAAAAATCATCTTCGTTATCGGCTTTGCTTTTAATGTATTTCGTGTTCTCNACTCTTGGCTCTACAATAAACANTACTTCGTTAAAGCGTTCATTATCCACTTTTTTTGCCCGAATAACGCAATGATTGAAGCGATAATTGAATTGTTCATCACCATCCATATNAGCTTCGTCGGTTAAAAATAAGAGTTCACCTTTATCGACAACTGAGAGGTTACCGTCGATGTTGCCGTCGATGATGCAGTTGTCGAAATAAGCTTGCTGTAAAGGGAATGTAAGTCTTTCTGCCACACTGTCTTCACTGATGATTTGGTCTGTCAGCAAAAGAGCCGGCGTAAACCGTGTGGNGTTATGGCTCATCATGGCCGGTTGCATGTAATTNGCTATTGTACAATGCGTAAATTGATATTTTCCTCCCGATAACAGGATAAGATAATTTGTTGCATTGCTAAATTCCGTATTGGACGCTTCGATATGGCAGTTGACAGCCCACAAAACGTTTCCGTCCATATTATTTATTTGTGAGTTACGGATGTCGATTTTCTTTCTGTCAGGCGTTGATTCTTCAAAAGTCAACCCCGATATNCCATTGCGTATCATCGTATAGTTCAGTTCGTTATCGAAGCTCGATGCGCNGAAGTACAAACCGTCCCATTGAGCGGAGATGTTGTCGAATGAAAGGTAAGGGGTCAATTTATTCAGCCGGTCGGCGCGAAAAAGAACAGGCTCTTCTTGTGTTCCGTTTGTGATTAATGTGCCATCAATCAACCATTTCGCATCTTTGTGCATATAGAAAGAAGCACCTTTTTCGATACGAACGGTCACACCTTCGGCTATCCGGATGCTATCATACACGAGGTAAGGTCTTTCGGCGGTAAGCGTTGTGTCGGCGGTAAAAGTATTGCCCCCTTTTATGATATGCGTATTTTGTCCGTAAGCCTCTAACAGTACATACTGGGTTCTGCCATTCGTGANAAAGACGACCGAATCGTAGATGACAAANGGGGAATTGTCGTCATTCGGGTTGACAGTCACCTCGACCGCAACATACAGACTATCCTTTTTCCAAATCGGTATATCGCTGAAAGTTTCGCCTTTGCGACCGTCAACATTGATTCGGAATCCGCTTCTCTCTCCGTCGGCAAGGTGGATCGTTTCGATTTTCAACGCATCGTTGTTACGGTTATAAATCATGAAATAACCTGTCGCAGAGCCGATAGTCGTAAATACGGTATCAAACGTCAACGTATCAGTCGAAAAGGAAAGCAAGTGGTTAGGGCTTGCGGAATAATTATTAATATCATTACATCCTGTTAGACATAGCAAGGATAATAAGAGGGTGAATGGGTGAAAAGGGTGTTTAAATATTGAAGAAAAAATTGACATAATTGCTATAAACATTTTTTATTGTAAACGTGTTCTTAAACAGATTATTGTACGGATCCCCGTCATTGCGAAGCACCGCATCACCCCGTTATGGGGTAATGNTTCTACCGCATCTTTCGTGAACAATATTATATTTCTATTGTTTTGGCATCAAAATTAAATTTGATGGTTTTGAACTGCAATAGAAAATCCATTCCTAACACACCGTCGGCTAATAGTGTTATTTGTAAAGGGAATCTTATGACATTGACTTCAAAATTTACCATATCTTTGCCGAACAAATTAAATTTCGGCAATCTCAAAATTTTTGAATTTTTGCCACCGCCTGCCGTCATCAATCTATCGCCTGTATTCAACCTATTTATTTCAAAACCGTTCCGAATGGCAACATCTTCGTCAATGACGGTTTTTGATGAACCTGTATCAATAATAAATTTGACGCGCCTAAAATCACTAAGGCCTTTAATTGTTGCAAAAACAATGATTTTTTTCTTTTCAATTAAAAATGTGTACGTCATATCATCAATGTATTTTCGTCGATACGGTCTAACCTGATTCCGCCTGTATATACAATCGTTGAATCGTGCGGTTTCAGTTCAAGTTCCTTTTCTATTACCTTCTTACGACTTTTGTGCATATACAGCAATACCGCTTCTTTCAGATGCGGGGTCGGGTCAAAGACCGGGTTCTCTAAAAGAACAAATCTATCGGGATACTCTTTTTGTATCGTTTCCCATGATGCAAGTTTTGATTTCATTTTCTATTCTTTTTAATCTATCCTTTGTGGTAAAAATCATATNCATTGTACGGATNCCCGTCATTGCGAGGAACGAAGCAATCCAGGTGAAAATCAGGATTCTGGATTGCTTCGCAGGCTCGCAATGACGTTTANTANATATTTTTCAAAATGTCAAGCAGATGNCGCCACCAGAGGTCGACGGTTTTGATTTCGATGCGTTCGTCGGGTGAATGAACATTACGCATGGTGGGGCCGAATGAAATCATATCCAAGTGGGGATATTTTTCGAGGAACAGTCCACATTCGAGGCCGGCGTGAATGGCCATTATTTTGGCTTCCTTGCCAAACAGTTTCCGGTAGCTTTCTTGTGCAACGGCAAGTATTTTGGAATTAGGGTTGGGCGCCCATCCGGGGTATCCTTCGCCGTGCTCTACTTTGGCGCCTGCCAAACGGAATGCGGCGGCTACCTGGTCGGCAATTGCATTCTTCGCCGATTCGATTGAACTGCGCTGGCTTGTGCCGATGACAATTTTATTATCGCCAACCATTTTGACTGAAGCAAGATTAGTTGACGTCTCCACCAACCCTTCGACGTCAAGGCTCATGCTTTTTACGCCATGCGGACAGGCGAGCAACGCCTGGATCAGCCTCTTTTTCAGCGTTTTTGGGAGACATTTTATCGGCCTGTCTACTGTCTCCATTGTCAACTTCACGTTAGGGTCTACCCGTCTTAATTCGCTTTCTATGTCGGTGGCAAAATGATTCAGCATGATACGGAACGTTTCGGTGTTTCTTTCAATCGTGCCGATGACGGCGTATGCTTCGCGTGCAATGGCGTTATGCAGGTTTCCGCCCTGGATCTCCGCCAGACAGAACGGATATTTATCCTGCAACTTATACAGGAACCGGGCAAGAATTTTATTCGCATTCCCAAGTCCTTTGTGAATATCACTTCCCGAATGACCGCCGTTAAGACCTGTGACTGTGATACGNAAATACCGGAAAGACTTCGGNGTTGGAATGGGGTTATAGGTAAAAGTGGCAACCGTCCCTTTTCCGCCGGCGCAACCTATAAAAATCTCTCCTTCATCTTCGCTGTCTAAATTGAGCAGGATGTCACCAGTGATAAAGCCCTTTTTCAGGGCGTTAGCGCCTGTCAACCCGGTTTCTTCATCGACCGTAAACAGACACTCGACCGGCCCGTGTTCGATTTCGTCGGATGTAACCACAGCCAATGCGGCGGCAATCCCGATACCATTGTCAGCGCCGAGCGTTGTCCCTTTCGCACACAGCCATTCACCGTCCACTTCCGTTTGGATCGGGTCTTTCTCAAAATCAAACGTCACGTCATTGTTTTTCTCGCAGACCATATCCAAATGGGCTTGCAAGACGACTGTCGGAAGCGTCTCATAACCTTTGCTACCCGGTTTCGATAAGAGAAGGTTACCGACTTTGTCCTTTCTGATGTCGATCTGGTTTTTTGCTGCCACTTCTTCGATGTATTGGATAATCAACCCTTCCTTTTTGGAAGGTCGTGGTACTTGAGTGATTTCATCGAAGTATTTCCATACCACTTTCGGTTCTAAATCTTTAATCGTCATAGTTATTGTTTTTTAATTATGGATGTTCAATTGTTAAATATATATAAAATGTCCCGTTTTATCAGAAAAATGAATAAAATAATAGATATAAAATATCATGCAATCAATAAATCACTTATCTTTGCGTCCGCAAATATAAACAAAATGCTTGAAGTTTCAGTAAAAAAGAGTGATAAAATTATTATTATAATTGAATATGAGGGAAAAATTACATTATGCAATTGAAGCGGCGCTTGCTGTAGCCGTTATTATTCTGTTTGTTATCCAATTTACAGGGAGTAAAAAATCATCGGATACAGATGTAGGATTTACAAATGAGGGAAGTGACACGGAAATCATGTCTGTCGCCTATATTGAAATTGATTCTCTTACGCTGAATTATCAATATTCGATTGATATAAATGAGGTACTAACGAGATACTATGAAAATTCGCAGGCTAAACTGACTGAGCAATATCGTAAATTTCAGACTGAGTATGAAGATTTTCAACGTAAAGTAGAAACCGGTTCTTTCCTTTCGCGTGAGAGAGCGGAGGGTGAAGCCCAGCGTTTGGCTAAAAAACAGGAAGACCTACAAAAATTAGGCGCTCAGTACGGTCAGGATTTTGAAGAAAAGCAGATAAATATGAGAGAAAAATTGCGTCAGACAATCAATATCCAATTAAAAGAATATAACAAAAGCAAAGGATATCACTTTATTTANGGAAAATTTGGGGATAATATGCTGTATTCTAACGAGATATATAATATTACCACCGAAGTTTTAGATTATCTCAACCGGCAGTATGCAGCAGATCCTTCTTTAAAACCAACCGATTAGGTTCTTATCACCGACCGCATATCCCTTTGAAGGGGCAATACTCGCAATGTTTCACGACCGGCGTCAGGGTAAAAGGATTACCGGCGTCGAACAGTTCATTTAAGCAAGCCCGCAGGCTGTCTTCAAATGCAGGAAATTCGTTATCGAAACAATCGATCTCAGTTTTATCTTTTTCGTTCTGTTGATGCACAACAGGATTAAAATCACTTTCTTTAAAAAGATTAATTGCATAATAGATAGCGGGTTGTATTTCCCTTAGACCGGTTTCCGAAGCATAAATCCACGCATACAGGAATACCTGCATGATGGCTTTTTTGCGGTCTTTTTCCGTCTTATCAAACAGACTTTCAATCGTAGTAAATGCAAGCGCATCCGGACGACCGCTTTTGTAATCGACGATGCGAACCGTACCGTCGACCGAATCAATCCGGTCGATAAAACCTTTGATGCGTACCTTTCGCCCTCCGGTTAGCTCTATCGTCCGATTGACAGGTTTCTCCGAACCGATGTATAAAAAAGGAGTTAATGTACGGTCGTATTCTATTATTTTACCTGCATATTTGCGGATGGTCTCTCCGTAAAGATAAGCCTGACCGGTGAGCGGACGCAGTATGTCCGTATGGTAATAATCTTTAGCGAAAGCTTTCCATATCAATTCCGTCATGTTTTTCTCCTGCGTCACGAGCTTCAACAGGTCGGCTGTAACCGTCTTTCCGCAGAACGGACTATAGGCCAATTCCATGACACGGTGGAGCAGGGTGCCGAACAGGTCGTGCCGGAGTGTTTCACTGACGGCTTTTTCTTCGTCGATCCCTTTGATCATCATAAGATAAAATTTGAAAGGGCAGTCCAAATAGGTGTTGATTGCGCTGGCCGACAGGCTTTTTTCCGTTTCATAGCGCGCCAGTGCAAGCATCACTTCTTCGTCTTTATCGACTTTGAAAGGTTTAATATAGGGCGAAGCAACGTTGTAAACTGATAATTTTTGTTGGATGGGNGTCTTGTAGTGGTATCTCAATTGATGCACAAAACGGCTCACCTCACCGCTTTGAAGTCCATCGGTACGGGTATCGTAAAGCATAATGACACGTTTGGCGCGGTGAATCATACGATAAAAATGATAAGCCCATATACTTTCCTGGTGTTCGGGCGTAGGCAATCCGAATCCGCGCCGTAAATGATAGGGGATAAAAGAAGCGGCAACACTTTTAGCAGGGAAAATACCTTCATTGACCGACAGTATAATCAGATTCTCGAAATCAAGGACGCGCGTTTCGAGCGCTCCCATCACCTGTAATCCCGACAAAGGCTCACCATAAAAAGGTATTTTGATAAAATCCGTCATTTGTTTCAGCAGCCTGAAATAGGTGTCGGTCGACAGTTCCGTTTGAATGGTCTGCAAAAGATCCCTCATTCGGTTTACAATCTTATAGAAGTGGTAAATAAATTCCCGCTCAAGCGACCGGGTATCGACAGTTGCCTCTTCCACGCTTTCCCCCGTTTCCCCGACGACGTCATTTCCCCCAACGACGCAGTCGCTTCCCTCGACGAATTCGTTTCCCCCAACGAATTCGAGGACATCGCGCAGGTATTCCGACAGTTCCATCACATTTGAGGGCGCGGAAAACAGCAGTTTCAATAACGGCGTTACACATAGAACCGATTCGGATATATAGACCTGATTGCGTTCGTTGATATCCTGCATGATAGTAGCAGCTTCGACGGGGCATGACGGCGATACATATTGATGTCGCAAGACGGCAATGACGTCGCTGTGGTAAAACATCGTATCATGCTCTGTAATTCTAACATTCTTCTGCAGCGACTGAAGATAGTTCATCAGCGAGGCGACCGGTGTTCCGGATAGCGAATAACCCAACGTGATGTTTATTCGCTCTATCTGTGGCGGAATGGAGTGAAGTACAGGCAGTAACAATTGTTCGTCCGGCAATACAATAGCAGTTTTCAACGCTTCATCAGCGGATATTTTTTGGAGGGGCAAGAAGGAATCGGATGTTTCTCCGGCGGATATTTTTTTGAGACCGAATAAATTTTCGAGTATCGGATAGATTTGTTTGGCCTGGCCGATACGGGAGGGTATGCCGATAAGCTCGAACTGTGTTTCAACAGGTTCTTCCGCTAAGGTGCAAGCCGAAGAAAACAAGTCATACATAAACTTAGAATCCCGTTTGACCTGTTTTTTAGGTGAGGGACGCGGGTTGAGGGTAGAAGCCCGGTTATCAGGTTCTTCCGATAAGGTATAAGCCGAAGGAAACAAGCTGAGGTTATCTTTCATAAAGAAAGAAGCCCTGTTGTCGGGGTCTTTGACTTTTTCGGAGGCATAATCCCAATAAAAGTCGGCGATTCCCTGCTTCTTAAAGTGTTTCAGCAGTTCGCGCTCCGTGTTTGTCAAGGCGTTTAGACCGACGAAAATTATTTTTTCATAAGGCAGTGATTTTGAAGTAGAAGTCATTTCAAGATTCTCAATGACCTCGCGATAAATCATCCCTTCGTAGGCAAACCCTTCCGCTGCCAGCGTTTCGCGCAATTCCAAATAAACAGGGTAGAGCAGTTCCCACACGTGAAGGAAGAATTGTTTGTTCGCGTCATTGCTCTCCGGGCTGAAAGTCGACCAGAATGAACGAATGGCCTGTACCTGTGAAGGATTAAGAAAAGAAAAATCTCTCTCAATACGATTCAAATCGGTCACATTCGTGAACAACTGTTTTGCATCAATCAAATATTTATCAATGTCGTCGAAGTCATTTAAGAGCATTTTGCCCCAATGGACAAAATCGTCAAAGGTCTCCGGTAAATCACTCCGGCGTGAATAAATATCATAAAGTTGAAAAAGCAGTTTGACAGGGTCGGCCTGTTGTTTCGGATTCAACTTGTGAAACAAGTCCTTAATCGTCAGTATGGAAGGTGAGAATAAAGGCTTCGATGCCGCTTCCGACAGGAACTTACGAAAGAAGATACCCGAACGCCTGTTCGGAAACACAAACGCCAACCGTTGGATGTCAGCGCCGTACTTATCATAGAAAAGCTTGGCTATTTGTTTTAAAAACGGAGTCATTATCAATTACGAATTACGAATTACGAATCGAAGGTTTTTCATGTTTCCTGCGTTTGGGGATGATGAGCCTGCGCTTGATGAGAAAGAGGGGCAGGAAGAGGTAGATGCCGGCCAGCGACATGACTAATCCGCCGATGGTGCCGGCGGCAAGCGGGAACCAGAACGATTCCTTGCCTAAGCCGACCATGAAAGGAATGAATCCGAGGATGGTAGAGATGATGGTGAGGAATATGGGTACAATCTTGATATTCCACGATTTGATATACGCTTTGACGGGGTTCATCAGCGGTTTGCGTTGGAGTATCCGGTTGTATTCGGTTATCAGGTAGATGCTTGCGTTGACGGTGATGCCGCACAATAATACAAACGAAGCGAAACCGCCCGTGTCGAAGTTCAGTTTGAAGAGGTAGAATGTCAGGAACACGCCGATGTATGAGACCGGTATGACAAAGATGATGGCAAACGGCTGTTTGAGCGAGTTGAACAGGATAGAGGTCATAAAGAAGATGATCAGAATGATGAGGCCGAGGAATAGGTAGAGGCCGAGGAATAGGTACTGTTTGTTGTCGCTCTTACGCCAGCCATAGCCGCCGCTTTCGCTTTCTGCGGAGTAACCGAGCGGCAGGTTTTTGTTTAACTCTTCCAATTTCTGTTCTAAAAGCCGGTTGGCCTGTTGCGCCGCCCCTACATAGTCGAACTGCGTATACAGGACATATTGCTGCTGTTCTTTGACAATTTTTTGCGGCGTTTGTCCTTTAGTGATAGTGGCTAATTCGCCTATCTTGTAATTCTTTCCGTACATTGAGCGGCTCATGTTGGCGAGACTCCACAAATCATAGAGGCGGCTTTGTTTGGACGACATCTTTATGTCTTCCATCGTTTCCTCGCCGGTAATAGCGCCGATGTTCTGGTTGCGCATGAACACAGGGCTTAACGATGCGTATAACTCATTCGGTCGAATGTTTTCGACGGCCATCCGTTGCCTGTCAAGGTCGAAAACATATTCCACATAATCGTCTTTAAAGTATGAATATTCAGAATTGATAATCACTTCCTTGATACGGCGATTGTTTAGTAAGGTATCGCGGAAAACAAGCGCGTAGGCATAGAGGTCGTCGTAATTATAGCCGTAGAATTTCACCCGCATGTTCCCTGCCGGGTCGTTTACATTGTTAGAAAAATATTGTTGCGGTAAACCGTATACATTCCAGCTTCCGCCGCCTAACTGCGTTGCTTTTGTCACGATATTGCTATGAAGCAGGTAAGGGAAGCCTGATTTTTCGGCCGCCTGTGTGAATAAAATCTGAATACTCGCCTGTCGCGGACTGTAAATATTGGTCTGGAACTGCCGTATTTCCTTATACTGACTGAGATAGCTTTCCATCTGGCGGATGAGGTAGTTCATCTGTTCCATGGTAGCGCCGTTGGGCATTGTCGCGGTGACACTGAGACGCGTCTCGTCGTTTCGCGTGAAATAACTGCCGTTATAGACTTTCTGCACAAACAGACGCAACGTGCCGCCGAGCGATTTTTCGATGACCGGACGAACCTTGTCCTTAAAATTGGTTGAGGTAGCGATTTTGTTGTAGCGTTCCGTCCATTTGTTTTTGTTGTCCAACTTGTCGGGAAGCATAAATACCGGGAGACCGAAAACCAGNACAAGCACGATAAGCGTTACGGTACGGTAGCGGAGCAGGATTCGGATAATCAGGTAGTACAGCCTGTTAAAATAGACGTCGATGCGTTTTGGTGAAAAGCGTAAACGTTTGATGTTTATACGTATGTGTTTTCTTTTGATACCCATCTTCTCAATGGTTGCCGGCACAAACAGTAAAGAGACCGAAAGCGAAACCATCAGGTTGATCATCACTACCGTCGCAAAATCCTGCAGGTTAAGCCGTATCCTTTCGTCTAAAAAGAAAATCATGGCGAGCGCGCCAACGGTGGTAAACGTCGCGGCTAAGATAGAAAGTATCACCTTCCGGTCACGATTACGCAAATAATGGTCGGACATGATGATGGTGTTATCGATAATAAGGCTTAAAGAAATAGTGATGCCTGCAAGCGAATAAAGTTGTATTTCAATGCCGATGACATAGTACAGGATAAAAGCAATGGATATGTTGAAAAACAAACTCATGATGATAAGCAGCAGATACCGTGGATTGAAAGTAGTCAGGAAAACAAAAAACAGCAGGATAAGTATCGTGAGGACTGTTCGTATATAGATTTTATTCAGTTCACGGTCAATTCGTTCCGAAGCATCGTAATTGATATGCACCTCATATCCTTTGGGCAGCAGCTGTTTGATACGCGCCATTTCATCCTTGACGGTCTTGCTGAGGCGCAACTGGTTGGCGTCTTCGGTGGCGGTGAGCGACAGGTAGATCGAGCTAAGTCCGTTGATGCGGAAGTAACTTTGCGGAGGTTGTTCGCGGTAGGTTACTTTCACTAACCGGTCAAGGCGGATCAAACCGCCCTCGCGGTCGGAAAGGAAAATATCTTCNGGGTGAAACCCTTTNCTGTCGGATTCGTTTTCGGTTGTTATCGAAAGACGCATATAGTGTTTATCGGTTTCTTCATTATCAANCATGACCATACCGAGCGATTGTTTTTGACTGTAGGCCATCCGCACTGCTTCCATGATATTGCCGACAGTAAGGCCTAACGCATCCAATTGTGTAATATCGTACTCCAGCATCCACTCCATTGGCGTTGCTCCGGATACACTTACGTTGTATATACCGGGTATCGGCACCAAAACAGGTTGTATGTTCTTTTCGACATACTGTTGGATAAGGTTCGGCGAAACCATCGCGTTGATGTTATATATGAGGAATGGACGCGCCGATTCTTCATCGGGACGATTTACATAAATGGTCGGGTAGGAGGTTGATGACGGGAGGCTCGGCCATGTCTGCCGGATGATAGTCGACGCTTCAAAACGCGCCATGTCCATCGAAGCATGTTTGTCTAATTCTAACCTGATAGACCCGCTGCCATTAAAGGAGGTCGACGAGATATTGCGCACCCCGGCGATACGCGCCAGCATCGCTTCCAATTTCGACGTTACCTCCATCTCCACAATGCGGGCCGAATTGCCGGGCATACTGAAGCTGATTGTCAAGCTGGGCAGTGTGCGTGAGGGGAACAGCTTAACCGTCAAATAAGGGATGACAGCTAAGCCAACTAACGATACAGCCACAAATGCGACAATGATCGTAAAGGATGATAAAGCGGAACGGGTTTTCAAAGGGCAAAAGGGGTGAAAGGGTGAAAGGGTGAAAAGGGCAAAAGGGGTGAAAGGGTGAAAGGGTGAAAGGGGCGAACGCACGAACGCACGAATTCCTAATTCTTAATTCTTAATTCAATCGCGTTAGCGATTGGAGTGTTGTATTCGAAATCGAAGAGGGTGAGGCGGCGAATCTTGTAATAGCTTGTCCAGTAGCTTTCGAGCGCAGAGATGTAATTGATACGNGCTTGTTGTTGGCTTTGGCGTCGGAGNGTCAGCGTATTGATGTCGACACTGCCGATAAGGAAACGTTGNTGCGTCTTGGCGTAGGTGTCTTCGGCAATTAATAGCGCTTCTTCGGCGGATGTAATCAGGTCTTTTTGAATATTGAAGTCGCTCACNGTCATGATCACATCTTCTTCNATTTTAATTTCTCCCTGNCGCGCTGATATTTCCGTTACNTTGAGATTGTTTTTAGCCATGTTGTACTTCCCTTTTCGTACGCCCCAGTCGACAAGAGGTATCGAAATGTTCAACGAAACGATGTCCTGACGTAACGGGTCGCGGTAGACGTTTGACAGTTTTTGTGCAACCTGGTTAAAGCCGACGCTGGCTATCACGGAAGCATTGAACATCGATTCTACCCGGGTGCGATCAACGTTTTGTTGGTTTGTAAGTATGCTCTGTTTGTATCCCAACAAGTCGGGGTTGTTGTTACGGGCTTCGTCTAAAGCCTTTTCGGTTGATATCTCCATTGTCTTGGGATAGTATGGAAGCACAACCCGTATGATTGTATTTTTATCCAAATTCAGAAAAGAGGTTAAGGCCGACATGTCGCGTTTGAGCCTTATTTCGGCGCTTTTTAACTGATTGATAGCATTGACGCGGTCTAATTTCAACGTTGCCAAATCCGTCTCATTGATGGCGGCAATCTTAAAGCGTTCTTCGCCACGCCGGTAGAGCGTATCCGTATTAAGTACATTTTGTTCGGCAAGGTTATATTCGTCCTGTGTCTTAGCTAAGCTAAAGAAATAATTGGCAGCATACTGCGCTATGTTTTCAAAATCATAGACTAATTGCTTTTTTGCTATCTCATATTTCAGGGGCTCTATTTTTTTTTGCCACTTGAAAGCGTTATATCCGAATAAACTTTGCTGATAGCCTATTTGTACGGGGACAGACGAATATTGCGTATAGTTGTTTGCCCCGAAATTGCGCATATAGTCGAGGTTGGTATTCATGTAAAACGTGCCGCCGAGCAGGTCGAAGTTTTGGACGATAGACAGTCCGCCGGTAGAATAGAATGATTGCTGTTGGCGGAAAACATCTAAGTTTGATTCCGAATCGTACCGTTGGACAATCGAACGGTAATATCGTCCGGGAGTAAGGTTCAACGTGAAGCTCGGCAGACGTCCGGCTTTGAAGGTGCGGTACTCCCAATAACGCGACATGTACAGGTTCTTTGAGCGGAACGCTTCGAGCGAACTGTCGGCTGCCATCGCAATGGTTTGGTCGAGCGTCAGGGTGATGGTCTGCTGCGACTGAGCGACAGAAAAAATGAACAATGAACAATGAACAATGAACAATGATTTTTTTCTCATTATAGTTTGAATATTACTGAAAACTGAAAACT
>JGI24702J35022_10000982_pt1 | contig 17850 bp, 18 predicted proteins | sample TergutTh196P4_FD_35022 | JGI IMG/M metagenome (IMG submission 35022)
TTGATTTTTGCGGCAGCTTCTTTTTCGACGCTTTCAAGATAGATTACGATCTCTATTTTCCCTCTTTCCAGCGCCTGGAGCAATTCGTTGCGGATTTGCATTTCTTTTTCGCGGTAAACGGGCGAAATNCGCGACGTCACATCCAANTGCTTGCTGTTGAGCGATTTGATTTCAATGGTTATTTTTTTTGATGGAAGTTCGGTTGTAACCTTTCCGAATCCTGTCATTGATTGTATCATGATGCATTTGAAATTTTATGCAAATATACGTAATAATATTGTACTTTTACGCGGTTTTTCAGTGATGAATTTATAGACGATGGCATGTATTTTACATATTGAGACGGCTACGCCGGTTTGTTCGGTAGCTTTATCGGTCGACGGCGTTGTTTTATTTGAGCGAATTTCATTGGAAGGTCCTTCACATGCTGCATTATTGGGAGTTTTTGTAGAAGAAGCTATTGAGTTTTTGAACGAAAAGATGTATAAACCCGACGCTGTCGCTTTGAGTGGCGGACCGGGGTCGTATACAGGTCTTCGCATTGGTACTTCGATGGCCAAAGGGTTGTGTATGGGTTGGGATGTACCGTTGATTGCCGTTGAGACACTTCGGTTGATGGCTTTGCAGGCTATCAAACGTTATAACAAAGCTGATTGTCTGTATTGTGCGATGCTCGATGCACGGCGGATGGAAGTATATGCGGCTATTTATGATGCTTCCCTTGCTGTAATTCGGGACACAAAAGCCGAAATTGTCACACCTGAAACATATCAGTCGTTTACAGACTGTGGTACAGTTTGTTTTTTCGGTTCGGGAGTTGCCAAATGCCGTCAGTTGATCACAACTGACAATGCCCTGTTTTTAGATGATATCCATCCCTTAGCCACAGCTATGGTCACGTTAGCCGAACAGGCATTTGAAACAAAGAAATTCGCCGACCCCGCCTACTTCGAACCTTATTACCTGAAAGAGTTTATGGCTACTACGCCAAAACCTCTGTATGGAGGTTAATATGAATAAATGTTCATCGGCATTTGTAATGCCGTGGCATAGAAGTTGAATATATTCTATTTTTTCAGTTTACCAATATACAGCGTAGGATTCGGTTCTTCACGGTCGTCCGGTTTTATATGGGTATGCCAATAATAAAAATACTCGGGATTTGTATGGAATGGACGAATTCTTACTTGCTCTATTTGGTGAAAATCGTCGAAAAATCCATCCCTCGTGTTATATCCTTTCCCCGTTTTTGTATCATAACAAAAATAAAAGAATGGGTAATAGATATCAAAGTCTAACAAATAATTGTAATACTGCGCAAAAATATAACGTGAACTCCGAAATACATAGGTAAGATTAATAAACAGGTATCCGTCTCTGCCCATCCCGTCATTTTTGAATTTTAATTTCAGTTCGGGAACAAGTTGATTGTTTTCTAAACGATACAGTGTGTCACGTAAAACAGTTTTGGGTTTTCTTTGCATAGAGAAAGGGTCAGATCTTTCTTCAGGCGTTGGAGCAACAGCATATGGATAATACAGATAAACAGTTGAATCTAAATACAATATATAATCTTCTGTGGACGAGAAAGAAAGGATTGGCGAATCGTTTGTTTTCCGAACAGTAATACTGTCTGTGATTTGCAGTTTGTCATTCATACGATATAATATGGTGAAATTTACACCTTTTCCCTCCTCTAATATGTTGTGTTGTGTAATTAGCAATAATTCGTTGTTGACATAATTGACGTCTATTATTCGTGTGTCGAATTCCAAATTAGCCATGGGTGATTCCATTATAAAATTTCCTTCTAAATCGTAACAAATAATTTTTGCTTCTGTATTTACAAACAAACGTCTGTTTTTTTTATCAAAAGCAAAATCTCGAATATAAATATACTCTCCCGGTCCTTGTCCCCTGGAGCCAATAGTTCGAATGAATTTACCGCTCATATTGAAAACAAATATCGCTCGAGGTTGAGCTATAAACACCATATCTTCACTGACAATAATACGTTTCATGCTTATTGGTTTCGGATTTAACGGACTTTCATCCGTAAGTTCCAAATCAATCGCTATGATTGATTCTGCTATCTCTGATAATTGTAGTTTAGATACAGTATTTTGTGCAATATCAACAGGAATCTCCGGTAATTCTCCCTGTTTTGTTTCGCTACATGAATAAAGCAGGAAACCTGCTATTAAAGAAAAATAAAAGTATCGTTTTATCTGCAAATAATGCCATCTTGCAGCGTCATTCTTGAACCGGGAACCTACGCTCGAAAATAAACCCAACTTGCTCGTTTTGTGAATGCAACGGCACATAATATTAATCCTTTTAAAAATCAGGTCGAAAGTTACCGACTTTTTCTCTAATAACCAAATAAATCAAACCAGGGTTAAGAAAATGTTTGAGTTGCTATTTTTATGTTTGTGAGGAAATGTCCCGTTAGGGATATGATATCGGTAGACAACAAATGTTCTCCCATTTGTTGTCCCGTACGGGACATAATATTGGTAGAATACTTCAAAGACGCAATAAATTGCAAAACCGGGCGATGCGGTAATAAAAAGACTTTTCGAAGTGGACTCAGGCTTTTATGCAGGTCGTATTGCTTTTTTAATAACCAATTGTTTAATCAAAGAAAGAATAGCATGTTCGTATAATCCGTAATGGTTTTGTAAAACATCATCATCGAAATATACTTGCATTTTTGCGAGCACTTCGCAGATTGATAATGGCTTGAATAAAAGTATTAAAAGTGCATTCTCCAACTCGTTGATATCGTAAAGAGAGAATCCGTTATCAGTGTCTTAGGGTACAATTAGATTGAAGAATTTTCCTTCGGATAATTGTAAATCCGCATAATATTCGATACCAATACGATATTGTCGATTGAATAATCCAGCCCAGTCGAATAAAGATTCGATAATTTCCGTTTTCGGGCAACGAACAATGACATGATTGAATATGTCAGACGGTTCTGCAAACAAATCACGATACCAGTGTTGTGCAGAGAAGTCTCGTTTTTTAAAATCATCCTTGCCGCGAATTTCACGAATTGACACAAAATCAGGATTGTCGTTCGTTGAATATTCTGTTGATAACAATTGGATTAATTGGCTGTAAAACGTTTCGAAATCGTTTTGAAACAGTTCTTTTTCAATTTCAGGAGGACAATGCGCTGCAACAAATTTTAATCGTTGCAAATGTGTATTGTTTTGTTCATTTCTTCGATTTTTCGACGGATTCATTTTGTTTATAAAACCGGATGGGCTTAACCGGATGTTTTTATCATGAAACAACGCGATAATCTGTTCATAATAATCAGGATAAAGTTCTCTCAACTTTGAGGCCATCTGAATACAGGTATATTCGTCTTTTTTGAATTCACCCAGCAGATGCAGATAACTTCGATTGAAAGGCACATCGTAAAAATCGCCCATATTCCTATAACCGTTATCTTCTATTATGCCTTCAATCAAAACGTTGACAGGGATTTCCTTTTCTTTTGCCAGCGCATAAAACAAATGCTGTTCGAAAAACACATTACAACGATTCACATTGACATATTTCAACACTTCTGCATTTTTATGCACATATTCAAACGCCAAAGCGGCGTAATCGTGAAAAAACTCTATATTATTGCCTCCCAATATTCCTGCATTACAAGCCTGGACAGGAATTCCACTCATAAAATCTCGCTGAACGCAGGGTGGGAAATAGTTGAAATAACGAATCATCTCTTTTTGGACTGGAGCATAATAATTGTCGGTTTCCTCTTCAATATTTTGAGCGATAAGCTCTCCTTTCAATAAATCGGAATCGAACGATTCAAAAACAAACACATCGCCATCAATATGAAGGAATGGTTGTTGCTGCAACGAATAGGTATAAATCTTGGGCAAAGCCCATAAGTCGGGATGTATAAGGTTTAATTTATCATGAGTAAGATGAACATCGGTATACGGAAGTTGCAATACATCAATTAACAAATTTTCCGCTTGAGTGTTTGTATACAAAGTGATTTTTCCATATAGTTTGTGTAATTGCAGACAACTCAACGCCCAACCCATCAAATGGTATTCAGGAGCCGCCCAGCCGAACGAATGACGGAAAGGGTCATTGTCGCTATTAATATAGAGTGTTTGGATAATATACAATAAATCATTTATTTAAAATCGACCAAAACAAAGACGTTATTATCTTCGTCTTCGTTTAACGTTGCAACCAATTCTTTCAACTTGCCGCTTAACTTATTATCGCGGTACGCTTGTTTGAGTTCCAAAAGATCTAATTCAAAGTAAGGTCCATCCTTAAAATCTCCATGTAATCTTGTACTAAAGATAAATTCTTTTCCTATATAATCAGGTAAGATAATTTTTTGATGGAATATTTCACCTGTTTTTTTATCCCGCATAATAAACTTTGTAGGAAATCCTTCTTGCCCCAAATGGATAGTAACCAAATCCATAAACTGATAACGATCTGTGTCAGCGCAATTATTCAAAATCATCATAGGGTCTAAGGTGCTTATTGAAGGTGTTTTGTGAATTATAGGAATTAATGACTTGTCTTTGCTATAAAAATACACTGTGTCAGTTTCAGGATTACACAAAAGAAATCCGTTTTGACATTTTGTTATACGACGAGCAGCAAATGGAGTTCCAGTAGCTTCATCTTTTAATACTATATTGTTACTTGATAATTCCACATAATCTAATACATTGCCATTAGTTTTAGCAATTAGAACAAAATGTGTGTCATAAAATTCAATATGAGAATCATTTTCCAATGGAAGGAATTTTCTTCTCTCAACACTACCGTCATAAACAAAAAGCGATAAATCATCAAACACATGAAATGATTGTACCATAGTTCCCTCAGGTAGCATTATTTTTCGCTTATATTCACCTGTGGAAGAATAGACTAAAAAAAAATTTGAACCCCGCGAAGATAAAACAAAAACATCATCTTCTTTTTCATCGTAAATAACTTGCAATGCGTTAATGTATTCTCCCGGCCCTTGTCCTTTCCTATTAAATCGTGACTTTGGTAATCCATCTTTTGCAAAAAACAAAACACTGCCTGAAACATCATCTCCTATCACAATTGTGTTTGCTGTAATACAGTGTATTCTCCCTTTGTACAGGTAATCATCATCATCAGAATTTAAACACAGGTAGGTGATATCGGCTATATCGGTCAACATAATTTCCTTTTCAGGATAATTTTTTGTAACGTCAATAAAAGCCAAATCATTGTTCGTCTGCTTATTCGAAGAACAACCGAATAATAATGCAATTATTATTATAAAATATTGTTTAGAGAATTTTCCCATTTTCTTTTACTTTTTTCTTATTTAGCACAAAAATATATGATATTTTTGAGATTACCACCCATACACATAAAAATGTTCCGAATTTAAAGGAGAAAGATAGTAATTGTTTTTAAAATCAATTTATAATCTAAATTAGAACTTGAGATAAGTAGGGAGATTTCTCCCCCTACCACTCGTACCACTTTGTGTTTTTGTTACACTGTAGTTTCCAAAGTCAATTTAACCGTTCATATAATTGTCACGTAAAGGTATGTTCCTATTTGCGACACATTTAAAACGAGAGTATCTGCTAATTTCTTTTTTTGGATTGGAAGCCATCTACAACACCATGGCAAATCGCTATTGCTTCCTAGCATTTCGGCGTATACAGGGCTTGCAACCTATTAGAATTCAACCATACCCGACATACAAACAAAGGTGAATCAACAATAATAAAAAAACCATCAAAAGATTCGCCATTTGTTCATAAAATCAACTCTAATTTTTCAACAATCACATACATACAGAACCTTTATCCGGACATATTTTTGTTCCACAATCACTAGAGCTTTTGCAACGTACCCATTGACATTCACCGTCGCAATAACACAATCCATCTCCTGTTCCACTACCGCCCTTTACAAGCTTCATTTGGAATACATTTAAGATGTTTCCAAGAACATCTAAACAAATTTTTTTACTCATAAAACAATAATTATTAGAAATTAAACAATCAAAAAATAATTAAATGGTTAAACACATTTTGTTGCTCTTCTCTCTTTTACAATAACCCGGCCTAGTTATCGCTCTATGCCCTGCAACAAGTTAAGACAAAGATTATTTAACTTCGAAATTAAATTCCGTAAAATAACACAGATCTTCGATTTTATAGTTATCAGGCATTTTGTAGCCGTTGACTATAATCGTTGGTGTTGCGCGTAATTGTGTCTTCTCTTTCCATGATTCGTGCTTCTGGAATTCTACTTCAATCGCGATCTTGATTTCAGGATTATCCATGATTTCCATAATCCAGGGTTGACTCTTGAAGTAGTCTTCTTTCAAGGCTTTCCCTCTCTCAAACCAGTCTGAATACAGTTTCCAGGCCACATCTTTGCCTTTTGCTAAATAGATGGAAATGAAATAACGGTTGGCATATACCAAATCTTCGTTGAAAGAGGAAAAGATATATTGAATACAAACGTTTGATTCCCTGTTGAGCGCATTCGATTCGTTTCTGCCGGTTTCTCCCGTTTTTGTATCTTTTTGAAACTCATCTAACCTCTTGTGCATTTTGGCACATGGATTGCAAAAGGGATTGGTTAGGATGGTAATTCTCAATCGGGCGTCTGGATTTCCGAAAAGTATTTGGGAATCTGAAACAATGACTTCGTAATAAGGTTGTTGCTTAAGCAGTGCGCTAAACACTTCTTCATTGGCTTTGATGCTGTTGATTTCCTGTCGTAGATTTACGACCTGGTTACCTTCGCTTAATTTGGGTAGCAGAAGATTGAGTGCTAAGATGGGGAGTGCGTATATGCAAACGGCAATGATGAGTTGAGAGTTGAGAGTTGAGAGTGAAAGGAGAAATTAATGTAACCGAATATCAGGTTGATGATAAAGATTGTCCATAAGAGAAGCTGTACAATCAGGCAGAGCGGACACCATTGGCGGGCTTTGAATTTCTGATACCATACGCTCCAAAGGGTAAACGGAAGCGATAACAGATTGATAAAAGCTACATAAAGCATCAAATGCGGTAAAAACAACAGGATAACAATATTTGCCGTAAAATATCCTAATCCGATTTCGCTCCATCCGAAAATACCCCACAGTTTGGAGGCATCTGATTCCAATACATTGTTGCAGTCGCTTTGGCTGAACAGCGTACAGATTTTGTCTGCATACCGGCTGTGTATTTTCAACTGTTTGAGGACAAGCAGGTAGCAGATATAGATACCTATCAGGTTGACAAATAAAAGCAAGGAGAATCCCAAATTCGCATATACATTATTATTAATGTACGCGAAAGCAAAAATAAACAAACCGGCTAACGCAAGGACGGATTGTTGGGCGAAAGATAACAAGTCATTTTTTCGATGTAATTTATAATCCGGCTCACCGGAATTGGGCGAAGGTTCGGCTAAAAGGATTACACCCGACCAGGATTGGATAAATTGCGAAAAAGGAAGGGAAAACTTTTTGCCGTTGCGGAGAAAATGGACATCTCCCTCTCCTTTGGAAAGGGTTGAGGTGAGGCCCCTCACCACCACAAAGTCACCACCAACCTGAGCTACAAATGGACATTCAATATTGAAAAGATCGTTTTCCTTATCTTCAATCAGTGTTGCCGCATTGCGGATACCATAGTCGGTTAGTATCTTCGACAGTCCGTACAAGTTATATTTGTGCGGATGCTCGTTGAAGTATTGCTCCGAAAACGATTTCGTATGTTTTACTCCAAGCAGGGACATTAACGTAACAAATGTATTTATTCCTTTTCGCTGCATGTTTTTTATCGTATAATTTCGCAGGACAAAGATAGGGAAGTTAAAAAAACCAATCAATACAATAAATTGTACAAAATTCGTGCAATTTGTAGAATTATTGTTATATTTGTTGCTCAAAATACAATATTATGGAAATAGGAGATACAATCAGAAAGTTTCGATTGGCTAAAAACCTATCGAAACAATACGTGGCGGACAGCTTGAATGTTGACAGAAGGACTTATTCCGCATGGGAAACAGGTAAGCAAAATATAAAAGCGAAATTTATACCACGTTTAGCAGAGTTTTTCGGCGTTGAAATTGCTGATTTTTTCAATAATAAATCAAATATCAAACAGTCGTTCAAAGACAATTCAATGAATAAAGCAATCCTGATCATTACAGACAAAGAAATGATCAACCGCTTATTAAATGCGATAAAAAAAGGAGAAAAGAGTAAATGAAGTCTTTAACGTTTATCCCAACAGCATGATTATACACAGCTCATTCATCCTCTTCGTTGCGGGTGATGCGAGGTTCGACTAATAGTGGAGGGGCTAAGTAGGCTTCTATGTTATTGATACATAACGGACCGCGGGCATCTAAGAAGCGGATACGGAATTGACGGGCTTCTACTGTTTCGAACCGGACAATACGTTTATATCCGACTGTGGTGGTCGAATCGACTGCATTGACCGGTAGCCATTCGCCTTGCTGCTCGGTTTCGATCACAAAAGCACGGACACGTTGCCCTAACGGGATATATTCCTGAATTAACACGCGGTTGAATTGTGTCGGACGTGGAAATGTAAATGTCAGTTCACCGCTTACCACGCCATCTTCAGTTGCCCAATACGTATCCCAATTATTATCAATGGCTTTCTTTGCTGAAAACACACCGCCACGCGAATTGTTGGCCTTCACGGAGGCACGGGTCAATAGATTGTCTTTTAAATCATTACGAATGACATCAGCCCATTCCATCACACGGGCTGAGTCGATCGGATGTATTTTCCCGCTCAATGCCACCGGGAAGTTCAGAATCAGATTGGCATTATGGCCGTTGCTGCGGTAGAAATAATCGACCATCTGTGTCAAGGTGGCTACCTGATGGTCTTCGCGAGGATGGTAGAACCATCCCGGACGGATGGAAACGTCGACTTCACCTCCCAACCAGTACGGTGCATTTTCATCGCCCCACTGACTCCCTGCATACCTGTTGTTTTTCGCCGGTTCAGACTCATAGATACTCCATTGCGTATCGCCTGCCCAACCACTTTCATTGCCGATCCACCGGATATCAGGTACTGTTCCGCCGAAAATCATGGCTGCAGGATGGTAGGATTTGATCAATGCACGGGCGCCTTCATAATCGTAATATGTTTTGGCTTCTATCTTACGGGCTTCATCGGCGCCGCCATACCAGCCTGTTCCGCCATTGGCTCCGTCAAACCAAAACTCGAAAAGCGGACCGTAGTTGGAGACTAACTCTTTGATTTGGGCATGATATGTCTGAACGTATCCCGGTTGTCCGTATTCGGCATTGTTGCGATCCCAGGGTGAGAGGTATACACCAAATTTCAGGCCGTGACGCTTGCAGGCTTCGGACAAGTCTCGCACGACATCGCCTTGGCCGTCTTTCCATGGAGCGTTTTTCACGCTGTACTCAGTCGTTTCGGTAGGCCACAAACAAAATCCGTCATGATGTTTGGTGGTTAAAACGACTCCCTTCAGTCCGATTGCTTTAAAGATTTGCACCCATTGCTCGCAGTCTAAGTCTTCGGGGTCGAATGTGGAAGCAGGTGTATTGCCGTAACCCCATTCCAAATCATTGAATGTATTTAGTCCGAAATGGACAAAGGCATATTTCTCCAATTTGTGCCAGTCGATCTGCTCGGCTGTGGGTAGAGGTGGAATAGGCACAGGTGGTTCTACATGTGGATTACATGAGAACATAAAGAAAGCGATAACTCCGGGCAATAAAAAAATCGGCCGGATGCGGGCGGATAATTGTTTGATGATTGGCATGTTTAATATGTTTTTAGTTTTTGTCCACGAATTTCACGAATTTACACGAATAATATAAAGTTATTAAAGTCTTAATTTTCTGATATAGAAAAAGATGATGACTCATCGGTGTCGTCGGGTAAAATGGTTACATTCAGGTTTTTCAATTCTTTTATTGCTTGCTGGATATCTTTATCGCGGCGGATGCGTTTAATGGCCATCTCGGCGGCCAATTGCTGTGACTCTTTTTTTGTATATCCCGTGCCTGTGCCTAATGTCATACCCATCAGCGTAACTCGCGATTGAAAAACAGGATTCATGTCTTCATCCTTAAACGTCTCTAACAATTCAAAGGCAATTTCCATTTTGCTTTTCTGACTCCATTCGATCAGATTCGATTTGAAATTCACTTCTTTGTAGGCAACCTTATCGAGTGAGATATATTGATTGAATATCTTTTTGTCAATAAATTCATAACACTTAAGGTAGCCTTGATCTAAATAAATAGCTCCGATTAAGGCTTCAAACGCATTCCCATAAATATTATTATTGTGGGTATGGGATTTGAGGGATAATACCATCAGGTCGTTCAGTCCGATTTCCAGCGCCAAACGGTTCAAACTTTCGCGTTGTACAATCTTGGAACGTGTATTTGTCAAAAATCCTTCTTTCCTGCGCGGAAATTTTTGATAGATAATATCTGCGACAATAGCATTCAATACGGCATCTCCCAAAAATTCCAATCGCTCATTGTTTGCCCTCTTACCATCTTCAGTTTCAATGGAAGATGAACGATGAATAAATGCCTGCTCATACAATTTGATGTTTTGGGGATAAAATCCTAAACGGCGATAAAGCGCATGAGCAAACGCTTTATTGCCGGAAAAGAACCATTTTATATGGTGATACAATCTGAGAAACACGCTATACAACAAACTTTTTCACGATTACACTGGCATTGTGCCCTCCAAACCCAAAGGTATTGGATAATACTGCATTTACTTCCCTTTGTTGTGCTTTATTAAATGTAAAATTCAACTTATAATCGATTTCAGGGTCTTCATCTCCTTCCGTGAAATTAATGGTAGGAGGTATGATGTTGTGTTGAATAGCCAATATAGATACTGCAGCTTCAACGGCTCCGGCAGCGCCAAGTAAATGGCCGGTCATTGATTTCGTTGCACTGATATTCAAACGATAGGCATGTTCTCCAAACACATCTTTGATTGCTTTTACTTCCGAGATATCGCCTACCGGAGTAGATGTTCCGTGTACATTAATATAATCAATCTCTTCGGGCCTCATGGCAGCATCATCTAATGCATTTAACATCACCAATTTGGCTCCTAATCCATTGGGATGGCTTGCTGTCAGGTGGTATGCATCGGCTGAAAGCCCTGTGCCGGCTATTTCTGCGTAGATCTTAGCGCCCCGTGCCAGTGCATGTTCCATTTCCTCCAACACCAAACAAGCGCCTCCTTCACCCAATACAAAACCATCGCGACTGAGGCAAAACGGTCGTGAAGCCGTTTCGGGTGATTCGTTGCGTGTCGAAAGGGCGTTCATTGCGTTGAAACCTCCAATTCCCACAATGGCGACAGCCGCTTCGGCACCACCTGTCAATATGATATTGGCTTTGCCTAATCGAATATAATTGCAGGCATCGGAAATGGCATTGGTCGACGAAGCACAAGCCGAAACAGTAGCAAAGTTAGGCCCTCTGAACTCATACTTCATCGAAATATGACCGGCTGCAATATCAACAATCATTTTGGGAATAAAAAAGGGATTAAACTTCGGCCCTAAAGCTTCATTATATGCCCTGACTTCCTCCTGAAAAGTAAATATGCCCCCGATTCCGGAAGCAAAAATAACACCGATACGATCCTTGTTTTCATTCTCCAGGTCTATGCCGGAATCAATCACCGCCTCATCTGCCGATACCAAAGCAAAATGGGTAAACCGGTCTAATCTGCGGGATTCTTTCCGGTCCATATACCGGCTTACATCAAATCCTTTCACCTCACAGGCGAAACGGGTTTTGAACTTACTCGCATCAAACTGAGTAATAGGTCCTGCGCCGCTTACCCCATTGATCATACGCTCCCATGTTTCAGCAATCGTATTTCCTAACGGAGTAATCGCCCCAAGACCCGTTACTACAACTCTTTTTAATTGCATAATCAGTCGATCGGATTACTGCTTTATGCCGGCTTCAATATAAGCAATTGCATCGCCAACGGTAGAAATTTTTTCTGCTTGATCATCCGGAATAGACAGTTCGAATTCTTTTTCAAATTCCATAATCAATTCCACAGTGTCAAGAGAATCAGCTCCTAAATCGTTTGTGAAGCTCGCTTCATTGGTCACTTCCGATTCTTCCACACTCAATTTGTCAACGATGATAGCTTTGACTCTTGCTGCAACTTCAGACATAATTTTTTAAATTTTTAGATTAATAATAATTTCAGTATAAATTCTTAATTTTGCAGTGCAAAGAAAAGAATTTTTTAGCTTACAACACAAAAATAATCTATAAAAAAACAAAAAAATTGCACATTTTTTCTTTTCGTGTGCAGTTTTAATGCGAAAATATATGAAAAAAATTGCTGTTTTTGCTTCGGGATCAGGCACAAATGCCGAAAATATCGTCAGGTATTTTGCAAATAATCAACATGTTACGGTTGCTTTGGTGGTATCAAACAACCCACAGGCAGGTGTTCATGCGCGAGTCAATCAATTAGGCATCCCATCCATGACATTTACGAACAAAGAATGGGCAGAAGGAGATGAAATTGTGAAAATTTTGGCCGCCTGTCAGGTCGATTGGATCGTGTTGGCCGGTTTCCTGAAAATGATTCCGGAGACAATTCTTAATGCTTATCCCGGCAGGATCATCAATATCCATCCGGCGCTGCTTCCTAAACATGGCGGACAAGGTATGTATGGGATGCGTGTGCATGAATCAGTCGTAGCAGCAGGTGATACCGAGTCCGGTATCACCATCCACTATATCAATGAGAAGTACGACGAAGGACAGCAAATTTTTCAGGCACGTTGCCCTGTTTGGCCATCCGATACGCCCGACGATGTCGCCGCCAAAGTGCATGCCCTTGAATACAAACACTATCCGAAGGTGATAGAGTCATTGCTGTCAACATTGTGAAAACAGCAATCTCTCCCCGCTCTTTCGGAGAGGGGGTTGGGGTGAGGTCGAAACGGTTGATTTTGAGCAACGTTCAATATCCCATTGCACATCCATCTTTGCGGCTTTCGGATGCACCATAATAGACTCTACTTTCGGGGTCGAACATTATGGCCTGATAACCACCATAGCTACCTCCAAATCCATATTCAACCTTATGTCCCATGTTCAATAAGCGGCGAACAGTCTCTGTCGAAAAGCCGTTTTCGAGCACTATACTTCCACCACCGGCTTCCTGTGCCTCACCGGTAGGCGAGGCAGAACCGAGATGGTCAATACGCGGTGCATCTCCCGCCTCCTGTACATTCATGCCAAAGTCGATGATATTCATCAGAATTTGCACGTGTCCCAACGGTTGAAAATCACCTCCCATCACGCCAAAACTCAAAAAAGGCTTTCCGTCTTTCGTAACAAATGCAGGGATAATCGTGTGAAAAGGTCGTTTGCCCGGCATCAGCGCATTGGCATGGGTCTCATCCAACGCAAATAATTCTGCTCGGTTTTGCAGCATAAAACCCAGATTGGGCGGAACCATACCGCTTCCCATGCCCCGATAGTTGCTTTGGATAAACGAAACCATATTGCCGTTTTTGTCGGCTACCGTCAGGTAGATCGTGTTGTCCGTATGAGCGATTACACCGGCTTGCGGGTTTTGTGATGCACGCCGGTCGTTGATTGCTGTGCGCCGCACGGCAGCATATTCCTTGCTGATTAATTCTTGTACCGGCACTTCGTAAAACCGCATATCGGCATAGTATTTAGCGCGGTCCTCGAAAGCTAATTTTTTGGCTTCCACAAAATAATGGATATGTTCGGCAGAACCAAATCCATATTGCTGCAAATCGTACTGTTCCAATATATTGAGCATTTGTAAGGCGGCAATACCTTGTCCGTTAGGCGGGAGTTCCCACACATCGTAGCCGCGATAGTTGGTCGTAACAGGTTCTATCCATTCCGAAGTATAAGTTGCCAAATCCTCATAACTTAAATAGCCTCCTTGTGATTGCATAAACGAGCTTATCGTTGCGGCAATGCTCCCTCTGTAAAACTCATCACGTCCTTTTTGGGCAATCAATTGCAATGTTTGGGCTAACATCGGATTGCGGAAAACATCGCCTTTTTTCCATTGTTCACCGTTGGGTGCATACGTTTCTTTGATATTTGGATATTGTCTTGAGAAGCTAACAATCGTGCTTTGTATGCCCGGAGCTATCACTTCCGTAAGCGGAAAGCCGTTGTTGGCATAATCGATGGTTGGTTGCAGCAACTCGCTCATGGCAATCGACCCAAATCGTTTGTGTAGCTCGTACCAGCCATCCACACACCCGGGAACACTAACCGGAAGCGGGCCGTATTGCGGCATTTGAGTAAGTCCCTTCTTTTTCAACGCGTCGATACTGATGCTTTTAGGGGCTTTCCCGCTGGCATTCAGTCCGTACAGTCGTTGTGTTTTGGCATCCCATACGATAGCAAACAGGTCGCCTCCAATACCACAACCTGTGGGCTCCATCAATCCGAGACAGGCGTTCACCGCAATGGCGGCATCTACGGCAGTGCCTCCCTTTTTCAGGATATCGACACCCACCTGCGTGGCCAACGGGTGTGAAGAGCACACCATCCCCTGTTGCGCAATGACTTCGCTACGCGTAGTCCANGGCATTCCGCTACGNCGNCCTTGGGCAACAATNTTCGTTGTCAGCATAATTGACAAAATCAGATAAACNAATTTCATATATTCAAAGATTAATTTTGAGGGTGTTTTTCCCATCAGTCACAATATACACCCCTCGCGTAGGAAGCGGAATATTCATTGTTGATGATTGTGCAACGACCTGATATACAAGCTGTCCGGAAACAGTGTAAATGCACAGGGGCAACCCGGGTTGAAGTCCGGTGATATACAGGGTCCCGTTTTGTGTCCATGCAGAGATGCGGCCTGTCGCGTCACTACCGGCGGGTATTTGTTCATTACCCGTAAAATCATACGCTTCAAACGTTCCGAATTGCTTCCATGGTTCGGTTTCCTGATAAAGCGCTTTGGTATCGTTCGGAACGTACAATGTGACGGCTGATGTATTAACATTTTCAAAAATATTATCGGGTACAGACAACGGTTTGTCCCATTCAACCGTCACTTCCTTCAAACCTGTACAATGATCAAATGCGTAATCTCCTATCACTGTCACCGAGTTAGGAATGGTNAGGGAGGTAAGTTGGGCGCTATACGCAAAAGCNTTTATTTCAATTGTTGTAACAGATCTTGGGATCGAAATGGTTTCAAGTCTTGAATTACCAAACGCACCATTATAGATTGTTGCCACTGTTCCCGGAATTTCGAATGTGGCATCGTTTTTCCCTTCCGGGTAAATAATTACGGTCGTCTTGTCTTTATTGTATAATATACCATCAACCGACGAAAAATTGGCATTGTCTTTATGCACACGGATATCTTCAAGTTTACCACATAAAGTAAACATCTCTCCTTTAATAGATGATACCGAAGACGAAATTTCAATCTCTGTCAGACTACCACATAGTTTGAATGCGGCATGTTCTAAGGTTGTCACTCCTTCAGGTAGCGTTATCCTGGGAAGGTTATAACAATTATAAAAACCGTAACTGTCAATGAATGTTACTGAGTTAGCTATTGTTACAGAGGTAAGGTTGGCGCCATGGGCAAATGCCCAGCTACCGATACTTGTCACTCCTTCTTCAATCACTAACGAATGGATCAGACTGCATTCATCGTTTGTCCAGGGACGTTCCGGCATATCCTCAGCTTCAAGCGTTGTGCTGATTGTCATGACGTTATTGTCCAATATAGCCGTCATGGTTTCCGATAAATTCCATGTCTGCCCCCATGTCAAAGCAGTGTAAAGAAAAAGTGCGCAAAATAAATAAACGGTACGAGTTTTCATCTTAATTAAGTTTAAAGGGTTAATACTTTGATTTACAGTAACCCCGGTGGGACTCGAACCCACGACCCATTGATTAAGAGTCAATTGCTCTACCAGCTGAGCTACGGAGTCGACTTCTTGAGCGTACAAAAGTAGGACTTTTATTTTGTTTGACAAAAAAGATTTGGTGAAAACAGCCGGTGATTCGGAAATTACATCTATATTTGCATCATAATCAAACGTTATAACTCATGAAAAAATTAGTGTGCTTATTTATTTTGTTCTTCCCATTTTCAGTCTTTTCTCAAGTAAACAATATTGTTGGCTCCTGGAAAACTATCGACGATAAAACGGGGGAAGAAAAATCTATTGTACGTATTTACAAAGATCCGGATGGAAAATATTACGGTAAAGTAGAAAAACTCTTCAAAAATCTTGACCGTAAGTGTGAAAATTGCAAAGGCGACCTAAAGGATAAACCCATTTTGGGAATGATAATTCTCACAGAGATGAAAGAAAAAGGCGATAAATTGGACGGTGGATATATATTAGACCCTGAAAACGGAGAAAAATATAATGCCACAATCACTTACGATAAGGCGAGTGGCAGGTTAAAATTGCGCGGTTCTCTTGATAAAATGGGATTACTGGGGCGAAATCAATTTTGGGTGAAAGAGTAGTAGATTATAGCTTCATCCCTTCACAAGGTGTTGGGACGAGATATCACCCGACGCTCTGGCTTCGAAGCAAACCGAACAAGGTGGTATTCCTCGAATTTTGCTCCACTACCGTTTACTCTTTCTGAACTTGGATAGCAAAATCTTTTCCCACTATCCAAATCTTTCATTTCCACAAAAGAAATAAACTCGTTTGATGGTAATTTTACCGTTGGGTTTATTGTTGCAAAATCCGAAAAACTATATTCTTTCCACTCACTCATTTGTTTTCTTCTTTTGTTCCGGAATACAGCAGCACAGCTTGCATGAATTCTACTTTTTGCAACTCCTCTATATATTTCCCATTCCACCAATCTTTCTGTGGATTTTCCGATACGCAAATTACAGATACATCTTTAACCACATCATATCCGTCTTCGTATCCTTCGGTAACGACCAAAGCGCCTTGGGGCATTGTTTCTAAAACATTGATTAATTCTTTGACTGTCATAATTGATTCGTTTTTCTTTTACAACAACGCTTTCAACTTTTCTGCATCGGGCAGTATGTTTTTATACTCCGGAGGCAATTCCGATGCCGTTTTATAGGTAGCTACGCCCATTGGCTTTGTCATATCGCGGAAAGCGTATTCTACAGTCTTTTGATTTTGTGATTTACACAAAATAATTCCAATGGAAGGCTTTTCGTGTGGCAAACGTACCATATCGTCTAATGCCGACAAATAGAAGTTCATCTTGCCCAAGTATTCGGGTTTGAAGTCGCCCCGTTTCAAATCAAAAGCGACTAAACATTGCAACTGCCGGTTAAAGAAAAGCAAATCAACAAAATATTCTTTCCCCACTACCAAGCGGTGTTGATTGCCGATAAACGAAAAATCCTTGCCAAGCGACATGATGAATTTTCGGATGTTGTTGATGATTTCACTTTCCAAAACCCGTTCGTCCGGCTCGTCGTCGGGCGATTCGATATTGATATAATCAAGCAAGTATTCGTCTTTGAACGACATCAAGGCTTTTCGTTGCAGGTCTTTGTCGGAAATGGCAGTTTGGAAATTATTGGGCAGTTTGCCTCTGCTTCCAAACAAGTTGCTTTTGAGGTGGTATTTCAGGGTTTCCACACTCCAAAATTCGGTTGCGCATCTTTCAATGTAGAATAGGCGTTCTTCGAGAGATGCTGCTTTTTTAAGTATTTCGTAATGATGTGTGAAACCTGTCAATAAAAAATGCTGCAAATCAACAATATGTAAATCGCCAGTTGG
>JGI24702J35022_10000983_pt1 | contig 17845 bp, 16 predicted proteins | sample TergutTh196P4_FD_35022 | JGI IMG/M metagenome (IMG submission 35022)
TTGAAGTTAATAAAGAAGGTGAGAAGTTGAGATGCTGAGATGTTGAGAGGAGCTGTGGTCGTGAAAGCTGTTGCCGTTGCTCAACATCTCATCATCCCATCATCTAAGGAAGAATTTTTATAATGGAAACTCCTGATTTGATTGAATCATTGCGAAAAGATTTAAAACAGTCATTGGCTTATCTTAGCCGGGAAGATTACTCTTTGATTGAAAAAGCTTATGAGTACGCTTCTTACGCGCATTCTTACCAGACGAGAGATTCCGGAGAGCCTTACCTTGTGCATTGCGTTTCCGTCGCAAAAAATCTTGCCGAATTAAAAATAGATCATGCAAGCGTTGCGGCTGCGCTTCTTCACGATATCCTTGAGGATACGCTTGTAACCGAACAGGAGCTTGTCAAAGAGTTCGGCGAAGAAGTCGTTTCTCTCGTGAAAGGCGTTACGAAATTAAATAAATATCAGTTTCACGATAATATTACCGAACAGGCTGAAAACTGGCGTAAAATGCTTTTGGCGGTAGTTAAAGACATACGCATTATTATTATAAAACTTGCCGACAGGCTTCACAATATGCGCACGATAAAATTTCTTACGCCGGACAGGCAGAAAAACGTTTCGCAGGAATCTATTACGCTTTACGCGCCGTTTGCCCACAGGCTGGGCATTTACAAATGGAAAAGCGAGCTGGAAGACTGGGCTTTTGAAGTTTTGCATCCGTCGCAATACAATGCCATTAAAACCCAATGGCAGAAACGAGCTGAAAGCAACACGCAAAATCTTAAAGATATTGAAGAGCAGCTTAAAGAAAAGCTTGCCGGAACGGATATGCAGTTCAGGATATCGGCGCGGCCTAAAAATCTTTACGGGATATATAAAAAAATGGAAAGGCAGAATAAGCCTTTTTCCGCCATTGAAGATTTGTTCGGGCTGCGCATTATTACGGACACGGTCGAAAACTGTTATGGCATTTTGAGCATAATAAACTCAAGTTTTAAACCGGTGGAAGGTTCGTTTACCGATTATATAAATATGCCTAAATCGAATATGTACCAGTCTCTGCATATGACTATAATCGCCGATAAAGGAATTGTAGTCGAAACCCAAATAAGAACTGAAGAAATGCATCAGCGCGCGGAATACGGCGTTGCCGCGCATTGGAGATATAAAAAAATAGCCGAGGGCGGAGGAAAAACAGATAAAGAGGACAATAAAGATTCCCTTACGGAAGACCGTTTGGACTGGCTCAAGAAATTTATTGAGTGGCAGAGGGACACTACGGATTCCGGCGAATTTTTAACTTCTTTAAAAACCGAATGCGACTTTGAGCAGGTATTTGTTTTTACGCCGAAAAAGAAGGTTATAAAACTTCCTTACGGCGCTACGGCTCTGGATTTTGCTTACGCGGTGCATTCAGGAATAGGGGACACTTGCATGGGCGCGAAAGTCAATAATAAAATGGTGCCTATAGACACAAAACTTAAAACCGGCGACGTGTGCGAAATTTTGGTAAGAAAAAATATCAGACCGAGCAAAAATTGGCTGGAATTTGCAATAACCGCCCAAGCCCGTTCAAAAATTCGCAAATATTTAAAAGAGCACGGGAAATAATAAAGGCGATGCGGAGATGCATGGAGGCAGAAAAGCATAGTAACGGCAAATATACAATAAGTCAACAGCCGATAACACAAAATTTGCTATCGGCTGTTTTTCAGTAGTCGCTTTGCATCCTCGCATCACTGCGTCTCTGCATCTGTAGTTTAAATTGCTTTTTTAACTTTATTGGATTTTATACAGGAAGTACAGACATATTCGCGAGTTTTTTTGCCGTCGAGCACAATATTTAAACTCTGAAGATTAGGTCTGAAAAGCCTTTTTGTAGCTTTATTTGAATGGCTGATAGTATTTCCTGAAGTTGACCCTTTACCGCAAACTACGCATTTGTAAGACATTTTTTTAACCCTCCGATTATATGATCAGTTTAAGAAGTATATAAAATTTTATTGATTTTTGCAAAGGAGCCGGATATCCATGCGCATAAAGGCATGGCAACGGCTTTAACGCAACTGCTTCATGCCTCTTCTATCTTTACTATCGTAGCAAATATATTACTGCTGTCATCAAGCGCAAGTACAGTCATATCATAGCTTTCGATAGTTTCGCTGACCTCCGTATTCGGGGACTCTGAAGATTTTGAAATTAAAGCCAGCATTTCAGTGCTGGCAGAAGCTTCAATGATATTGCCGTTTTCGGCGAAATCTTTTTTTAGGAATTTGGCGGTTTTATCATACGCGTAAACCACATTGTTTGAAGAGTCCATAATAACAAGCAATTTGTAGTTTTGCGAAGAACTGCCCATATAATATTCTATAATCTTTGTTAGACTTTTTTTATCGTGCTGCAAAGCGTTGATTTTCTGTAAATATTTCTCGTTTTCAGTGGCGAACATATCGGCAATTTCATCGTACTTTCCGTCTTTAGCCGTTTCCAACGCTCCCTTTTCGATTTTTTTCTTTGTTCTGTCAAAAGGCATTATTATGAAAAGTTTTGACAGCAAATGCAGTAAAAAGACTGCCAAAAAAACCGCTATAAACGCTACGGTAAAATATTTTATCTTCCAGTTTCTGGCGTTTTCCGACGCTTTTTGCATAGAGAATATACAGCATAAAGTGTAATCTTTTGCCAGCGGCACGGAGAATAGAATATGGTCTTTATCGTATGAAAGCTGCAAAAGCTCTCCGTTGTAGTTTACCGCTGTGTCGTAAATGTCGCCTTTTCTTTTTGAATTCCAATCGCTTATATTATTGTGTATAATTACCGTATTGTCTCTGTCAAGAATAAACGAAGAAGTCACATTTTCAAGTTTTGCAATGGCTTCAATGTTTGTCAGAAGCAAAATATCGTCGGAATTTTGAATTGCTCTGTTAACTGACGGAACCGAAACATTTACCGCCGAACGCGCTTTTTCAATTGTAAGATGTTCCAAATCGGCAGCTTTGTACTTTGCAAGCTGGGATGTTAAAAGGTAGAATATTCCGGAAAGAATCAGTAAGAAAACAAAGTTTAAAAGAATTACATTTTTTTTCATAGTGGAAAGATTATACAAAATATTATGTAAAAAGGTAAGAGGATAGAGTCGATGCGCATACGCACGGTAAAACTTTCTATGCGTCTGACAGCGGAGTTGTCAAATGAAAAATATTAAGATAGCTGAAGCAAAAACTTTTAAAGATAAATTCTTGGGATTTATGTTTAAAAAGACGGCTGATTACGGCATTTTGTTTGAGAAATGCAATTCAATACACACGTTTTTTATGAGATTTAACATTGACGTGATATTTATGGATAAAAATAAAACCGTAATAAAAGAAGTAAGAAATTTAAAGCCGTGGCGCATTGCCGTCTGCCTGGAAGCGCATTATGTTCTGGAAATTCCGTCAAACAACGGCGGGGAAAATATAAAATATAAAAAGTAAAATATATGTTTTTTGCCGTTAATATTTTATAATTGTCGTTAAGAGGTTGAAATATGAAGAAATGTCCTTTTTGCGCTGAAGATATACAAAATGAAGCCGTAAAGTGTCGTTTTTGCGGAGAGTTTTTAGATTTTGACGTTCCGGCAAAAGGCAGAAATATTTTGTGGTACCAGAAAACTTCAACAATAATTTGGGGATTTTTTATTGCAGGACCTTTAATTATCCCTCTTATATTGCTAAACAAAAGGTATTCTGCCAAAAAGAAAGCAATAATGACTTCAGTTACGGCCGTACTTGGCGCGGCTGTCGTTTATATTATTTATATATCGGTAAAAAACATTTTAAGTTATTATTCCGAAATCAGTAATCTTTTGAAAGGGGTTTAATAAACGGCAAGTAAAAGGTAATAAGTAATAGGTAAAAGACACAAAAATTTTTAATCGTTGCCGTTATTTATTATTTATTGCTTACTAAATGAATTGAGGATCAAAATGATACAATTGGACAGCGGAGTGCAATATTTAAAAGGGATTGGTCCTAAAAGAGCGCAGGCATTTGCCAAGCTCGGCATAAAAAATGCCGGAGACCTTCTTACTTTTTTCCCGAGCCAGTATCAGGACAGAACGCGCGCGGTTCCGATTTCCGACGCTTATAAACTTCCTCAATGCTGCATTTGCGGGCGCATAGGAAAATCTCATGAAAGGAAACTTTCAATGGGGCTTTTTCTTTTGGATATTGAGATTTTTGACAATACGGGAATGGCTTACGCGAGATTTTTCCGCAAGAAAAATCCGTATTCAAAAATTGACGTTTTTACTTCAATAAAAAAAGCTTTTGAACCCGGCAAAACCGCATATATTTACGGGGATGCGAAATCTGAAATCGGCGCAAGATACATAGCCGTGAACGATTATGAAATCGCGGATTTGCCGGATGCCAAACCCGCAGCTTTCAATAAAATAATTCCGGTTTATCCAGCGACTGAAGGATTAAATCAGAAAACTATCAGGGAAGCCGTTAAAAGCGCTTTGGATATGGCGGCAGGATCATATCCGGACATTTCCGATATAATTCCCGGTTTTAAAGAAATTTCCAAAATAAAATCTTGCGATTCTTTGTGGAAAATCCATTATCCGGATACTTATGAAGGCGCCGAACGCGCCAGGCGCGCTTTTGCCATGCAGGAATTTTTTGTTTTGGAAACCGCATTGGCGCTTTCCAGAAATGCCGTTAAGAAAAATCCAAAAAAACAAAAATATGAAATAAAAAAGAATCTGCTTACTCCGTTCCGCGAGCGTTTAAAGTTTGAATTTACCAAAGCGCAGAAAAAAGCCATAAACGATATTTTTGAAGATATGCGGGATATTCATCCGATGAACAGGATGCTTATGGGCGACGTAGGTTCGGGAAAAACGGTTGTTGCGTTAAGCGCTGTATTGCTTGCCGCAGAGAACGGTTTTCAGTCGATGATCGCCGCACCCACTGAAATTTTGGCGGAGCAGCATTTTCTTACGGTATCAAATATGCTTGACGGGCTGAACATAAAAACAGTTTTGGCTACATCTTCAACTTTAAAAAAGAAGAGCGATAGGGAAAATATTCTTTCAGGCATAGAAAGCGGACAGACGCAGATAGTCATAGGAACGCATGCTCTCATTGAAGACAGGGTAAAATTCAAAAACCTCGCGCTGATCGTTGTTGACGAGCAGCATAGGTTTGGAGTTATGCAGAAATATGCGGCTTTGGATAAAGCGGATAATCCCGACATTCTTATGATGACGGCAACGCCTATCCCGAGAGCCTTGGCTATGACAGTTTACGGCGAAATGGATATGACGGTGATCGATGAACTTCCCGCAGGAAGAATTCCTGTAAAAACTTTTTTTGCCGGCGAAAGCGCAGCGTATAATAAGACGATTGCGGAACTGAAAAACGGAGGGCAGGCTTATATTGTTTATCCGCTGATCGACGAGTCGGATAAAATTGTTTTAAAGTCGGCTGCGGTTGAAGCTGAAAAACTGTCTCTAAGTTATTTTAAAGATTATAAAGTGGGGCTTTTGCACGGCAAAATGAAGCCTGCCGAAAAAAATGACATAATGAAAAAGTTCAAAAATAAAGAGTTTGATATTTTAATTTCAACTACGGTGATAGAGGTTGGCATTGATGTCCCGAATGCTTCCGTTATGATAATACAGCATGCCGACAGGTTCGGGTTATCGGCATTACACCAGCTTCGCGGCAGGATAGGAAGAGGAAAAAAACAGTCTTACTGTTTTCTTGTCGGAAGCGTTAAAAACGAAGCGGCGGCAAAAAGGCTTGAAATAATGACAAAAACAAATAACGGTTTTGAAATAGCCGAAGAAGATCTGCGGATGAGAGGCCCCGGCGAACTTATGGGGACGGTTCAGCACGGTTTTCCGGAATTTAAAGCCGGCGATTTGATAAAAGACGCGGATATTATTGATTTTACAAAGGATTTTGCAAAAAAACTTGTTGATGAAGATCCAAAACTTGCGAAAAAAGAACATTCTGTGTTAAAAACTCTTATAAACCTCCGCTATTCAAACCATGCAAAGCTGGTTAATGTCGGATAGTAAATATCACGGCAAACGCATGAAAGCTAAATCAAAACCTGCTTACCGTCGAAGCAGTTCTCCCTCTCCCTCATCAGGGAGAGGGTGGGGTGAGGGCGGTCTTGACGAGACATTTTTTTCATGCGTTTGTCGTGTAGCAGATATGCGTCCATTTGATTTTTCCATTGAAATTTGATATAAAATTGTCTATGTTTAAAGAGCTTGCAGCAGTTTATCCAGGCAGTTTTGATCCGCCTACAAACGGGCATCTTGACATAATAACAAGAGCATCTAAGCTGTTTCCAAAGATTATAGTTGCAGTGACTGACAATGCTTCAAAACAGCATATGTTTTCTTTGGATGTGCGGGTCGCGTTGCTTAAAGAAGCCTCAGCCGGCCTTTCGAATGTGGAAGTTGTTTCTTTTTCCGGTCTTTTGGCAAACTATCTCGAAAAAATAAACACTTTTATCCTTATAAGGGGTTTGAGGGCTTTGTCTGATTTTGAATACGAATTTCAGATGGCTTTAATGAATAGAAATCTGAACAAAAATATAGAAACTATTTTCTTAATTCCGGATCAGGACTATACTTTTCTCTCATCAAGCATGGTCAAAGAGATTGCAGCTTTGGGAGGGAAAACAACCGGTCTGGTTCCTGAATGCGTAGAAAAAAAACTGCATAAATAACAGCAATTGCGAATTTTTTGTGATTGCAGTTAAAAAAAAGAGTGAAGAGTTGAGAGTGAAGATACGGCAAAAGACAAAGCAGTCGCAGTATCTTCACTCTCCGCTCTGCCGTTAAAAAGGAGATGTTATAATAAAAAGAGTGGAGTTTGGAGGGTGGAGAGTGGAGTTAACTCAAAAAGATGCAGGGACGCGGGGATGCAGGGTAACGGCAAAAACACAAAGAGCGTGGAATTAAAGACGGATGTTTTTTTCTGTTGTTACTCTGCCTCTCTGCATCCCTGCATCTCTGCATCGCTAGAAGCTCCTCCCAACTTCTCATCTTCCAAAAAGGAGATGTTATGTACGATTTATACAACCTGATAGAAGAGATGGGAAAAATGAAAGCCTCGGATTTGCATATAACTGTCGGCGCTCCGCCAATGTATAGATGTGATACAAGGATGAGTAAGGCAGGCGAAGTTATATTGTCAACAGATACCTGCAGAGATTTGATTTACGGCGTTTTGAATCAGGAGCAGATAAAGCGTTTTGAAAAACAATGCGAGCTTGATATGTCTTTCGGCATAAAAGGCGTCGGCAGAATAAGAATGAACGTTTTCAAACAGAGAGGTTCGGTTTCGGCGGCATTGAGGCTTATACCTACAAAGATGTGGACTTTTGAAGAGTTGAACCTTCCGAAAATCATATACGATATAGTCAATCTTCCGAAAGGACTTATTCTTGTGACCGGCGCGACAGGTTCCGGAAAATCTACGACGCTTGCCGCGATGATAAATTATATTAACCAGAACCGTTCCGGACATATAGTTACGATTGAAGATCCTATCGAATATATTCACAACCATAAACAATGTATAGTAAACCAGAGAGAGGTTGGAGCGGATACGCATTCATTTTCTTCGGCTTTGAAGTATGTTCTCAGGGAAGATCCGGATATTATTCTTATCGGAGAAATGAGAGATTTGGAAACAATCGCGGCGGCCGCAACAATAGCCGAAACGGGACATTTGGTTTTCGCGACGCTTCACACTATGGATACGGCTTCTTCGATCAACAGAATGGTTGACGTTTTTCCGGCGCATCAGCAGGGACAGATAAGGGCGCAGCTTTCTTTGACATTGCAGGCGATCATGTGTCAGCAGCTTATGCCGCATATATCCGGAAAAGGGATGGTCCTTGCGGCGGAACTTATGCTGATGAATTCTGCCATGAGAAATATAATAAGAGAAATGAAAACAGAGCAGATTTATTCCCAGATCCAGATGGGAAGCAAGTACGGAATGCAGACTATGAACCAATCCATAGCCGATAATGTATTAAAAAAGAGAATAAGCAGAGATGCTGCTTTCGAGTACACTACAAATAAAGACGAGCTTGAAAGGCTTATAGCCGCAGGCGTCGGAAGATAAGAGGTTAAAAAATGCGCGCTAAAAACGGATTCAGCGCTATAGAAATAGTGATAGCTTTGGCTGTCGTTGTGATCATATCAATGATAGCGGCGCCTAAATTTGTCAGCGTTTTGCGTAAGTCCGACGAAGGCGCGACAAAAGGAAGCCTTGGCGCTTTAAGAAGCGCAATAGCGATGTATTACGGAGATCATGAAGGCAATTATCCCGGAGCCGATATTGTAAAAGAGCTTACGGAAAACGGGAAATATATGCAGGAAATACCTTACGCTTACTGTTCTCCTTATCACAAGAAGTCAAATAAGATTTACGTAGGCGATTTTGAAAAAAATAAAGACTTGTGCGGATGGGCTTATAAAGCCGATGATGTTGAAGACGGCAGCGGAAGAGTGGAAGGACAGATATGGGTCAACTGCACTCACAATGACTCCAAAGGCAATGTCTGGAGCGAATTGTAAAAAATGGGATATGTTATTGCTGATTTAAGCATTGTTTATTACGTATTCTTTTTTTTAATGGGTTTAACTCTCGGAAGTTTTGCCAATGTCTGCATTTACAGGATACCTCTGGATTTGTCCATAGTAAGACCGCGTTCTTCATGCCCGAGATGCAAAAAACAAATCGAATGGTATGACAATATCCCCGTGCTGAGTTATTTGATACTCGGCGGAAAGTGTCGATACTGTAAAGAAAAAATATCTCCGGTTTACCCTATAGTTGAATTTATAACCGGAGTTTCTTTTATCGTTCTTTTTCATTTTTACGGTCTTTCTCCCGCGCTGTTTTTATTTTGTTTTCTTTCATTTTGTCTTATAGTTATTTCCGGAATAGATTTTTATTATCAGATAATACCCGACATATTTCCTTTAATGCTTGCTGCTGCGGGGATTTTATTTTCGTTTTTTAATACGACTTTGGGCGATACATATCTGCAAAGATTTCTTAATTCCGTTATAGGTTTGTTTAGCGGCGGCGGTTCATTGCTTTTGATAGGATTGCTCGGGCAGTTTATCTTTAAAAAAGAAGCAATGGGCGGAGGAGACGTAAAACTTATGGCCGGAGTCGGCGCCATAATAGGATGGGAAAAAGTCTTATTTTCTATTTTTCTGGCGTCTTTTTTAGGAAGCGTGGCAGGACTGTTTCTTATATTTTTCAAAAAAGTCGAAAGAAGAGGCTATATGCCTTTCGGTCCTTTTTTGGCGGCTGCTTCATACTTAACTTTGTTTCTTCCCGCGCCTTCCGTATTGCTGAACGCTTTTTTTGTTTTGGAGCTTAATTTATTACAGAAAATTTTCGGGGCATAGATTTGAGCAACGCATCGGCGGATAAATTTAATTATCTGGTTCTTATATTTGCGGTTTCTATAATAATATCCGTTTTTTCCAAATTTACGGATTCATTGGGTATCCAATCCGCTCTGTTTTTCCTTTTAGGATCGACTCTTTTTTTCAATCTCAATACTTTTTCAATAAACTTTAAAAATTATTTTCTGCCTGTTTTGTTTTTTATGCTTGCCGCGGCTGTTTCCTATTATAATTCGGATTTTCAATATAATTCCAGAAACGGAATAATGCTTCTTTCTTACTGTGGAGCCGCATATTTTTTAATGGCTTTTTTAAAACCTTATGACAAAAGAAGCATCCTTCTTATTCCGGTTTTAATAGGTCTTTGGCTTACCATTTTCCTTTTTGCGACAAACCTTACTTTTTCGGGTCTTGCCGCTGCGGAATACTTGTCAAAACATACGCGCGTTACGGCGGGTTTTTTGATCATGGCTTTAAATTTGTCTTTTGTTTTTTGGTGGACTGAAAGAAAAATTTATACTTATACGTCTTTCATTATTTTATTCGCAGTTGTTATGACAAAATCTGACTATGCCGTTGCAATAGCCTGCCTTTCTTTCAGCGCTTTTTTATTTTTTATGAGGGAAAAAGTAAAACTGAAAACTCCGATAGCCGTGTTGCCTTTTTTGGCCGGCGCGGCGGTTTCTTTTGCCAAAGTTTTTAAAAGCGGTTATTTTACGCCGAAACTTGAATCATGGGGCGTTGCTCTTTCGGTTATAAAAGATAATTTTCTTACGGGCGTCGGATTTTGCAACTATTCTACCGTTTCCGGAATGTATGCCAAAACGCCGGCTTTTGACGTTTCCGGCCCGGAAAATATGTGTTTGCAGCTTTTGGCTGAAACGGGCGTATTCGGTTTTGTTTTGTTCTCCGCCGTTCTGATTGTTTTTTTTGCGCTTATTATAAAAAAACTGCGCAGTAAAGAAAATAAAGTTATATATCTGCCGGTGATGCTTGCCGCTGTATTTTTTATCGTTTACAATATGTTTGAATCAAGCGTATTTATATCTACGAGCATGCTGGTATTTTTTATGATTTTGTCTTTTCCTATTGACGTTTCAGAGATAAAACCCAGAAAAAAACGCATAAACACTTATGTTTCTATTTTGCTTGTTTTGCCTGTTTTGTATGCGCTGGCTGTTCCGATGCTTGCGCTTGAAGAGTATAAAAAAGGCATAATGTTTTTTACGGAAAATAAATTTGCCGTGGCCCGGGATTGTTATATCAAAGCTATGGAAAAAGATTTTCTCAATCCTCTGTTCGCAAGCAAACTGTCGGATACTTATTTTGCCGTCAGCCGTAATGAGGATAAAATACATAACCTCGAAAAAGCCATAGAGTATAAAAAACTTGCTTCTTCGTTAAACAGATATAACGGAAAATACTATTATGATTTGGCGTGGCTTTACAAACAAAAAGGAGAGAAGCAGCTTGCTTCGGACAATATTGTCCTTGCTCTTGAAATGAACGCTTTTGACGAACAATTTCTTGAATCTTACGGCGAACTTATTTACTGAAAAAAGTGGAATTTGCAGCGTTGAGTGTGAAGCTGCCGTATTTGTGGGGAAAAAATGCTTAAGAAACACATTTTTAAGATACTGCTGGGTTTTTTATTCAGCGCCGTTTTAATTTTTTTGACTTTAAGACAGGTCAATTTCAGAGAATCTTTAGAGCTGATAAAGAACGCCAATTATTATATTTTGATCCCGGGCGTTTTGATTTACGCGTTAACATACGTTCTGCGCAGCATAAGATATTATTTTATGCTTTCTCCGATAAAGAAAACTCCCGTTTTGAAGAATTTTCCTTATACCGTGCTCGGATTTTTTATGAACAATATCATTCCGTTAAGAATAGGCGAGCTTATAAGGGCGAAGGTGACCGGAGAAAGGCTTAGCGTATCAAGAAGCAGCGTCTTGGGCACGATAGTGATAGAAAGGCTTATTGACGTCATTATTTTTGTATTGTTCTTTTTTGTAATTACGATAGTCATTCCGTTTCCCGAGTTTATAAAGAAAACGTTTTATATGTGCGCGGTGATTTTCGGAGCCGCTCTCGCAGTTTTGTTTTTGGTTTCAAAAAGCGAAGCTAAAGCTGCTGCCGTTATTTCCAAAATACCGGTTCACGGAAGGATAAAAGATTTCGCGGTAAAATTTTTAGAGAAGTTTGCCGGCGGACTTATCATTCTGAGAAAACCGAAAGTTTTTTGCGCTGCTTTTATTTTGTCAATTCTGGTATGGGTGACCGAAAGTTTTTTTCTTGTGCTTACGGCTTCTTCATGCGGCATAAACATTTCCATTATCGGCGGTATTTTTGTCGTCATAATAATAGGCATCGGCGCCATAATTCCGACGGCTCCGGGCTACATAGGGGCTTTTGAATTTATGGGCGTTACGGCTCTGGCGGCTTTGTCCGTCGATAAAGACGCCGCTTTTGCCTGTATAGCGATCTATCACTTTTTGCAGCTTATGACTATTTTTACGCTGGGCATCTTAAGCATTATTAAAGAAAAAATTTCTTTTTCGGATTTGTTCAAATTTGAGAAAATAGAAGAAGGCAGTTAAAAAAGGATTTTTATGGAAAAAAAAGTCATCATCGTTATGCCGGCATATAATGCGGCAAAGACCGTCAAACAGACTCTGGACGATATTCCTGCAGGAAGCTATGACGAAATCATACTTGTCGACGATTTATCGAAAGATAATACCGCAGAAGTCGCCAAAGAGCTCGGAATGAAAGTCATTGTGCACGAAAAAAATAAAGGCTACGGCGGAAACCAGAAAACGTGTTATAAAGCGGCTCTTGACGACGGCGCCGATATTGTGGTCATGCTTCATCCCGATTATCAGTACGACCCTAAACTCGTGCCTTTTTTGGCGGGTATCATAAGCCATGACATATGCGATATTATGATGGCAAACCGCATAAGAACGCGCAAAGAAGCGCTTAAAGGCGGCATGCCGTTTTATAAATATTTTTTCAACAGATGCCTCACGATTACGGAAAATATAATACTCGGGCTTAATTTGGGAGAATATCATACCGGTTACAGGGCATTTTCCAGAAAAGCTTTGGAAACAGTGAACTTTGAAATGGATTCCGATGACTTTGTTTTTGACCAGCATATTTTGGTTCAGGCCGCGGCATGCGGCCTCAGAATAGGGGAAATTCCCGTTCCGGCCAAATATTTTGACGAAGCTTCGTCTATAAATTTCAGAAGAAGTTTAAAATACGGCTTTGAAACTTTGTGGATACTTTTCAGATATATTATGCACAAATGGGCAATAGCAAAGTCGGATATGTTTAGACCTAAAAAAAGAGCGAAAAGCGAAGAGTGAAAAGTGAAAATAAAACGTTTTCGCGGGTGCATCAGCTCTTCAATCTTCATTCTGCCGTAAAAAGGGGAAAAAATGAGCAATGAACTGCTATATTCAATATCATTTGCGTCAGCGCTTTTAATTTCTTTTTTTGCTGCTCCCGTATGCAGGTTTTTTGCCGTTAAGTTCAATATAATGGACAATCCGGTAACGGCCGTGAAAACGCATAAAGTAAGCACTCCGTATTTGGGCGGCATAGCGATTGCGCTGGGATGCATTGCAAGTTTGTTCATTATCAGGCTTGCCACGCATTTTCCCGACGGAACGCTCAGAAGCCTCAGAGGCATTATATACGGAAGCGCGATCGTTATGCTTTTAGGATTTGTCGACGATGCCAAATATAAAGGATTAGGATTTAAATCCAAATTTTTATTGCAGTTTTTGGCTGCGGCAATCGTTGTTTTCGGATTTGATATAAGAATAAATTTCCTTTCAATATATTCCGTTTCATGTATCGTAAGCATTATTTGGATAGTCGGAATAACAAATGCCTTCAATATTATAGACATAATGGACGGACTTTCTAGCGGCATAGCCGTTATCGCGGCTTTTGCGTTTTTATTTATATCGCTGCCCACGGAAATGATTTATGTTAACTTTTGCGCGGCGGCGCTTGCCGGCGGTATTTTAGGATTTATGCCTTATAATTTTTCAAAATCAAAAAAGATTTTTATGGGAGACACGGGAAGTTTATTTATAGGTTTCGTGCTTGCCAGCCTTGCGATGGGGACATCTTACACAAAAATGAACGATATGGGGCTTTTCGCGCCTTTATTAATTCTTGCCGTTCCAATTTATGAGACGGGACTGGTCAGCATGTTTCGAATGCGAAAAGGCAAATCTCCGTTTTTGGGAAGCAAAGATCATTATGCTTTAAGGCTTGAAAAGATGGGTTTTTCGAGGAAAAAAATTTTATTGTTGACATATATCGTGTGTATTATTCTTGCTTTTTGCGCGTATTTTTTTACTAAACTTACCCTGTCGTATGCGATGATGCTTTTGCTTATTGTTTTGGCTGCATTGTGGACTCTAACGCTTAAACTCGCTTCAGTAAAAGTGGAATAAAGATTTTAAGGACTTTAAAGTCCTTAAAGACCTTAAGGCTCTTAAAAGAGGTCCAATGAAAAAAAACATAATAATAGGCGCAGGAATAAGCGGTTTATCCGCCGCTTATTTTTTAAAGCAGCCTTATATTGTTTTGGAAGAAAAGCCTTATGCGGGCGGACTTTGCCGTTCTTTTTACGAAAACGGCTTTACTTTTGACTGCTCAGGGCATTTTATACATATCAAAGACGAAAAAATAAAATCCATCGTAAATAAATTGAGCGGCGGCGTTGATGAAGTTGCCAGAAACGCTTCCATATTCATTAACGGGAATTTTGTTCCATTTCCTTTTCAGGCAAACCTTTATCATCTTGACGAAAAAACAAAAAAAGAGTGCGTTGACGGCGTTTTAAAAAGGAAGGACGCGGAAATAAGCGTAAAAATGCCTTTTTTAAGCTGGTGTGAAGCAATGTTCGGCAAAGGCATAACAAAATATTTTATGAAGCCGTATAATGAAAAGCTGTGGAGCTGCGACTTAATGAAAATGACTGCCGAATGGACAGGTCCTTTTGTTCCGAGACCCGATGCCGGAAGCATAGTTAAATCGGCGTATTCAAAAAACAAAACGCAATACGGCTACAACAGTATTTTTTATTATCCGAAGAAAAAAGGATGTCAGGCTCTGATAGACGGGTTTTTAAAGAAAATCAAAGTTGAATATAATTCAAAAACCTGCGAAATAGACATAAAAAATAAAACGGCAGTCACGCAAGACAGAAAAAAATATAAATATGACAGCTTAATATCCACTCAGCCTTTGACCGAATTGGTCAGGCAAATCGAGCAGGCGCCGGTTTCAATAAAAAAAGCCGCGAAAAATTTAAAATGTTCTTCGGTAAGATGCGTCAACTTAGGCGTGAAATCTTCAAAAGGCATACCGAAAGCGTTAAAAAACAGGCATTGGGTATATTTGCCGGAAACTTCGTTCCCTTTTTATAGAGCAGGCATTTATTCAAATATAAACTCTTTGTCCGCTCCTGAAAATTGCTATAGTTTTTACGTCGAGTTTTCGTCTTCCTCTCCCGTCATTCCGGAGCGCTTTGATCTGGAATCTGCCGTTAATGCTTTAAAAAAAGCGGGTTTTATAGGCGGCAATGACGAGATTATTTCAACAAATACAGTCGATATGCCGTACGCGTATGTGATATTCGACAAAGAAAGAGAACAATCTTTAAAAATAATAAACGAATGGCTTAATAAAAACAATATTTTCTCGATCGGACGTTACGGCATGTGGGAGTATTCTTTTATAGAAAAGAATATCAAAGATGCCAAAAATCTGGCGGATCTGTTGAATAAATAAAGATATTAAGGATTGTAAGAAACTGAAATAAAAGTATGGCGTGTGGCGCATCTCCAATTATCGGTAAGAGGAAAACAATGCTGAAAATTTGTTTTATTGTCACAAAACTTGAACTTGGCGGGGCGCAGAAAGTTGCGCTTTATACCGCCGAACATATAAACGGCGATGAATTTAAAGAATTTTTTATCACAGGAAAAGGCGGCATTTTAGATAATGCGGCGGCTGAAAAATTCAGGATTTACCGGTTGTCAAACTTTGTGAGGGAAATATCTCCTTTAAAAGATTTAAAAGCCTTGCGGCATATATACGGAATTTTGAAAACGGAAAAGCCAGATGTCGTGCATACGCATTCTTCAAAAGCAGGGATATTAGGCCGGATAGCCGCGAAACTTGCCGGAATAAAAATCATAGTTCATACCGTTCACGGTTACAGCTTTAACGAGACGCAGAATTTTTTCAAAAAATATCTTTATGCGTGTCTTGAAAAGTTTTGCTCTTTATTTTCCGATAAACTTATAGCCGTCGCAAAAGAAGATATAAAAAAAGGGATAAAATACAAAATTGCAAAAGAAAGCAAGTTTGAACTTATACGCGCCGGGATCAATACTGATCATTATAAAAATTATACTCCGGACAAAAATTTTAAAAACGCTCTCGGCATAAGCGAAAGTACAAAAGTAGTAACCACGATCGGTCCTTTCAAACCCCAAAAAAATCTGAAAGATTTTATAAAAGCGGCGGATATTGTTGGCAAAAAAAATAATGATATTGTGTTTTTGGCTGCCGGCGACGGTGAGCAAAGAAAGGAATTGGAAAATTTAATTTCAGAGCTTGGGCTTAAAGAAAAAATTCTTCTTCTCGGCTGGAGAAATGATATTGCCGAACTTTTGTACGCGAGCGATATTTTCGTAATGACGTCGTTATGGGAAGGCTTGCCGTGCACGATTCTTGAAGCTATGTGCTGCGGCAAACCCGTTATCGCCAACGCGGTTGACGGCGTGAAAGAGATAATAAAAGAAGGTGAGACGGGCTTTCTTATCAAGCCTTATGATTATGTTTCCGCTGCGGAAAAGATAAATTATTTGCTTAATGACAATATTCTTTTGCTTAAAATGGGAGAAAACGCAAAGGATTCGATAACAAAAGAATTTGATATAAATTATACGGTTACGCAGCACGAAGAACTTTATAAACGGCTGGGACGCAACTAGAGTGTGTTCATACATATAACGCGCATGTGCGTAATATGTGTGAACACGCTCTAATAAAAAGACAAAACAGCTTGAAAAACAAATAAATTGCTTAACTTTCAACATAATGGAAAAGTATGAACGCATAACAAAAGGTTTTGTCTTTGCGGCTGTATTTCAAAATAGTATTTGACAAAAAATTTGTTTTTTTGCTACACTATGCAAGTTGTGAACATTGACGGTTTTATGACGGTCTTCCGGTTCTCTGTATTTTTATAAAGAATCCTTTCAAAATGACGGGCCCGTAGCTCAGTCGGTAGAGCACCTCACTTTTAATGAGGTTGTCGTGCGTTCGAGCCGCACCGGGCTCATTTGAACGGTACACCAAGCACATATTACCATATTGCGTTGCTTGGATTTTTGAGGAAATTTTATTGCGCAAGCCACGCAACCCGAAGGGTTAGCCCAGAAACAACACGCTGACATCGTTGGGATTCCTATCAATATTGCCGATATTGCTTCGTCAGACCGCCTTACATCGTGCTGTTTCTGGGCTAACGCAATATGGTAATATGTGCTTGGTGTACCGTTTATGCCCCCATCGTCTAGGGGTCTAGGACACATGATTTTCAATCATGCGACCGGGGTTCAAATCCCCGTGGGGGCGTGTTTACAATTGGGTCTCTCTAAAAATCCTGTCTACACCATGTCATTCCCGTGAAAACGGGAATCCATGTTTGCCATAGTCGTCGAGAAAAAAAACAACGTGGATTCCCGATAGAGACACTCGGGAATGACAAATAGGGGTTTTTAGAGATACCCATAATAATGAACAGTGCAGGAGTTTCGCATAAGCGGAACGTAATTAAATTTTTGCAAAGCAAAAATACAACCGTTTAGACAGATTAGTGTGAACACCCCCTAATAGTTTAAACGGTTATTTTATGGAAGGCAATCATGTCTACTTTAGTTGTTTTGGGAACACAGTGGGGAGATGAAGGAAAAGGAAAAGTAGTTCATTATCTCGCAAAACAGGCTGATTACATTGTACGCTATCAGGGCGGAAACAATGCCGGACACACCTTGATTTACGAAAACAAACCTTTTGTGCTGCATTTAATTCCGTCGGGAATATTATTTCCGAAGAAAATGTGCCTGATAGCCAACGGCGTCGTTGTCGACCCTAAAGCGCTTAAAGAAGAGATCATTATGTTAAAAAAGAAAAAGATCCCCGTAAACGGAAGATTTTTCATAAGCGAACTTGCGCACGTTATTTTGCCATACCACAAGCTTATTGACGGCATACTTGAAGAAGGACAGATCAAAATAGGGACTACAAAAAGGGGAATAGGGCCTGCTTATGCCGATAAAGTTAAAAGGATAGGCATAAG
>JGI24702J35022_10000984_pt1 | contig 17840 bp, 17 predicted proteins | sample TergutTh196P4_FD_35022 | JGI IMG/M metagenome (IMG submission 35022)
TTTTCGGAAATAGCAGCGTAGCTAACGCATACGGGATTGTAATCCACGTCATTTCCACGGATATTAAACAGCCATGCAATTGTATCCAAAGAAGCAAGAATTGTCATATCCGCTTGATTATTCTTTATTTCCCCTATTACTTCTTTGATTTTATCACGGCAGGATTTTCCTGTAAAACGCTCCGGAAGAATGAATGCAGGATTAACCGGAATTGCCGGACGATTTTCCCAAAGCGAATCATAAGGCGCAAAACCGGTTCGAACATGCAAGTTTTTTCCGGTAAAAAATTCAATCAGCGATTTTGCTTCCGAAGCGGCATAAACGTCTCCTTCGATTCCTACACAATCTCCTGCCGATAATTCCGACACAATCCAGTTAGAGAATGCCGGCGTTTCGGGTAATCCTGTTTTATATAAATCAATACCGGAACCGTTCAATTGCTCTTCCGCTTGCAGGAAATAACGGGAATCGGTCCATAATCCGGCTTTATCCTTTGTAACGACAACCGTTCCGGCCGAACCTGTAAATCCGGATATCCAAGCGCGGGTTTTCCACCGGTCGGGAGTATATTCGCTGATGTGAGAATCGGTTGAAGGAATGATACAAGCTTGAATCGGCTCAATTTGCATCAATTTTCGCAGACTCTGGATTCTTGCTTGAACGGATTGCATATTTATAATTTTTTTTAACAATTAATTCTTCCCAGCCTACCCATAAAAGAAAAACAATCGTATAATAAATATAGCGTAAAATTCCGTTGTGTAGACTTTCGAATCGTTCGGGCGCTCCGTCGGTTAGCCATACGGTCGTTGCAATCCGGATAACATTATAACCCGTTAGAATACACCATCCCATAGGAATATACCATAATTTTTTAAGTAAAGGCCCCCAGTAAAACAAAATAATTCCGGCATAAATTGCCATTTGTTTGAATCCGAGACAGCCCCAAATAATACGAATCCAAGTATTGCCTTCCGTCGGGAATTTCAATCGAATATTATCTACCAAAAGGTCTTGTGTATTCGGAAATAAATGTATGAACCAAGCTACCATTTGAGTTAATCCGCGGCAGGAAGCGGCAAACCAGGAAGGGGTGATGTCTTTCCCGAAAAGATAAATATTTTCGCTGTCCATGTCTCCATCAATGGTAATTTTCCATGAAAAATGAAAGAAAAACAATAGAAACATAAAAAAAAGTATCCCTTGTAACCACTTATAGGATATTAATAAACCTGTAATGCGATTTAGTATTTTATTCATAAGTGAAATATCCGATATTAATAATAAAATTGCTGTCAAAGATAGTAAAAAAATAATTAAGNCTTAAATAAAATGATAAAATACGTTAATATAGCATAGAACGAATGATAAGTAAAAATATTCTTCTATCTTTGCAAGCAAAAGCGGAATTCTGAACAGAATGAATGAAATTTTGAATCACAGATATGCATACAAATAAAATAGTTCTTTTAGGGCTTATCTTATGGATAATTCCGGGTATAGTGTTTGCTCAGAACAGTACGAACTCTCCATATACACGTTTCGGATATGGTATTCTCGCCGATAAAGCATTTATTTCTCAACGGGGAATGGGAGGCATTGGGTATGGATTACGGAATTCACAACTGATTAACCCGATGAATCCGGCTTCATTTTCTTCGGTTGATTCAATGACCTTTATGTTTGATTTAGGCCTAACGGCTCAAATCTCTTGGTTCAGCGATGCCGTAAATAACGAACGGAGAGTTAATGGGAACCTTGAATATTTGGCTTTACAATTTCCCATTGCAAAAAAATTAGGGATAGGCGTTGGTTTTGAACCGGTTTCTTATGTAGGATATAATTATTCGGATACTGCTCGTTTACCGGTTGAAAACGAATTAGTTCAGTATATTTATTCAGGTCAGGGAGGGCTAAGCCGGGTTTACACTGCTTTATCATACGATTTTTTGGATCGGATTTCTTTTGGCGTTAAGTTATCATATTTATTTGGCGACATTACTCATAGTAGTTTGGTTACATTCAATTCAGCTAATAATTATGATACCAATTGGACGGATTCTCTTCGTTCGTATGGTTTTTTGTATGATATTGGTTTACAATACCATCAGCCGGTAGGGAAATTTAGAACGATAGTTGTAGGGGCTGTTTATTCGCCTAAAACACGCTTCGGAGCTAAAACAATGACCGGTTTTATGCGAGTTGATCCTTCATCCGGAACCATTATGGATAGAATGAATACTGTTTCCACAGATTCGGTGTTTGAATCCCCGGAAACATACGGTTTGGGATTCACCTATAATCAATTGGGAAAATATACAGTAGGCGCGGATGTTTTATATCAGAAATGGGCAGAAGCAAAGTATTACGACCAAACGAACGCTTTTAGTAATCGTTTGAAATTCAATGCCGGAGGAGAATTAGTTCCAAACCGTACCGGTTATAATATATTTAGCAGAATACATTACCGGGCAGGATTTTATTATAGCAATTCATACCTTAAAGTGAATAATATAAAATACAATGAATATGGGGTTAATTTGGGATTGGGTATTCCTATACAAGACAGGCGTTCTTTAGACAGACGTTCTTTTCTCAATTTTGCCTTTGAATATTCATTGATCCGGCCGGAATCGAAAACGCTTATTGATGAACAATACTTTAAGGTATCGCTTGGTTTTACATTCAATGAGTTATGGTTCTTCAAACAAAGAGTTCAGTAATTATCCTGTTAATTTCTTGTATTTTAACAATATCATGTAATACAGGCAATAAAAATATGCCCTTCGTATTTGTTGATGTGGAGGCAATACCTAACATTCATACGGTAGACGCTTTTAATCTGATTTCAGATTCGGGAATTACCCGTTACCGGTTGAGAGCAAAAATATGGGATATTTATTCAAGTGAGAGTGAACCGTATTGGCATTTTCCGGAAGGAATTCACGTGGAACGATTCGATTCCCTTTTTCAGGTAGAAGGAAATATTGTGGCTGATACCGCTTATTTTTATGATAAGAAGGAACTCTGGCATGCCATTGGGAATGTCGTTGTTAACAATAAAGAAGGAACCACTTTTGAAACTTCCGAATTATTTTGGGATCAAAAGGTGCCTCCGAATGTAGAAAATGCGTTTTATACTTTTCAGTCGGTCAAAATAACAAAACCTGACGGTACTTTTATTTATGGCCTTAACGGTTTTAGAGCCGATCAATCGTTGATTACTATTATCATTTTTTCGGGAAAAGGAGAATTAAATGTGGATGAATCGCCCGATTCACTTAAACATGATGTGATACATCCCGATAGTATACAACTTCATGAGTAATTTTTGGATTGAAATAGGAATTACTTTATTGTTTTCCGCATTCTTTTCTGCGGCTGAAATTGCTTTTATCAGTTCGAACAAGTTGCTTTTTGAGTTGGAAAATAAAACTTCGAGTATAACTTTTAAAATACTGAATAAGTTTTATTCTAACGGCAATCAATTCATTTCCTGCATGTTACTCGGAAATAACATTGCATTGGTTATTTACGGTTTATTCATGGCCCGTGCGCTTACCCCATTCTTGGCTCATTTTTTTTCCGGTGATCTGCTTATTCTACTGATTCAATTACTCATCGCTACCCTGTTTATTATTTTTGCCGGAGAATTTATACCTAAAACAGTTGCTCGTTTCAATCCGAATCTCTTTCTTTCGTTATTTGCCATACCTTTATATATTATATATATTATTTTGTATCCTGTTTCAAAATTCGCTTCTTGGATTGCTAACTTGATATTGCGTATTTTGGGTGTAAAAATATCCGTCGGCAATCACAAACGTTTGGGAAGACACGATTTGGATTATTTCATTCAAAAAACCATTGAAGAAACTCCCGAAAACGTTGAATTAGACACTGAAGTGCGATTTTTTCAAAATGCTATGGAGTTTTCACAGGTAAAAGTTCGGGATTGCATGGTGCCGCGGACAGAAATAATAGCCGTAGGCAAGGAGGTTTCCTTAGAAGAACTTACGTCAAAATTTGTAGAAACGGGTTTTTCAAAAATTATTGTTTACGAAGGAGATATAGATAATATTGTCGGATATATTCATTCTTGGGAATTATTTGTTCAACCGGATGACTGGACAAAATCCATTGTATCGTTAATTGTTGTTCCTGAAAACATGGCTGCTAATAAATTAATGAAAACGATGCTTGCCGAGAAAAAAAGCATGGTGGTAGTTGTTGATGAATTCGGAGGAACCTCCGGTATTGTTACTCTGGAGGATTTAGTTGAAGAAATTTTTGGAGAAATTGAAGATGAACATGATACAAAGTTGTTCACAGCTAAAAAATTAAACGATAATACGTATGTCCTTTCCGGAAGAATGGAAATTGATCGAGTCAATGAAATGTTTGATTTGGATATCCCCGAATCGGATGAATACATTACGGTGGCCGGTTACATTTTGAATCATTATCAGAATTTTCCAAAACTGAATGAGACGGTTATTATCGGGCAAACGGAATTTAAAATCCTACGCGTAACCCAAACGAAAATTGAATTGGTCAAGCTTAAAGTACATGAAAAATAAAAATTATAACAAATTTTGCAGTGAATAAAACAAAATTTTGTACCTTCGTGCGCAATTTCTGAAAAAAAAAATATAAATAACATACAAATTCAATGGCAACGTTAGAAAAAATAAGGAGTAAAGCCGGTTTATTGGTGGGTGTTATAGGCCTTGCTCTATTTGCATTTATTATTGGCGACTTTCTTCGATCGGGATCAACTTTTTTTCGCCAATCCAAAGAAAAAGTAGCCGTAGTAGATGGTCAATCAATTGGAATTCTGGAGTTTCAGAGCGAACAGGAAAAGTTTATTAATAATTATAAAAATAATACCGGCAATTCACCGAATGAAGAGCAACAAGATCAAATTCGCGAAATGATTTTTGAACAAATGATAAGTAGAATATTATTAAGCGAAAAAAGTAAAAAAATAGGCTTTGTTGTTAGTCGAGAAGAACTTGCCGACTTAGTTATGGGAAATAATATTTCTCCGATTGTACAACAATATTTTCAGGATCCTCAAACCGGGATGTTTGATAAAAACAGCTTAATACGATTTCTTCAATATATTGAGTCGGACGATTGGAGTATGTATTCGCTTGAAGAACAACTCCGGCTTCAAAGCAGTAAAGAAATGTGGTTGAGTATAGAAAAAAATATTGCCGAACAAAAATTACTTGAGAAATTTTCCGCTTTACTTAGTTCTTCTATTGTAGCAAATTCACTGGACGCTAAAGCTTCTTTCAATGATAATGCGGTTAATGTGGACTTTAATTATGTATCGCAACTCTATAATTCGATTCCCGATACTGAAGTGGAAGTTAGCGACGCCGAGATCGCTAAATTATATGAATTACAAAAAAATAATTTTAAACAGGAATATGCTAAAGTTATCAACTACATTGCTGTAAATATATTACCGAGTGAAGCGGATTATGCAGATATTTCCGCTCAGATTGAAAATTTAAAAGTTGAATTAGCGGCAGCAGTTAACACGGTGGATTTAATTAATGAAAATTCAGACGAACCGTTTTTAGATGCTTTTGTTTCCGGCGCTCAATTAAACGATGAAGAGAGAAATTTTGTAGAGCATGCTGCTGTAGGGGCTATCGAAGGACCGGTTTTAACGGATAAAACCTTTAGTATATATAAATTAATTGATGTAAAACAAGCTCCGGATTCAATAAAAATGAATCAGATTTCATTTCCAACTTTGGATGAAACAATAATCAAATCACTGGCCGATAGTATAATTAAAGTAATCCGTTCAGGCAAATCGTTTGCCGAAGTCGCTTTAAGTGAAACAAACGGACAATTCGACGGAGACATCGGTTGGCAAACAGAAATTTCTTTGCTTAAAAACTCAGGAGTAATATTTGAGAATATGGATGCGCTTTTTAATGCCAAAGTTAATGATCTGTTTACAGTTAAATCTTCGCATGGGATTCATTTGGTGCAAATAGTCGAAAAGACTAAGCCGGTATTGAAGTATAAAATCGGGGAAATACGAAAGGAAGTAACCCCCAGTCCGGAAACATACAATAAACTATACAACGACTTGAATCAATACATTGTTAAAAATAATAATTTGGAACTGTTTAAATCAGCAGCTCAGGAAGCGGGGTATATATGCCAAACAAACATAGAAATACTTGAAAATCAAAATAATATTGCTTCTATTGAAAGTACGAGACAAGTAATTCGTTGGGCTTTCAATAACAAAAAAGGGGCTATTTCCGATATCTTTGAATCTCAAAACCGTACCTACTTTTTTGTAGCAGCCGTTGAAGGAGAATATAAACCCGGTTTTCGTCCATTAAAAGATGTTTCCGACATCCTGAAAAGAGAACTTATAAACGAGAAGAAAGGGGTAGCAATTGTAGAAAAATTAAAGCAAAACAATTTAAATTCATTGGAAGATTATGCCGAAGCAATGAATTCAACGCTTCAAGAAGTGAAATTTGTTACATTCGGTACGCCTCGAATAACAGGTATCGGTTCTGATCCGGTAGTGAATTCGAGAGCAATCGCTTCTGATGTTGGCACTATTACCGGCCCTTTTGCAGGTAAAACCGGAGTGTTTGTTTTGTCATTAACAGATAAGAATGTAAACGACCAGACATACAGCGAAACCAGCCAAAAGCAGCAGATGAACTTGCAAAACAGCTATAGATTTATGCAAATGGCACAGGATAACCGAATATTAAAAGATAAGGCAACCATTGAAGATAACCGGAGCCGTTTTTATTAAAAATGCCGTTATTAGGACAAACGCTGAGTGAACTTGAAATAGTAGCCGGTGAGTTGGGAATGCCTTCTTTCGCAGCTAAACAAATTACGGATTGGTTATATAAAAAGAAAGTCCGTACGATTGATGCAATGACAAACCTTTCACTTAACCGTAGAGAAAGATTGAAAGAAAATTATACTGTCGGGCGCTTGGATTACTCACACAAGCAAGATTCCTGCGATGGAACCCGGAAGTATTTATTCCCTGTTTCGGGGAATAAATTTGTTGAAACTGTTTATATTCCGGATAAAAAAAGAGCTACGGTTTGTATTTCAACTCAGGTTGGATGCAAAATGAATTGCTTATTTTGTATGACCGGAAAACAAAAATTCAGTTCTCAATTGTCTTCTTGCGAAATTATAAACCAAATCCTGTCTCTTCCCGAATATGAACAATTAACCAATTTTGTTTTTATGGGAATGGGCGAGCCTTTGGATAATGAATTTGAACTTTTTAAAACATTGGAAATTCTTACGGCTGATTATGGTCTGGCTTTAAGTCCGAAACGAATCACGGTTTCAACCGTTGGAATAATACCGGAACTACAGCGGTTATTAGAGAAAACACGCTGTCATATAGCCGTCAGCCTCCATTCGCCATATCCCGAAGAACGGCTTTCCTTGATGCCTGTAGAAAAAGTATATCCGGCAAAAAAAATAATCGAATTGATTAAGCAATACGATTTTTCCCATCAAAGAAGGATTTCTTTTGAATACATTATGTTTGGCGGATTGAATGACGACCGGAAACATTCTCGCGACTTGGTGCGTTTTTTATCAGGTATCCCATGCAGGGTGAATTTAATTAAATATCATCCTATTCCCGGCGTGAATTTACCGGAGACAAATCCGGATAATATGATTCCCTTCCGGGATTACCTGTCTTCACACGGAGTTGTTTCTACCATACGTTCCTCACGCGGTGAAGATATTTTTGCAGCATGCGGAATGCTTACGACGAAGGGAAATTAGGAATTAAGAATTAGGAATTAAGAATTAGGAATTAAGAATTAAGAATTAGGTATTAAGCGTTATGACAAACAATTCATAATTCTTATTTATCTTTGCGTAAAATATAGATTAATTGAAAAAATATGAATGAAAAAATAATAAAGGCCGGAATTAGCCACGGCGATATTAACGGCATAGCTTATGAATTAATACTCAAAACGTTTGAAGATATACGAGTTTTTGAATTATGTATTCCTGTGATTTACGGCTCTTCCAAAGTGTTGGCTTACCAACGAAAGACTATGAATCTTTCTCCGATCAATTTTAACACAATCAATCACGCAGAAGATACCGGAATGAATCGCTTAAATGTAATTAATTGTGGAAATGAAGAATTAACGGTAGAATTCGGCCGTTCCACACAAGAATCGGAATCATTAGCGAAAGATGCTTTTCAAAAAGCTTTAAATGACTTAAAATCAGGANATATTGACGTATTAATAGCAGCCCCTGCCAATTGGGATGAAACCATAGTTTTATCTGATTTTACCGAATCNGGAAAACATCCATTGAAAATGTTAATTAATGATTCATTCCGTATTGCTTTGGCAAGTGATAAAATNCCCTTATCCGGAATTGCTTCTCAATTGACGGCAGATTCGTTAACCGGTCAAATCAAGACTTTACAATCTACCTTGATTCATGATTTTATGATAACAAATCCGCGTATTGCGGTATTATCATTGAATCCGGGAGTTGGAATTAAAGAAAAACTATTCGGAAATGAAGAAAACGAAGTGATTATTCCTGCCGTAAAAGCGGCTAATGATGCGGGTATTATCTGTTTTGGACCGTATTCTGCCGACGACTTCTTTGGAAGCGGCGAATACATGAAATTCGATGCTACGCTTGCCATGTACTACGACCAGGGATTGATTCCTTTCCGTTCCATTGCTTTTGGCGGAGGCGTCGGTTATTGGGCTGATTTGCCTTTCGTAATAACGGCTCCCGACCAAGGCGTCTCTTATGAAAAAGCCGGAAAAAATGAGAGTTCGGAAGTCTCCTTCCGAAACGCTTTGTATACTGCAATTGATATTTTCAGAATCCGTAAGTTAGATACCGAGATTTATGCGAATCCGCTGAAAAAGCAATATTTTGAACGGGGATCGGATAATGAAAAATTGGATTTAACTAAAGAGAGTGGTGACTTGTGACACGTCACGCGTCACTAAAACACNCCTGGATTTCTTTCTTTTTGAAGCGCATAGGTTTTTGCTTGTAGGAATTTTCCGAAAGCTTGTATATCATCGAATTGNGATTGTTCCTCAACCGAAATGGGTTCTCCGAGACGGATGTATATTTTTTTCCCTCCTTTATTGGCAACTTCATGGAACAAGCGAATCAAGCGTAACCGCCAGTCAATAAAACCAAGAAAACGGTAGAGCCATGAATTTGTTCCGGAAATATACATGGGGACAACAGGTACTTTTGCTTTCTTAATTAATTTTAATACAGGAACTTGCCATTCTCTGTCCTTGGTGTAGGTCAAATGGGAAGAGGAAACGCCTCCTGCCGGAAAAAACCCAAGCGGATGACCGTTCTTTATGTGCTCCAAACATTGTTTTACGCCTCCGACACTGGATTTTACGGAAGCCATCTTGCTCCCTTTGGCATACGGATTCACTCCGATAAAATTTTCTTCCATTGAGTCAATTCGGGTTAACATCCAATTGACCATCATTTTGAAATCTTTTCGTTTAGCGGCAGCAACACTGATGGCAATGATGCCGTCAATATGTCCGAACGGATGGTTGGATACCGTAATAAATGCTTGGTCTTGAAATGAATCCAGAACATCATGGTTTTCTATGATCCGGATGATTCCTTTTCTGTCAAGCGAATGGGTCACAAACTCTACTCCGGACAGATGCTTGGAGCCGCCGTAATAATCGTTGACTTTTGGTATTCCGGTAATACTGAAAACCATGTTTACGAGTACATTACCGAATCGTCCCCGAAAAATGGGATGTAAGTTACGAATCTCATCCTTACTAACTAAATATTCTCTCATATAAGTAGCTAAACAATATAATTCAAGTATTTATTATAAAAGTTCCGAAAAACAGGCAGATTCATCCATCCGTATTCAAACAGAGTAATTCCTGCAAATGCAAATAGTATTCCGGCCAAAACATCAATCACATAATGATGCGCCGTATAAACTGCCGTAGCCCAAATTCCTAACATAAACAAGGCAACAATAGCCGAAATAGGTACCGGACATTTTCCTTTAATGGAATAAAATAAAGCGATTACCAAATAAGCGGAATGCAAGGAAGGAAAAGCGGCAAATACATTTGAATTTCTTCCATAAAGTGAAGCAAACAAAGGATAATGAATCAATTGATCGAAACGTGATAAGCCGGCCACATTTCCGGGAGTCGTTAAAACAGGATCAAATCCGTATTCCATGGCATACCATGGCGGAGCGGCAGGATAAATGTAGTATCCAATGAATCCGAGAAGGTTAGTAAAAAGAAAAACCAAAGCAAATCTGAGAAATAGATCCTTTTTTTTCTTCACATACAGATATATGCCGAAACCGAGCGGTATCGGAACCCATCCTAAATAAAATATTCCGGAAAAAAAATCGGCAACCGGATGTTGATGCGTAAGAAAATATTCACAGGGGATTTGCTTGATTCCATTACCGGTTATTCCGAAAATCGTTTTTTCCATATTATAGAGCGCTTCCACATCAATCGGATTGACTGTATAGTTTGGAAAGACCCGCATCCAATCATACGAAATGCCAAAAATAAGGAATGGAAGCAATGCAGCCGCTAATTTTCTGGATTCTTTGTTCAGGAAAAAAAGCATGCCGAATAAAAAAATCAGAAATAAATGTTCCGGACGAAATCCGATAAAAACGGCTGTTAATATACTGAAAACAATAATAATACTTATTGTAATAATACTTTCAAGCAGCGGTGGAAACGTTAATTTAACCTTCATTGCAATGATTATCTTCTTCTTTTAACACTTTCCGGCAATAATTAAGTCGCCCGATAGCGGTAACGTTTGAAAATATTGCAACAATAACCAACGGAATGACAAGAATAAGAATGGGTTCGAATACAGGGAACGATAACGGGGGAATATATAATTTATAATCGCCGGCAAAATAGTAAAAAACTCCGCAAAAGATAGCTCCGGCGCTGATTAAAATAACGCGTTCCGGACGTTGCATGAAGCCGATATTACATGCGATTCCTAATCCTTCGGCTCGCGCTCGGACATAACTTACCATCATGGAACCGATTAATGCAATAAACCCAAACAGCGAACTGAAAAAATAACCTTGCAGAATCAGATAATAACAGATGCCGAAGAGTACAACCAATTCACTGTATCGGTCAAGGACGGAATCAAATAGAGCACCATAACGTGAAGCCATTTTTCCGATGCGCGCCACTTGTCCATCCAACATATCGAACAATCCCGCAAATAAGATGATTATTCCCGCCCAGCCGACGTATGAAAAATTTCCGCGTTCACCGTTAATGGCACCATAAATAAGGATAGCGGTTGCAATGAAATTAATAATTAAACCGGTTGCCGTAACAAAATTGGGTGTGATTCCGAGTTTGATTGCCAAATGCACGATCGGATTGATAATCTTATAAATGATTTTCTGAATCTTTTCTCTTACTTTCATTGAGGCTATATTAATTAAAGCGAATGATTTATTCTTAAATAGTATTTATAAATTGAGTTCAAAATTACGGAATTATTTTGGATTATCAATCGTTTGATCCGATTGAAAATATTGTTTCATTTTTAAAAACAACCGTTTCAAGTGTAAATTTTTATATACAAAAAGCCTATGCATATTGTAATTCCATAAAAATCCGACAAGTAATGAAACAATAATTTTAGAAATAATAAAAATGTTTTCATAAAAGAAATCGGGAACTTTCATTAATAATGGAATCTTTTTTAACAATTCCGTCATTAAATAGACGCCGGTAGTATTTAAAAGGATGCTTCCTCCCCAAACAATCAGGTACCGGATAGCAATATAACGTTTTTTTACATCCATGGCTTTGAAAGTCCACCGGTAGTTAACGATGCAATTGGTGATTCCTCCGCAAACCGATCCGATGAAAGTTGCATAGACATAGAAGAGATTAAACACGTTAAATAATACAATGGTTATCAGAAAATCCGTAGCGCTTGCCAATTGAGACGATAATTGAGCACGGAGGAAAGTGAATAATCCCCCTTTATCAGAAACTGTTTTAGCGGTTTTTTTTATCCAATTAACAATCGTATTCCGCATAATATAAGTAAGCTGTATAATCCTGCCGCAATATCGTCAATCATAATTCCCCATCCGCCTTGAATAGCTTCCATTTTTCTTATACCTAANGGTTTAAATATATCAAATATGCGAAATAANAATAAGGCCAACAAAGCGTAATATATATAATATTTATTTTCATTATTCACAGCCAGNAGCGGAATCCATACTCCAACCATCTCGTCTATTACTACTTTTGAAGGATCTTTTCCCCAATAGATTTCCATAATTCCGGATGACCGGACGCCGAGAAAAGTGAATAGAATAATTAATACGGCAGTCGCTATTAATAAATAGTTGGGCAATAATAGCAGGGACAGTCCGAACCAAATAGCGGTTGCAACAACTGCGCCCGCTGTTCCCGGCGCTATTGGAAAATAGCCGGAACCAAACCCCGTTGCAATTATAATATGAAAGAAATTTTTCCGGTTCATTCAATTTTTTTTTTCCACCAATAAGAGAGATTACTGAAAAAGGAAGCAACGCTATAAACCGGAGGCGCCGGATCTTGCGGGACAATCACATTCAAGCCGTTATGGAAAACTTCCAAAGAAATGATTTTATCCATATATATAGGTTCACCGTCAATATGCACTATTCCGGGTTTTGCTCTTTTCAATGCTAATTTTTTAGAACGGTAATATTGCAGTTTGCGATTTTTCGTTATTTGCTTGGTAAACATTTGAACGATCAGATGTCCGACGTCAAAAGGAGAAAAAGGAGAAAGAACGGCAATATCCATCATCCCATCATTCATATCGGCTTGAGGTGCAATATAAGCATTATTTCCATATTGTGAAGCATTTGCGCAAGTTACTAAAAAAGCTTTTTTACTTAAGACTTCATTTTCAAAAACAATGTCATACGTATCCGGTTTGAATTGCAGGTATTCGGTAACAACGCTTCTCATATAAGACAATGGTCCCCGCCGCTTTCTTTTAGCAAAACGTTCGCTGACTGAAGCGTCAAATCCTACTCCGCAAGTACAGAAAAAAATGCGGTTATTTGCTTTGCAGTAATCAATGGTTCTTATCTTTCGTTCTAATATCACTTCTAAGGCCTTGCGACTATCCATCGGAATCGCCAAATCCCTTGCTAAACCGTTGCCCGATCCCATAGGGACAATCCCTAATACGGAAGGNGATTCAACCAAAGCCCGTGCAACTTCATTGACCGTACCGTCGCCTCCTACTGCAATTATATAATCGGCTTTTTCTTTAACCGCCCTGCTTGCCAATTCATACGCATGTCCTCTATATTCTGTAAAAAAAAACTGTTTTTCAAATTGATCCGACGGAATATATTGATCCAATAGATCCGGTATACGTTTTTTTGAAGCAGTCCCTGAAACAGGATTAATTATTGCAGTAATTTTTTCCATCCCAAATAATAAAAACAGGTTACAAAAGTAATACAATTTCAATTAGCGAGCAATGATATGGANTAAATATTGAAATTAAATTAAATTTAAAACAGGAAGGTTGTATGTTTGCTAAAATTGTTATAACTTTGTCGCCTTGGCATGTTGCGCTTTGANAAATGATTTTAAAACAAAAGCAACTAAAGTAGTTTTTAGTTGTCGGATATAAAATAATAGTTATGGAAAAAATACAAATTGAAGATGCTAAAGGAAAACTTGGCGTTTTGGTCATTGGCGTAGGAGGTGCGGTAGCTACTACATTTATTGCAGGTACATTTATTGCACGTAAAGGAATGGGATTACCTGTAGGTTCGATTACTCAATTGGCAACCATTCGGTTAGGGAAGAGAGAAGAAAACCGTTTCTTGAAAATCAAGGATATTGTACCCTTGGCAAACTTGGATGATATTGTTTTCGGAGGATGGGATATTTTTGAGGATAATGCTTATGAAGCGGCTCGACATGCCGAAGTTCTGAAGGTTGAAGACTTGGATAAAGTAAAAGACGAATTACAAACGCTTGTACCTATGAAAGCGGTATTTGATCAAAACTTTGTCAAACGGCTACACGGCACTTGGGTGAAAGAAGCTCCTACCAAATGGGATTTAAAAGAAGCTGTTCGTAAGGATATTCAGGCCTTTAAGGAGAACAACCGATTGGATAGAGTGGTATGCATCTGGTGTGGAAGTACTGAAGTTTATACTAAAATCAGCGACGTACATCAAACGCTTCCGGCTTTGCAACAAGCAATGAAGGAAAATAGTCCGGAAATTGCGCCTTCCATGATTTATGCTTACGCTTGTTTGGAAGAAGGAATACCTTATATCAACGGCGCGCCTAATTTAACCGTTGATATGCCGGCCATGTGGGATTTTTCGGCGCAAACTCAAACGCCGATATGCGGAAAAGATTTTAAAACAGGACAGACCATGTTAAAAACCGTGCTTTCTCCAATGCTGAAAACCCGTATGTTAGGTTTAAGCGGATGGTTTTCAACGAATATTTTAGGGAACAGAGACGGAGAAGTATTGGACGATCCTGGTTCTTTTAAAACCAAGGAAGAATCAAAACTGTCGGTAATTGATAATATTCTGCAACCGGATCTTTATCCGAAGCTTTACGGGAATGTTTATCATAAAGTTCGAATTAATTATTATCCGCCACGGAAAGACAACAAAGAAGGTTGGGATAACATTGATATTTTCGGATGGTTAGGTTATCCGATGCAATTGAAAGTTGATTTTCTGTGTCGCGATTCCATTTTAGCGGCTCCGCTTTGTCTGGATTTGGTTTTATTCACCGATTTAGCTAAACGGGCGGGTTTAAGTGGAATACAGTCGTGGTTATCGTTCTATTTTAAGAGTCCGATGCATGATAATGAACATATAGCGGAACATGATTTATTTATCCAATATATCAAACTAAAGAATACTTTGCGTCAACTTATCGGAGAAGAAACGATTGATTATATTGATTAAAGAAGTAATTTGAAATTTTGGAAAACCACAGACAAACATTGGAATATCAGAGGATTTGGGACAGTTTAATTTTACCGAAAGATTATCATTTGGAAAGTAGACTGTTCCCCGGTCCAATGATATTTTTTGTCATAACGGGTAGTGTGAAACTTGAAATAAACACGGTGGAAATACATTTTGTTTTTTCTCATGAAATGTTTATGGCTCAGAGTGATAATTCATATAGTATAACCATGTTGGAGCCAACGCACCTACTTGTTTGTCATGTTCCGGTAGAATCATGGTTTGCTGAACAAAAATGGATAAATGAATTAATCAAGGACGAAAAAACAATATCAGAAGCATTTTTTAAACTTCCGGTAAAAAAAATCATTATTCGTTATCTTGCTTTGTTGGTTTTATATTTAAAAGAAGCCATATACCCATCTTATTTTTTTGAACTTAAACGACAAGAATTATTCTTTTTGCTTTTTTATTATTATCCCAAGTATGATTTGGCTCAATTTTTGCAGTGTATATTGTCTAAAGATATACAGTTCAAAAAATTTGTGATGAATAATCACTTTAACGCAAAAAACGTTCAAGAATTAGCAAAATTTGCCAATTATTCCACGTCAGGCTTTATTAAAAAATTTCAGAAATGCTTTAATGATTCACCATACAATTGGATGCAAAAGCAAAAAGCGAGACAAATTTCCGTTGAAATAAATAGAGGTGTCAAATCTCTACAGGAAATTGCTAATGAATATAAATTTTCATCCTATCAGCATTTTTCTGTTTTTTGTAAATCACAATTAGGCTCGCCTCCAACAGAGATTTTGTCAAAGAGCAAGTTAAAAAGTCAATGAACATTGAAAAGGTAAAAATATATGTCAAAACGGTAAAAATGCGTGAATAAGTATTGCATAAATGACATTACCTTTGTAGAGTTTTTATTTTTATGATTTTAGTGATTCTTAAGTGGTTCTTAAATAATATTAAATTTAATTATATTTTTTATGGCAAAACAAACATCATTCGCACATCAAAAGAATGTGTTGGAACAGTTTTTATCGCTATTAACGGGTTTTGAAAATGACTTTAAGTTATTGATACAGAAGTTTGATGAAGATGTTACATCTTTGTATGAAGAACAGGGTTTAATGGATGAAATTTATGATGATTATAAAGCGACCTATTTAAGTTCTTTAAATTCGACCCTTTTAGATATACAAACAAGGTTGCAGGAAGAAGATATTCCCTTTATAGAAAAAGAAATTGATTTTATCTCTTCCCGTTGATAGGGGTCTATTCATTTCTTTAATTTTATAGCTAAAAAACATAGCTAAGAATGTTTATTGATTAAAAGATGGCGAAAAGTATCTCAATGAATGAGTACACTGTGGAAGCGGTGGAATTATTTATAACTGAATCCCTTTTAAAAAAGGGAAGTGTTGTAATTCCTGATTTTGGTCATTTAGAAATAAAGTCTTTAGGTGAAAGACGTACTGTGTTATTTAAATCTGCCGAAAGCGATGATTCTTTCTTAAGGGTAATGTCGTCGGTAAATGAGAAGGAAAAGAAAGATACCGACGCCCTTTATTCAATTATTTCTATCCCGTTAAAAGAAGAAAAAGTTGTTAACCTACCCAAAATCGGCGTTTTTCGTCCCATTAAAAAAGAATCCGGCGAAATACACGTTTCGTTTATTTTATCTGCTTATTTAAGAAAATTATTAATTGAAGAAGAAACTAAGGAAGAAAAAAATAAAGAAGAAAAAAAGATAGCCGATACTCAAGAGAGTAAAGAAAAAACACCAGAAGTTCAAGAAGTTCTAAAAGAGGAAATAATAACGCATAAAAATCAAGCGGCTGATACGGGTGAAAAATTAACGGTTAGAGAAACCTTGAAGAGTAATAATACTGCGATTAAGCTCAAAACTAATTTACCCTCAGGTAAAAGAACAGCTAAAGTGGGCGATCAAATTGTTCCTCAGGATAGTGTCCATGAAAAAAGCCGATCGAGAAATTTAAGCGGAACTTTACTATTCATTATCGCTGTAATAACATTTATTGTCGTTGTAGTCACGGCTATTCATTCCCGGAAAAATAAAAAAGTTGAAGAATATGTAGAAATATCTTTAACAAGCGGGTCTATCAGCCTTCCCTCATTAGCCGAATCACATTATGGAAATTCGGTTTTCTGGATTTATATTTACGAAGCAAACTTGGATAAGTTGAATTCTCCTATTAACATTCCCCAAAGTGTATCATTAGTTATTCCGGATTTAAAAATAGAATTTGATGTGGATGTAACCGATAGTATGGAAATTCAAAGAGCAACTATTTTAGCTGATATTGTATTAAGAGAAAAAGCAAGGAAAACAATAAAATAATAATAAAATAAAACAATTGTAATATGAAAAGATTATTTACTATTTTTTTGTCATCTATTGTATGTATTGGTTTATGGGGGCAACAACCAAAACTCCCTATGACTGTTATAGGTGACGTGCATATTGCCGATAATGGTAAGATGGTATCGGAAGGTGCAGTGCATTTACAAGCCCTTGATTTGAATAGAGTGGGCAGAGTAGCTAACTATGGAGACTTGGAAATGGATACGATTATTTTTTATTCCAACGACCTGAATGATGGATTATTAATGAATCAAACACCCGGCGATGTAACCGCTTCCCAAGTGGCTGCGCGTAAAACTTTCATCAGAAGTAATGTATGGTATATGATGGCGTTTCCATTCGAGGTAAATTTAAGTGGCGGCATAAAAAATCCGATTAATGGCG
>JGI24702J35022_10000985_pt1 | contig 17828 bp, 13 predicted proteins | sample TergutTh196P4_FD_35022 | JGI IMG/M metagenome (IMG submission 35022)
AGATAGATATATTGAGAGTGAAAAAGTTATTATTGAAGCAATTATAAGATGAGTACCATACTGGTCATATATATTATATTTATATGGATTGCTTTTAATCAAAAATTTGCGGTCAAGAAAGTTGTTGACCGAATACATTACAAAAATGAATAGAGCGGCAATTATGCCTGATTTAATGTCAATGGCTATACCTGCATATAACTGTGCTATGAGTACCATAAACAGGGCGGCTATAGATGAAATGATATTGCTTCTTATTAATATTTGAAGATAGTGATTTATTACCTTAATAATTATGTTGCGGCTTTCGTTTTTAAATATGTATAGTTTTTCAAGGACATTGTTAATTATCCAGCCGGGTGTTGAAGTACCTGCCGTAACTAATATATATTCTCTATCTTTAAAATCTTCTTTTTTTAATTCACTATCAGTCTCTATATGAAAAGTTTTAATATTATTATCCGATCCTATTTTGGCTAAGCTTCTGGTGTTTGCAGAATTTTTTCCGCCAACAACAACAAGCGTATCAATACCTCTCTCGATTCCTTTTTTTACATCTTCTTGTCTTAATCTTGTGGAATCGCAAATAGTATCTATGACTTTTATATTTTTATATTTTTTTAATATATCATCAACTAATTTACTAAAGTTGTTTCTTTCATAAGTAGTTTGTGAAACTATAATATACTTTTCAGCCTTTTCTATTTTATTTATATCGCTTGAGCTGCTTACAACATGAACTCTTTCGCTTGCATAGCTTTTTAAGCCTATCACTTCCGCATGTTCCTTATCACCTATAATTATTGTATAATATCCTTGACCTGAGTATTTTTTAATAATTGATTGAACTCTTGCAACTCTTGAGCATGTAAGATTGATTGCACGCGCAGCATTTTTTTTTACTCTTTTGTTTTCATCAACGGGTATGCCATGTGTCCTTATTGCAACTAATTTATTGTCTAAGTCATCAAGCGAGTCGTCTGTTATAAGGCCTCTATTCTTTAATACTTCAATTGTCTGCGGGTTATGGATTAAAGATCCATACATATATATTTTATCATCAGATGAGTTGAGTTCATTAACAATTCTAAGTACTGCCTTTCTTACTCCCATGCAGAAACCCGAATTTTGGGCCATCTCAATTTTCATCTTTACCTTTTTCAATAAGCCTTGGATCAGGTTTATCTATTGTACCGCCGATTCTTATTCCTATACGGTCGTTACTAATGTATTTAGCTTGTAATAAATCCTTATAAGGTTCAAACTCTTTAATATCAGTATCTATGTATATTGTTAAATCTAATTTTTTATTGCTTAAGCCTATAGAACCGGAAATTTCAGCAGTAATGTCTCCGGTAAATTTAAAATTATCAAATTTTAATGTACTATTTGTTATTGTGCCGTCTACGCCTTGAGTATTTATAATTATAGAATCTCTTTTAAACGGTATAGGACCGGCATTAGTAGGGATAGGGATATTAACCGGTCTCATTACTATATTAATAGCTTCTGTCTGCAATGAACCGCTTGTCGGCATATTAGTTTGCTTATCTAAAGAGAATTCTATATTGCCTTGATGAATGGTTATAAGCAGTTCGGAATCTTTCAAAACATACTTGAGTAGATTGATTGAAAAATTTGATTTAATTTTTTTACTTAACAAAAAAGATATTGGGTTAGGAGTAGATATAGTCGTTTTTTCACAAGTTATCTCATCATTGCTATTCAATATAATTGTCGGTCTCTCAATTACCGTATCGCCGATAATGGAAAAATTAAATAAAGGCAGATCAATCGATTTGAATGATCTTCCTTCCAAATCATAAATTTTTTTTAGGATCAGAAAATCATAAGGGAAGGTTAGCAATAAAAAAACTATTAATAAAATTATTGATAAAAGCAGGTATTTACCTGAATGAGGTAATTCATATACATCTTTTATCCATTGCCAAATTTTTTTTGGGATCTGTTTTATAAATGATTTAATCTGTTCTTTATCTATTTTCATTTATCTCTTATTTAAACTCACAATTACAATTAATGAATCATATCTGTCTCTATCTTTAAACCCTGATGTGATTACAACTTTTTGAACTTTCATCGGAAAATTTAAGGCTTCAATTCTATCTATGAATTGAAGGAGGGAGTTTATGGGAACGCCCTCTACTCTTATCTCCGTGGTGGTTTTTTCTATATCATTTTGAACAATATTTGAGTTCGTATTCTTATAGTTAATATTATTTTTAATGTTAAGATCCGATGCTATTTCATCGGTCATTGACATAATATTGCTCTTTGAAGCTAATGCATTTAGTTTTTTTTTCTCCTCAATTATATTTGCGTATTCCGAGTATGTATTGTCAAGGCTTGCTATTTTTATCCGATTATTGTCATATATTATGTCCGAATTTTTTTTATACTCGATAATTGGCATTAAAATAAAATAATACGTAAAGCTTATAACCGCTATTATTATAAGCGTTATAAGTAATTTTTTTTCTCTATCACTTAAGTTTATCATTGCTATGCCGGTTATATTTTTTGATCTATTGACAAAGTAAAGGTACTTCTGCTGCTGCTTGTATCTTTTGTTGTAATAATTACCTTATCGAATTCGCCGGTATCCTGTAATCTCTTTTTGAATTCTTCAAGATCATTTAATTTTTTTAATTCTCCATCTATTATTATACTTTTACCGTTATATTCAATCTTTTTTATATAGAATCCTTCAACTTCGGAGAATTTGCTAATAATAATATCTATTGTTTGCATGAATAGATTTTTATCTCCAATCATATCATTTAAGAGTGAAAATTCTTTTTTTTCTTTATTCAATATATCTTTAGCTTCCAGAACCGGATCTTTTGTAGTCGGCTTTTGGCTAAAATATTTTTCAAATTTAACCTCTAAAGTTTTATCAGTATAATTATTACTCTTTACAACAAAATATATAGTATTTATAAGATTTATTATAAGAAAAATGATAGTTAATGAAACAAAAAGAATCGGAATATAATATTTTTTTATAAATCCTATATCTAATTTTGCACTTTGTTCATTTTTTAGAAAGTTTATCGATTCTTTCCGGTTGTTCATATATACAAGCATATTGCCGAGGCATATTGAAAATCTGCTTCTGATGTTTGAGTCTATATATCCGTCTAAAAACGGCATAAATACTACAGGCAGACCGGATTCATCGCTCATAATCTTCGATAAACCTTTAAGATTTGATCCGCCGCCTGTCACTATTATTCTGCTGAACTGTGAGTAAGATGAGTAATCCCCGCTGGCTTTAATTGTAAGGGTTATCTCGGCAACAATCTCTTTAATAATCTGTTCAGCCTCTTGAAAAATCAGCTTTAATTTATTCTTTGCTATATCAAAATTTTTAAAATTATCTTTCATCAAATTTGAGTCCAATGATGATAAATCAATATCAAGTGATTCAACAATATATTGCGCCTTGTTTAATGAGACATTTAAAATTTCTGCTATTTTCTCAATAATGTTACCTATACTAAGAGATATTCCTCGTGTGTAAACTATAGAGGTATTTTGTATAATATTCACAAGTGTTTTATTTTTACCCATGTCTATCTGCAGAATGGTCTCTTCATTTACGGAGTTAAAATATTCATAACATCTAAGAAGTGCGTTTGATTCAAGACCTGCAAAAATCGGAGTAAGTTCATATTTTTTAAAAATTTTAATTATCTCATTAAGATAATCTTTTTTTACAGCAGCAAGTATAACATCTCTTTTCTCAGTCTCTTCTATCGGTATGATCTGAAAATCAAATTCAACCATGTCAATAGGGTAGGGTATAGAATCCTCAGCCTCAAAAGGGATAGTATTAGTAATCTTTTTTATATCATTAAAAGGGAATGTTAAATTTCGTAATATGACATAATCAGTCGGTATTGAAATTATAATATTAAATTCGGTTAAATTCTCTTTCTCAAGTATATTAGTGATAGCAGCATCTAAAGCAGATATGTAATCGCTATTAGATGCATCTAAATCTATTGTTTCACTAACAATGGAAATTATTTCAAATTTTTTGAATCCTCTCTTAGCCTTAATCAGCTTTATTGAAGATGACCCAATATCTATTGATGCAATTTTATCAAACAACAGTACACCTCGAATAATTACTTTGCCACAGGTGGCATAGTCAATATTGTATTTCCTGCCCGCCGGAGGCGGGCAGGAAATATTTATTGCACGCCGCCACAGGCGGCGTGGAAATCCTATTAATGCTCAATTGAGCTATATAAAACTTTATTTCTATTTCTGTCATAATAAGTTATAAAACGGCAAAAACCGAATTTATCTGAAGCAGTTACCGTTATTTTGAAAATATTAGATCTTACAGTTATAAGGTTTTTTAAAAGATCCGGTTCTCTGATAAATTCATTTATATCTGTTGTTTGCCTAAATGGTTCGAGTTGCCGCCTTTTAATAATTTCAGTAACAACACTTTCATTCATCTCATTTGATAATGTCATTAATACTCTGAAACTTGCAGTATTAATATTTATTCTGTTCGCTTCGTCGGTAAAATCGTTGGGATTGCCATGAACCCTTAAATAGCTATATAAGGCTCTATCTTTTTCTTTCCAGATTTTACGTTCAATGCTGTCTTGAAAATCATTACTTAGATCTTCTCTTAAGTCATTAAATACATCCGGTGTAAGTTTAATATTATCTTTATTATCATCAACTAAATCTTTTTCCAAACCATAATTTCCGCCTCCAAGACCATAATAAATTTCAGGTGTTACTAACTTTACAAGTAATAGTTCGTCTATACTTCCCATTTCGCTATTCTGAGCTTTATACGGAGGTTGTAGACTTAGATAATAATCCGACTCTGCTCCATATGGCGATCTTAGCGAATCAGGGTCAACCCAATCTAAGATGCAATCTGCAATATCTAATATCAGTCCCATATCCCCTAATAATCTTTGTAGTATTCCATAATAAGGAGTATTTTCAACAAATACATTAGCTAATGCAGAGATATTAATCTTCGATTGTTCATCTTCAATTAAAAATTTTATACTCCCTTCACCTAAAGGAATTTCGGGAAATTCAACAGCCCATATGTCTTGATATGAGTCAATATTTTTATTGCTGCTTATATTCGGCATAAATGGTATATTCAGCCCAAGGCGGTCAATATCTAATATTGACTTTGCAAGAGCGTGACCGGAATATGCCATATATTCCGTATTATTGTCTGCTTTAAATCTGTTTAAATATGTTATATATGTGATACTTTTATAAAAAAAGTCATAAGAAATTGTAAAAAGAAATGTTATCATAATCAGTACGATAACTAATACAAAACCTTTATTGTTAAATAAATATTTGTATAATCCGTCTTCTTCTAAGATTAGTTTTCGTTTATTATAATTCTCTTTTATTGTATTAATATATCTGTTCATAACATATTACATGTTGTAAAGAATTCATATATATCATCGTCATTATTCACATCAATAACTATAAGGGTTGTTTTTATTCCGGGTGGAAGTTTTGTGCCTTCTTTAGTATCCCATCTATCAACCCAATCATTTCCGGATTTAAAACTAAATCTTAGTGATTTAACATTTCTTAAAATAATTTCCTCTTGCCCCTCATCAATCCTTTCATCAATTGGTGATTTATTGTAGTGTATTAAACTTCTCCTTATCAGATCATATTCTCCCGCATCATTTTTTTTTAAATAATAACCGACTTCATGAATATCCGATGAAGGCGAATCCTCTTTAATATTATTTATCATCCGAAAATCTTTTCTCTCAACTGTGACAAAATTTAATTTGCTAAATCCTTCTTCAAGAGTTGAGATAAAGTAAACATCTCTTGAATTATCAGTCCAATATGCATTAAGAATATCTGCATCTATTCTTCGTATCACCATATTTATATTTTCATAGTAATCGGCAATTATGCTTCCTTGACTAATACTTTTGATAAAAGTAAAGTTTGCCGTATAAACCATTAAGAGGATAAATGAGGATAATGCAGTTGCAACAAGCATCTCAACAAGAGTAAAACCATTATTTCTAAAATAGTTATGCATATTTTATCTATCCTGATAAATCATTGATAATTCGGAACTTCTTTCTTTATCTTTATATTTCCACTTAACCGTGATTGTGGCTTTATTAATAATAAGCGGCTCAATCATAGGAGTAATGAAGTCGTCTTCATAGCGGATAGTCGTTCTGTCATAAGTAAAATCCGGGTAATTATCAATAGGTGAATCTGTAATGTCTGCTTCGCGCATATTGTCGTTTCTAAATTCATTCATTAAAGATTTTGCAAGCATTAAGGCTTTAGTCTGATTTTTGCTGTCACCAATAATATTCATATTTAATATAAAAATCGGATAAATTCTTAAAAGAACAAGTGAAAGAATAGTTATTGATATTATTACCTCTATAAGCGCTAAGCCTTGATCTCTTTTAGTATTATTGAAAATTAAGTTATTTATTAAATTTTTACACTTCATCTTGTATTTGCACTGTCTTGTTATTTTTATTCTTTGTAAAAATTACTGTTGAACCATCCGAAGCTACTTTAATCTTAAACCCTTCGCTGGAACCATCAGAATAAAATGGTATCAGTACATTTCCTGATGTAATAATCTTGTCACCTTCAAGAATTACTGCCGATAAAATAAAAGATGAACTAAAATTTCTCGGCTTTAATAATTGGCTCTTGCTCTGTATAAATTTACCATCAATCAATTCATAAACAACAAGTGAGTTGCTAACACTATATTGATAGTCGGTGAATTTTAAATCTTTATCTTTGTCTTCATATTTTGATAAATTTATACAGAGATAATTTGTCTTACAATTGACAAAGGAATTATTTACCACTGTTTCTATATATGCTTTAAATATTACTAACTCCTTTCTCTCATTGCCCAAAAATGATGAGAATCTTGGTAATGCAATAGCTAACACTATAGCAAATATTGCAATTACAACAATAAGTTCAATAAATGTGAAACCTTTATTATTGAATTTAATCAATGCTATTCCCAATTAGTAATGTCGGCATTCTCTCCTTCGCCACCGGGTTTACCATCAGCTCCGTTACTCCATATCTCCGGTTTATCCGAAGAATTTCCGGGATAGCGGTAGTTGTAAGGATAACCCCATGGATCTATTAATGCATCTTTTGTATTTTTAATAAGACCGGCGCTAACAAGTTTTGGAAGCCCCTCTTCATTTGTAGGGTATTGACTATAATTCATGTAATAAATTTCAAGAGCAGTTTCAAATGTTCTGAAATTTATCATTACTGCTTTTTTCTTAGCATCAGGGGTAACTCCTTTAAATGTGTTTACCGCTAATGTAGCAAGTATTGCTAAAATAGTAATTACAATCAAAAGTTCAACGAATGTGAACCCTTGATTATTTTTTATAGATTGTTGAATTAATCTTAAAATTTTTTTTATTTTATTCATCTCTTTCTCCTTTTATTGTTTAATAAAAAATTGCGTTATTGAACCATTAGGTTCATCTCCATAATAGGCAGCATTACTGATATAACAATAGTACCTATCATTACTCCCATAATAATGATTATTAGAGGTTCTATTATACTTGTTAAGCTTTTTATAACCATATCAATTTCATTTTCATAAACATTTCCAATGTTTAATAACATCTCATCTACTTTATCACTAACCTCTCCTGCTGAAATCATTCCAATAACAAGCTTTGGCATGAAATCATGTTTCCTTAATGCTTGAGATATGGATCCCCCTTCTTTAATAATTTTAATAGTCCCTTCTATCTTTTCTTCAATAACTACATTATTTACAATCTTCTTTACTACTTCTAAGGATTTCAGTAGATCAACCCTGTTTGAAAGCAGCATACCTAAATTATATGTAAATCTATAAACTATGTTTTTATTATAGAGATTTTTTATTAGAGGCAGTTTCATTACTATTTCATCAAGTTTTTTTCTCCCTTGGGTAGTTGCCGAATATCTTCTATAAAAGTAGTATAGTCCAATCAAAATCAATGGAATTAATATCCAAAAGTCCACTAAAAAGTTACTGATTCCCATAACAATTTTTGTCGGTAATGGGAGTTCTTTGCTTCCACTAGAAAATATCTCTGAGATTTTTGGTATGATCTCAATCATCAAATAGCCGACTATTGTTGCCGACAACATAATCATAAATATTGGATACCATAGCGCTGCTCTTATCTTATTTTTTAATATCTCCCTTTTTTCCTCCATCTCTGCTAATCTGGATATAATATCATCGAGTGATCCTAAATTTTCACCAACCTTTATCATATTTATATACATCTCGGAAAACAGTTCATTATGCTGTTCCATAGCATTTGAGAACGATAGACCTTCCTCAATTTTTTCTTTTATATCTATAATTACATTTTTGAAAATTTTGTCATCAATCTGTTCTATAATTGCATTTAATGCAGCCATAAGAGGCATACCTGCTTTTAAGAGTGTTGAGAGTTGTCTTGAGAAGAGAGGCACCTGCTTTTTTGCTAAAATTTTTCTAATACGCAGCAGTTCTCTATCGATTATACCTTTTAAGCTGGATTTTTCATTAGTAGTTTTTTTTATCTCTTCAGTCTGTATGAAAGTAAGGTAGAGACCTGATTTTTTTATCTTCTGCTTTGCTGCAAGCTCAGAAACTGCATCAATATAATCAGATACTTCGTTGCCGTTATTATTTATAGCTTTATAATAAAATAACATTTTAACATACTCTCAAGACTTCTTCCATAGTAGTAAGACCATTAATAGCTTTTTGAATACCATCTTCTATAAGGGTAATCATCCCTTCTTTTAGCGCCTGTTTTTTTATATTTGCCGCATCTTCACCTTTCATAATCATTCTTCTTATTTCATCAGATACTTTCAGTAATTCAAACAGACCCATCCTTCCCGAATATCCTGTATCAAAACATTCATCGCATCCCTTTCCTTTAAACAGATTTCCCTTAATGAGTGAATTTTTATTTAATCCTATGCGGGATAATTCCTGCTCCGATGGTTTATACGGAGTATAACAGTGCGGACATATCTTTCTAACTAATCTCTGCGCAAGGAAGCCGTTTACCGACGATGAAATTAAGTATGGTTCTACTCCCATATCAATTAATCTTGTAATACCGGATGCAGCATCATTAGTATGCAGTGTTGAAAATACTCTATGACCTGTTAATGCGGATTGTATTGCTATCTCTGCTGTTTCGGTATCCCGTATCTCTCCGATCATAATAATATCCGGATCTTGTCTTAGTATTGATCTAAGTCCTGCTGCAAAGGTTAATCCGATTTTCGGTTTTATCTGCATCTGCCCGATACCAGATATTTGGTATTCTATAGGATCTTCAACTGTGAGTATATTTACCTGTTCACTATTTAATTTGGATAATACGCCATAGAGGGTTGTACTCTTACCGCTTCCTGTAGGACCTGTAACTAATATTACACCATAAGTAATATCTATCAGTTCATTAAAGCTTTCAAGAACATTTTCGGAAAAGCCGATTGATGCCAGATCAAAACTAACTCCTGATTTATTCAATAAACGCAAAACAATTCTCTCACCATAATGTGTAGGAAATATTGATATCCTTATATCAATTTCTTTTCCGCCGATCTTTATCTGAATTCTACCATCTTGGGGCATTCTGTTTTCTGCAATATTGAGGTTAGCCATAATTTTAATTCTTGAAATTATTGAATCCTGATATTTTTTCGGAGGGGTAAACATTTTGTATAAAATACCGTCAATTCTAAAGCGTACAATAAGTTCCTTTTCATAAATTTCAAAGTGTATGTCGCTTGCCTTATCTCTTACTGCTTGTTTTATTATTGTATTTACAAGGCGTATGATTGGGGCTTCATTTGCCATATCAAGAATTTCAGATGTTTCGGAAGAAGTTTTTGAAAGTATCTCAAAATCAGATTCTTCGAGGTTTTCTATGATTTCATTTGTAGTTGTAGATTCTGCAAGTTCAAAATGGGTGTTAATGGTCTTTAGAACTTCATCTTTTGTTGTAACAACTATTGTGAATTTATATTCCCTGAACATATTCTTAAGATCATCAATCGGCCGTATATTCAGAGGATCGGCAACTGCAACAGAGATAGCGCCTTTATCCGAATTGTATGGCGCTATGAGATTATTCTTTAAAAAATTAACAGGTATGGATTTAAAGATTGCATCTTTGTCCTTGTAATCAATGTATTGTTTAAATTCAAATCCATTTTGTAGGGCTAAATTTTCAAGTAGATTAGTTTCCGATATATAACCCTTCTTAATCAACAGCTCGCCGATTTTCAATTCACTATTCTGTTGAAGCAGTAAAACCTCTTGAAGATTTTCAGGAGTAATAATTTTAGCCTCAGTAAGTATATTCCCTATTTTTTTACTTTTTTTGAATGACATAGCTATTTCTTATTTAAATCGATTTTTATTTTCTCTTCGTTATCTTTGTTGAATTCTTGCCGTTTTTCATCGGTAATTTTTTTCATCTTTTCAGGATCTGTTACAACCCTTGGTGTTATAAATACTAATAAATTTGTTTTTGTATCTTCCTTTGATTTGTTTTTAAAAAACCACCCTAATAATGGGATATCTCCAAGCAACGGAACTTTATTCTCAGTCTCTGTTGTTGTTGTTCTCATAAGACCTCCGACAACAATCGTAGATCCGTCTTGTATTGAAATTTTAGTTCTTATATCCCTTTTGGCGAGGTTCGGAGGTATGATTGTATTTAATGATGCTGTTGAAGTTGACCCTAACACAGAGTTTGCCTCAACATATAGTTCCACTGTTATTTTATCACCTGTTGTAATATGAGGCGTAAGTTTTAATTTTAATCCGACCGGCTGATATTCAAAGGTATAATACATATTATTATTCATATCCATTCTGCTATTAGACGGTACTGCAATTGACTCCCCGACATTAAACTCAGCCTCTTGATTATCAATTGTCAGAATATGCGGAGTTGAAAGAATGTTTATGTTTGAATTTGCTCCTGTTGCATTTAAAAGTAAAAAACTGAGTATGGATTTATTGTTTAAGTAACCTAAATACATATTTTGCGGCTCTAAAGGAACAACCATAGTTTTATTAGAAACAGCATTCCCGCTTGGCAGTTGATAGCTGGGAACAGAGCCCATTATTGATGAACCTCCCAAGAGACTATCTCCGGCTTGCCCGCCTAATGACCAGTTTATTCCAAAACCCCAGCTTGAAGTTGCATCAACTTCAATAATCATAGCCTCTATAAGAATCTGTGGCCTTACAATATCTAACTGTTTTATAACTCTTAAGATTTCTTTAAATTCATTGCCTGTAGCATTTATAATCAATGAGTTTGTTTCTTTATTTGCTATTATTGAGAGTTTAGTCGGTTGATTTTGCGGTTGAGGAGGCTGTGGTTGATTTGGCTGCTGTCTATCACTTCTAATAGGAGTATTATTGATTACAGTATTTTGAGAAAATGGGATTCGTGATAGAACCTCAGCTAAACTAACGGCATCGGCGTTTTCAAGATTAACAACATGTACTGTGGCGCCATCATCTATATTTGAATCATCTATATCTTCCGGAGTTCTATCCAATACCTTGGCAATCTTTATAAGCCCCTTAATGTCTGTTGCATTTCCATTAAAGATCAATGTATTCAACGGTTTATGAACGACTATTTCGGTGTCAACCGTCTTTATAGTTTTAAGAACATTAGCAATCTCATTTGCATCGGCTTCGCTAAGTTCCATAATAAATGTTACGGAATTATCTTGCCCAAGATTTATAAAATCGCCATCAATTATAACATCAAGATTTTTTTGAAGAGCTTCTTTTATAGGAACTACCTTGATTAAATTATCTCCTTCTATAATAGCAAATCCTTTTATCTCCAATATGGATTTCATCACATTAAGCGCTTCACTAATAGGTACCTTTTGTGCGGAGTTAATTGTTATTTTACCTTTTACCTTGTCGCTGAGAATTATATTCTTACCAAGTACCTGGCTCATAACATTTAGAAATTCGGAAATTTCAACATCATTAAAGTTTAGTGAAAAACTATCGCTTTTTGTATTTTTTGCAGCCCATAAATAAATGTCATTTATTTCGGAATATTTATTATTCGTCGGTAATAATGATATTAATAATATAAGTGAAATTATTAAAAAAAGCCTCTTCATAAAATATACCTGTCAGTCCAAAATATTTAATTCAAATGTTATTACTTTACCATCTCTTTCTACATCAACAACCATTTTTGATTCGTTTTTCATCCCTTGCCACATACCGAACATTTTTTCCATACTATCGGTTTTTTTCCCATTAATCCTTTTTACAATATCACCGCTTCTCATACCATATTCATATAGTATGTTTACAGGTCTAACCCTTATGAGTTTAAATCCATCTGTCTGACCGTCTGCACCCTTTGATGGGCCTGCTGTAATACCTTGCATTGCATTATCTAAGTTATTCATAATTTTCTGCTGCATCTCGGCTCTACTAATATTCTTTCTTATAACACTGTCTGTTGTTTCAACGTTATTTTGCGGCACCGGTGAATTAACAAATTCTTTTTTTTCATATAGGTTCAATGTATATGTTTGATTATCTTTTTTTAAAAAGATTTTCGATGGATCTATTCGGGTTAATTGAAAACCATATACATCATTCCATAGTTTAAATACTTCAGGCTGAGGTTCACCTTTTTTTAAAATTAGCGCTCGTGTTATTGTCGGCGTACCTGTAATTGTTCCTAATAGTTTTAATTCATCTGCAGATGAAGAGGCAGATGGCGAATCAATTACTGATGTGGAAGGGGCTATTACAAAGAAACCTGATTCTATTATATGATCGATATCGATATTTGTATTTCCTTTTTGGATATTTTTTTTGTCTCGATATGCATTTTTTTCAGACGGATATACCGTAAGATAGTTTTTTATAATTCCATTTATTGTAATAGCTGCAATATATGAAAAAAGTATTGCAGCTATTATTGTAATTGAATGATATTTAATATTTTGCATTTTTATCTATATCTTTAATAATTTTTATTTTACAAATTCTATTTTCTTTTTATAGTAAAATAGAAGTCAAGTAATTCTTAAGATATATATTATAAACTTTATTTATACTTTTTACTAAAATAGCAAAAGATTCTATTTTTAAAAGTATTTAAATACTTGACGCAATTTATGATAAATATAAGAATAATAAACTAAACAAATTCATTATAAGAGTAAATAAAAATTTATATGAATTTCAATAAAAAAATACTTATTTCACTTGGTATTATTTTTTCTATTATTATTTTCGGTATAGCTATAATGAAATTATCAATTTCTATTCTCTATCCGGAAAATGCACTAACAAATTTTTTAAAATCCGGTTTTAAAGATATATGCGGTAAAGCAATTAAATTTGACACGGTATATATTAAATTTAATGGAAATATAGTAGTTAAAAATTTTTACCTTTCAAATAGTGATGATTTCAATGATAATATTAATCTAATTAAGTGTGATGAAATCATTATCTATACATCCTTTCTTGATCTTATAAGAAAAAATATTATTCTTACCGGTATATCTATGATTGAACCAAAGATTACCATTATAAAAAATTATGGTAAAACGTATAGCGAGGTTTTTATTGATGATATAGCTAGCGCTATTAATAAAGATAAGGTTAATGAATATATTATAAATAATTTTAGATTTGAATTAATTGATTCAACTTTAAGCTTTACAGAGGTATTTATAAACACAAAGTCTGTATTGGATTTTTATAATCTTGATTTAAAGATGTGGTATAATGGTGAATATATAACTTATAAGTTCAATGGTAATATTCAGAATATCGCGCGGGATAGCTGGTTTAAATGCAGTTATAATAGTAATGGGAAAATATATTTAGATAAAAAATATTATGAAGTTCAACTTGAGATTAAAAATTTTGATTTAAGTTATTTTACAAATTTACTTAATGATACTTTTACCGATAAAGCGCAGGTTTTTGGCGACTTTGATGGAAAATTAAATATAGCCGGCAATGATGAGATCATTACATGTTATGGTAAAACGAATATATCCTCTCTTAATCTTTTTTATTTTATACAAGATAATCAATATCCTTTCTTTAAAGAAGAGAATATTAAGAGTGAGTTTGATATTAAATTTTCTCAAGAATTGGATAAATTTACAATTGATCAATTTAAAATTGATAACGGACCGATACAATTAAGTTCAACATTTGATTATTCCAAAGATGATCTGCTTTCAATAGAGATTAATTCAAATAAGGTAAATCTAAGCAAGTTATCTGAAACTGTTTATTTTTTTAGAGATTGTAAATATGATGGGGAAGCAAATATTAATGGAAAATGTGTTTATAACTATAAGGAGAAAAAACCGGAAAATGTTGAACTAAATTTGGCTATAGATAAGTTTAATATCATTCCATTAAAGGAATCATTATCATTAAAGGAAGATTTAATAGAAGATTCAAAAGAAGATTCCCATGAGTTATCAAATGTTAAAGACGGATATCTTTTATTATCAGCCGATAAAGACAATATTTCATTAAGAAGTAAATTCGTTTTAGATAATTCTGATATTGATATTATATATAATGGACTAATTTTAAATTATGAGCCTGTTAAAAGTTCAAATAAGATTGAGATAAATTCTAAAAGTCTCCAATTGAATCTTTTAAAGGAGATCGTATTTTCCGGTATTGAAAAAATTTATAATTTGGCATATCTTGATGTATTTAAAAATTTTGATGAACAGAAGAATTTTTTGACAGAACCTGAGGGGATATTTATTAATAATAATGATTTTACATTAAAATTACATGCAGACCGGCTATATGTTGCAGGTAAATCACATCTAAATAGCTTGGATATGACTCAATCACTTATAAAGGGTGTATTAAAAACAAATAATTTTTCTCTTGAAGGATACAACGGAATTTATAATTTAGATTTTTATTCATACCTGCGCCAGAGTTATCCGTTTTTTAGAATAAAATCCGAATTTTCAGAACTTGATCTTAATGCAATATCTCAAGATTCAAAATTAGATTATTCATTCGGTGGAAATTTATCGGTTAATATAAATTTTGAGGCAAGCGCGTACAGGGTAGGGCAGATTATTGAAAATGCCAGAGCAGGTATAGATATTTCGATTAGAGATGGTTATATAAATAATTTACCTTCACAGAATAAACTTAATGAATTTCTTAATCAAAACAGTGTTAAAAATACATTAAACAGGAGAATAGATTTTAATAGATTTTCATTGAACTTTACGCAGTCTTCTAATAATTACAATATAAAAAATTTTAGTTTCCAATCACCTTACATGTACTTTAGCGCCTATGGCAATTACAGTGTAGAAGACGGATTAAATATTCCTGTTAATCTTAATATCTCACAAGATAATAAAACCGATAAGATTCCCATTGAGATATTTGGAAATTTAAAAACGCCATGCGTTAAGGTTAAAAACATAGGTGATAATCAACCGGAACAACAGCCTCTATGTTTTTAACTTTTAATTGCCATTAATTCATAAATCTTAACCGGGAGAATTTTACCTTTTACTCTTATCAGATCAAGTTCTCTTGCTATAACATCATCTTTAACATATTGATATGTAGACTCACTGATTATAATGCCGGTTTTGTAAAATTTAGTAGTGCCTTCAAGTCTTGATCCGAGATTTACATTATCCCCCATAAGGGTATAATCCATCCTTGCAGCAGAGCCCATATTTCCGACAATCATATCCCCTGAATTAATACCTATGCCGATCTCTAAGGTAGGTTTATCTTCCTGTTCCCATCTTTTATTTAAATCTCTTAAAGCGCGTATCATCTCTATAGCGCTCTTGCAAGCATTGAGTGCATGATTCTCCATTTCAATGGGAGCTCCCCAGAATGCCATTACCGCATCTCCGATATATTTATCTAAAGTGCCGTCATATTTTATTATTAAATCAGTCATTGCTTGCAGGTATATATTTAAGTGCTCAACTAATCCCTCCGGAGTTAACCTTTCTGATATTGTAGTAAATCCCCTTATATCGGAGAAGAGTACCGTAAGAATTTTTTTGTCTCCGCCAAGTTTAACTTTGCTTGGATCTTGAAGTAGTTCATCTACAACAGATTTTGAGACGAATTTTGAGAAAGTTTGGCGTATATATTTTTTCTCCTGCTGTTCACTAACAACACGGTAAGTAACTAACATGGTATATGTAACAGCTGCCTGAATTATTGGTGTAGAAAATGCCGTTATTATATTAAAAGAACTGAATAACAGATAGGAGATGAAGGAATATGCAATTATAAAAACAACAGTTGTTATCAGAGATATACCGATTGACATCCTCGGTACAAAGAAACCAACCACTAATGCAATAAATAGCATAATTATTATATTCTGAAAATCAGACAGTTTAAAAAGGAAATCCTGGTTTAATATTGTATTCAAGGCATGCGCATGGTTTTCAATACCAAAAATAGGACCATATGGAGATTTTTTTTCATCTGTTGCAACACCTGTTACCGAATATGCCGCTACAAGAAGTATTTTATCCTTAAAGGAATCATTCCCTTTCATTGTTCCGTCTTGTGAAAACATACTATAGGAATAATTTCTATAAGTTCCGGAACTTCCGATAAAATTAACATCCATAGATCCGAATTCATTTATAGGTATTATTATCTCCCTTTTATTATTCGGCTTAGACATTTTTTCTTTAGGGATATTTTTAAGTTTGATATATTCCCCAATTTTAATCTCAATATCTTCTGTTCCTATGCCATAATAATGCATTGCTACTACGAGATCAATATTGGGATAATATGATCCTTTATATTTCATTATTAATGGCATTGTTCTATCTATTCCGTCTCTCTCAGGGAATATGTTTGCAAATCCTATCCCTTTGGAAGCTCTTATTAGCGGAGGCGTCGGAGGAGTAACATCTTGTACGCGCTGTATATAGTTATCATTCGGATCAAGCGGAAATTTAATATTCTCAAGAAGCATTACTCTTTCGCCATGATCGGCATAGGGATAATCGATCTCGTTAGCCTCAAATGGGTAGTCAATAAACGCATTATTTGAGTCTTTAAGAGCTCTTGCAAGTTCGGCTTCCCCGGGTTTATGATCTAAAAACATTATATCAAAAAGTATGGCGAGAGGTTTACCTGTGGATATATAGTCTGTTGTTTTTGCATGAATTTTCCATGGGAACGGCCATTGTATCCCTTTATCGGAGAATTCTCTGACCGTGCTCTCATCTATACCGATAATGATAATATCATTTCTGGCTTTTTGATTTATTTTACTTATCTTTACACTTCCTAATTTTTCAGGTCTTTCCGATGGGTCACGTAAAAAGAATCTGAAATCTATTGCATTCCATTCTAATCCCGTAAGAATTAAAGTTTGAGTGAACAATATTAATACAACTATAAATATAGATATTGCGATCAACATTCCTGCTATTTTTTGCGGCAGCTTTATAAAGGCATACATAAAGAATAAACCGATCGGACCTGTAATCAGACCTACAATAAAAAATAATGAAACACTTCTATCATTTTTATTTGCGTAATTTTTTCCAAAAAATGCCGAGGCAATGAGAATAGCGAGAATAGATAGTATAACTGCTATTTTTATAATAAATAATAATGTTCCGCTCATGTCATTACCTGTTATTTTATAATTGTATTGTCCCGCCGCCATAGGCGG
>JGI24702J35022_10000986_pt1 | contig 17828 bp, 15 predicted proteins | sample TergutTh196P4_FD_35022 | JGI IMG/M metagenome (IMG submission 35022)
GCGGCGCGGCGGACAATGGCAGCGGCGCGGCGGACAGCGGCTGCAGCCCAGCGGGCAGTGGTGGCAGCCCAGTGGACAATGGTAGCAGCGGCGCCGACCCAATCGACCCTGCCAGTATGGGAACCGGAGAGCTGCAGGTTGGTAACCACGGCGCCGGCGCGGCGGGCAATGGCGGCAGCCCAGCGGGCAACTGCCCAGTGGACAATGGCAGCGGCGCCGGCACAATCGGCGCTGCCGACGGGGTCTCCGGGCATGGACAGCGCGGCGAGGAACGCGGGTACGCCATAGAGGACGTCGCGATGTCCGTAAAAAAAGGCGAGTTTGTTGCAATAATTGGGGCGAACGGGTCGGGGAAATCAACGCTTGCCCGGTTATTAAACGCACTTTTGATTCCTCGTAAGGGGACCGTCTTAATAAAAGGCAAATCTACGCTTGAGGAAGAGTATATTTGGGAAGTGAGACGAACCGTGGGAATGGTCTTCCAAAACCCCGACAACCAGATAGTTGGCACAACAGTTGAGGAAGACGTAGCATTTGGGGTCGAAAACCTGGGAGTTGAGTCAGCGCAGATAAGAGTGAGGATCGACGACGCCATGAATGCGACAGGCGTATTCGATTTATCGGATAAGCCGCCGTATCAGCTCTCTGGAGGACAGAAGCAGAGGGTTGCCATTGCCGGTATTCTCGCAATGAAACCTGAATGTATTGTCCTGGATGAGGCTACCGCTATGCTGGATCCGGACGGCAGGAGGGAAGTGCTGTCGATTGTAAGGGAGCTAAATAAGACGGAGGGCATATCGGTTATCATGATAACACATCACATGAGCGAAGTCAGTTTAGCTGAACGGGTCATTGTGCTTGACGATGGCAAAATCGCCTTGGATGGAACGCCGGCGCAGTTGTTTAGCGACGTCGAGCTCGTGGAGAGCATGGGACTTGAGGCGCCGGAGATAACAAAGTTGTTTTACCTTTTGGGTAAGAGGGGGATAGACCTTCCCAAGGGGATAACGCAAATCGATGAAGCGTACAATATTATAGTAGAAAAACTGGAGGCCGCCAGAGCGTGCCCATCATCATAGAAAATCTGACATTCAAATACATGCCAAAGACGTCTTTAGAGAAAGTAGCGCTCCACGACATTAATCTCAGAATAGAGGATGGCGAGTTTGTTGGGATTATAGGAAAGACAGGATCGGGGAAGTCCACGCTGATCTCACATCTGAACGGACTTTTAAAGCCTGCGTCCGGAGCAGTATCTATTGACGGGCTGAGCACTTCGGGCAAAGAAATCAAAGAACTCAGGAAAAAGGTCGGACTGGTATTCCAGTTTCCGGAATACCAGCTCTTTGAGGAAACAGTCTTTAAAGATATAGCTTTTGGGATTTCTAAGCTGAGGCTTTCTGAGGAAGAGGTAAGGGAGCGTGTTTTTGAGGCGGCAAATTCAGTTGGGTTAAGTGAGAGAGTGTTGAGCAGATCGCCATTTGAACTGTCGGGAGGGCAGAAGAGAAGAGCGGCAATTGCGGGCGTTCTCGTAATGCGCACAAAGTACCTTGTTTTGGATGAACCCGGCGCCGGGCTTGACCCCGCTGGGAGACGCGAGGTTATGTCCTTAATTTCAAGGCTACATAGCGAACAAGGCGTGTCGGTCATCATTGTATCGCACAATATGGGGGATATTGCGAGATATGTAAAACGCATACTCGTTTTAGAGGATGGAACAGTGTCCATTGACGGCGCCCCCAAAGATGTTTTTTCGATGGTCGACGAGTTGGAGCGGGCCGGATTGAGAACGCTGGACGTTCAATACCTCTTCCGCAAACTCAAAGGACGGGCGCCGGAACTCGACGATAAAATCACTAACGTCGAACAGGCCGCCGATGTCCTTGAAAAACTACTCTTGCAGGCTGAGGGATCGAACTATGCCCCCCGCGGCTTGGAGCGAGGCGCAGCAGGTGGGGGTGAAATATAGGCGTGGCGCAGAATATTTCACTGGGGCAGTACTACCCGGGCAATTCCATTATCCATAGGGCGGACCCGAGAACTAAAATCATAATGTCCTTGATTTTCATGACGGCTGTGTTTATATCGCGTACGGTCGCCGAGTTTTCAATACTTGCTTTGTTTACCTCTATCTCCGTTGCGGCGTCGACGGTCCCGTTGGGCACTGTCATAAGGTCTGTTAAACCGATATTACCACTTGTTTTATTTGCCTCGGTTATTAATGTTTTTATGGTAGGAGGCAGGCCCATATTTTCAGTGTGGGTGTTTTCCGCAACCTATGAGGGCCTGTTTGTGGCGTTGACTTTGAGCGCCCGAATATTTCTGTTTGCAGTGGGCGGCTCATCGATGTTGATCTTTACGACAACGCCGATTAACCTGACCGACGGGATAGAGCACCTGATGAAACCGTTAAAACGAGTCAAAGTCCCTGTGCATGAACTGGCGATGATGATGACTGTCGCCTTGAGGTTCATCCCAACCCTGATAGAGGAAACGGATAAAATAATGAAAGCTCAGGCGTCGAGGGGAGCAGATATCAATGAGGGGAAGTTTTTTGACAGGGTAAGGTCTTTCGTACCCATCCTGATCCCCCTTTTTGTCAGTGCCGTCAGGAGGGCGGACGACCTGGCGAACGCTATGGAAGCCAGGTGCTATCGCGGTGATTTCGGCAGGACCCGGCTAAAGCAATTGAAGTTTACCCGGCTTGACATAGGCGTTCTGGCGTTCTCGGCGGCTTTTTTGACGGTGTTTATAGCCGCAAAAGTAATAAATGCGGGCTAGTGCCCGCAACCCAAGTCGGCTCGGCGAAGCGCGGTTCTCCTCGCCTCACGCGGACGATGTCCGCGCACCGCGCTATTCGCGCGGCGATTAGCAACTTCCGGCTTAAACAACTCGTTTTTTATTTACGTTCCTGGGCCGTAAGTTGCCAATGTAACAGGTTAATATGTCCCTCTTATATATCTATAGGCTGCGGGCTGCGATTCGGTTTGTAATTGCCATAAAGGTTTTTGAGCAGAGAGGAATAGTTATGACTGCAGGAACTGATACCCAATACATAACTGATACCCAATACATAACCGATACCCAATACATTGCCGATACCCTGGGGATGACCCATATTAGGAATATAACGCTGACTCTGGAATATGACGGCTCGGCGTTTCACGGATGGCAGAGTCAGGTAAACGCTTTGGCAGTCCAGGATGCTGTGGCGGGTGCAATCGCGCGATTGACGGACGAGAAGAACGTTAAACTCACTGGAGCGAGCCGGACGGACGCCGGCGTCCACGCTCTGGGGCAAGTCGCAAATTTCCATACCAGCTCAAACATTCCCGCAGATAAGTTTTCATTTGCCCTTAACACTATACTACCTGAAGGCGTTTCCGTGATTGACTCACGACAGGCGCCGTTTGATTTTCACGCCAGATACTCCGCGCTGGGGAAAAAATACATATACAGAATAATAAATCGACGGCATCCGTCGGCAGTTTTGAAGGACAGGGCGTGGCATGTGCCCCTCGAACTGGACGTTGAGTTGATGGCGGCTGCGGCGTCAAAACTTGTGGGAGAACATGATTTTCGGACGTTCATGGCCGCCGGCAGCCCTGTAAGATCGACTGTCAGGAACATTTGGGACGTCAGCGTCGCTCAGAACGCCGCAGCGTTGAACTGCAGCGGCGACGAGATACTGGTCAGTATCTCGGGAAACGGATTCCTATACAATATGGTCAGGATCATTATCGGCACTCTCGTAAGTATTGGTCATAGGAGAATGCCCGTGAGCCGCATAGACGATATGCTTTCACTCAGCCTTCAAAGGAAGGACGCCGGTCAGACCGCGCCGCCGCACGGACTGTACCTCGCAGAAGTATATTATGCTTAGTCATTCTTAACCATTTATAATTATAATTATAATTATTCGCACAACAAAATCACACTCATTCTTGCAGAATCAAAGAAATTCAGGTACTATATCGTAAGGTACTGAAAGATAAAGGGTTGGAATAATGAAAAGTTATCCAAAGCTGATAGAAGCAACTGCGCTTAACGATTATAATCTTTTGTTATTATTCTCAAATGGCGAAAAAAAGATTTTCGACTTTGCTCCAAACTTGAGTCATCCCTTCTATGAAGGGCTGCGAGATAATGCACTATTTCGTAGAGTGGCAGTAACCAATGGGGAAATCGAATGGGCTACTGGGCAGGATTATTGCCCACATACGCTCTATGATAAGGGGGTGGACTATACTGAATAAACATGTGGCCGGATGTAGTAAAGAATAGCTTTACGTAATAAAAGGGCTTTTTCAATAATATCATTAATATTTCGGGAGGGTTAATCGATTATGAAGAGGATGCTGTTGGTTTTACTCGCGCTGAGTATCGTTTTTACGCAGGCGGCGGGAATTGTAGCGGGAGCTGTGGATGGAACAGTAGATGAAGCTGTGGCGGAAGCCGGGGAGGAAAGCGAGGTAAAGGTCACCGTAACTTTCAATGGTGAGGAGCTGGAATTCGACGTAGCCCCGCAGATTATGAATGACAGGACCATGGTTCCGCTTCGCGCAATATTCGAAAAAATGGGAGCAAAAGTGGATTGGGATGACGATACGCAAACAGTAACTGCCACAAAGAGCGATACGGTGGTCGTACTTGTGATAGATGATAGATTTCCGACGATCAACGGTGAGATCATCGAGATCGATCAGCCAGGAATCATAGTGAACGACAGGACCCTTGCACCTCTCAGATTTGTTGCCGAGGCGTTTGGCGGAGAGGTGGAATGGTTCGAAGAAACTTCGACCGCGAGCATAACAACAGCGTATAAAGGTACAGAAATTGGCGATGACAATGTATCCGCCGTGGAGGAAGATGAGGGGGAGGACAAGGGCGAAGCGGCTGTGACGAAGCTGTTATACCAGGGTCATGGTAGCTTCAGGATATCAGCAAAAGACGGAACGATCGTCTATGTTGATCCATATGCCGGAGATGGGTACGACGCGCCGGCGGATATCGTCCTGGTAACACATCAGCATGGAGATCATAATGTTATCAGCCTTATTACTCAAAAGCCTGACTGTGTAGTAATACAAAATGAAGAGGCCCTTAAAGGCGGACGGCATAACAGCTTCGACATTGGCGATATTAAGATTGTGGCCGTAACGGCTGAAAATAAAAATCACAACTCTGAGGAATGCGTTGGCTATCTGATAACAGTTGACGGAATAAAAATATACGCGGCTGGCGATACTTCGAAAACAAGTGATATGGAGACATTTGCGGCATTGGAGTTGGACTACGCGCTGCTGCCATGCGACGGCATATACAATATGGGACTCGAAGAAGCCGCCGAATGCGCGGAACTGATCGGCGCGAAGAACAATATCCCGATACATATTAAGCCCGGTGAACTGTTCGACCGAGAGCTCGCGGAACAATTCAACGCTCCCAATAAACTCATTGTTGAGGCCGGCGAGGAGATAATCCTTGTGACTGCAAACTAAGTCTGATTTTTGCGGTTTGTTTCATCCTCGTCAATTTAGGAAGCTTCCAATTTTACTTAATAATTATATACCGCGTGTTTTTTTCGCCTCCAACAGCCCGTATATAGCCTTTATTCAACAGTTCTTTTAATAGCTGCAAAGCAGCAGGAGGGAATAAATGAGGAAGCTGATTATTTTTCTTATAACGACAGCAATTTTATCAGGAGTATTCACCGGTTGCGGCTCAAGAAATGAATCAACAACGCAAGAAGCGCCACCACTCAACACAAGAGAAAATGAAACGCCGACAAGCGCACAGGACTCTTCCGGTACATCTGAAATTGCCGGAAACACAACCAGTACATCTAAAATTGCCGGAAACACAACAAGTACATCTGAAATTGCAGGAAACACAACCGGAAACACAACCGGAAACACAACCGGAAATATTGTGAACGGCGGATTTGCAGCAATTCAGGGCGACCGTATATACTACCAAAATGAGAGCGATGACTATAAACTGTACAGTATAAGAACCGATGGGAGCGACAAGCAAAAGCTCAACGATGATAACACAGGGGGTATCAATGTTGTAGGCGAATGGATCTATTACTGTAATGCGAACGACGAAAATAGACTATACGGCATAAGAACCGATGGGAGCGACAGGCATAAGCTCAATGATGATCCTTCGTTTGAAATCAGCGTTGTAGGTGATTGGATTTATTACCAAAACAATAGCGGTGGTGTTAATAACATATACAGGATAAAAACCGACGGGAGCGACAGGCAAAAACTGAACGATGATAAGTCAGGAAATATTAATGTTGTAGGCGACCGAATTTACTATATGATTTGGGAAGAAGACCCATACCCAAGAATATACAGCATAAAAACCGACGGGAGCGACAGGCAAAGGCTTAATGAAGATTTTTCAAGGTATATTAACGTTGTCGGAGATTGGATTTATTACTGCAACCTAAGCGACCACTATAGAATATACAGGATGCGGACCGACGGGAGCGGCAGGCATAAGCTCAATGACGATGTTTCGGGTGATATCAACGTCGCAGGCGACCGGATCTATTATGTCAATTCGAGCGACGGATTATGGAATATATACAGCATACGGATCGATGGGAGTGACAGGCGAAAACTCAACGACGATCCTTCAGCGTCTATCAACATCGTAGGTGACCGGATTATTTACATTAATGGGAGCGATGAATATAAGCTGTACTGCATAAAAACCGACGGGAGCGACAGGCTTATCGTAGACTGAACTTGTAAAAGCAAAGGGCTAGCGCCTTGTTTCGCCTTTCAGGCAAAAGTATGTAGCCGGAATGTACCGATTTCATGGTTACGCATGAGTTTATCGTCTTTTGCCATCGTCTTTTACCACATCAAAATTTAAATCCTAAATAATGACATTTGCGGATGTTTTGTGTATGCTGTTATTGAGGTGATTTTAATGTCAAACACCACGTTCAAGCGGTATGCACATACGGGTCAATCCTGAAATAAAAACAAAAGTCGAGCCAATTCTTGCTGCGATTGGTTTATCTTTCAGCGACATTTTTAATCTCACGCTAAATCAGATTTACCTAAAGCGCAGAATTCCATTTGAATTATCCTCCATACAGCTAACCGAAAATTGATACACACCAGAATTTGAAGTGGAATTTGGAAATTCTCGCAGAAGCCGAAAAAGACTATGCTGCTATTGCGAACGGAACTGCGAATATATATAAAAATGCAGTGGAGCTATTCGCTGATTTAGATTCAGAGGATGTCGATGGTGAATGATGCGAAATATGGCGTCATCAAGTCCACTAGCTTCAAAAAGGTTACAAATTTACAAAAAAGCAAGGAAAAGATTTGACCTTATTAGCTTGGACCATCGACCAATTAGCACAGGATATTCCTTTGCCGTCAAACTGGAAATACCGCAAACTAAAGGGTAATTTTTTTGACTGCAAGCTGAGTTAGGCTAAATCTGATTTCTTTTGTTTTTTACCACTCCCGCTATGAGCATGACGGCTGATGTAGCGACCGCTATTGAAAAGCAGTTTAGCAGGGGAGTGTTATCGAGAATAAAGAAAAAGATTGCCACGGCGCTAAGTATTACGAGTACAATTCGGGAACGCCTCCTATAGACTTTTATTTCTATAGCGTCCAGTGGTTTGTTTTCATCCTCAACAGGCGCCAGAAAGAAAACAACCGCGATTGACAGCGCCATAATGACTAAACTAAAAACTCCGCTCCACGGGAGCCATTTTAATATACTGAGAACTGCCAAAATAAGAAGAATTGATAGTATATTGCAATTGCGCTGTGTCCTGGCGTGATATCCTCCGGCAACTGTTCGTAAACTGATATACGCCGCTGAGAAGATGAGGCTTTGAAGCAGCAATCCAAAGAGCAATCCGATAGTAAATATTACAGCAAAATTAGCTATTAGTATGGCGCCCTGCCTAAACCCATACGTATATAATTCCCGATCCTCTTCCTTGACTATTTTCATCTGAACGAGCCGGGATGTAAAGCTTTCAGCAAAATTACTCATTATAACATCTCCAATAACAAATACGCTAAACGTACATCAATACTTTTGTTGAAAATTTCTTATCATCGTGAGTTATCTTCATGAGGCCGTCATACTTTTTGATTGTAGATTCAATGCTGATTAGACCCAATCCATGGTTTTCTTTATCCTGCTTTCGAGATATGTATGCTTTATTAGACTTGTTTATATAACCATCATATGAATTGATGACTTCAATAATCAAAACACCTTTGAAAAGACTTATTCTTATTATTATCCATTTATCCTTTGCTTTGTTAACCGCTTCCAGTGCGTTATCAATCATGTTTCCGAGAACCACAGCCAGATCAAAAGTTGAAACCAACAAGTCATTTGGGATGGATACTTGAACATCAATATCTACATCCGGATTCTTATTCAACTTAAAATTTATAATGCTATCTATTGCCACATTCCCTGATGCGGCGTATTCTTTATCATACATACACACTTCCGCCAGTTCTGAAAGGAGGGTACGAAACTCATCCTTTTTTTCGGACTCTGCCAATTCATATAATGGAGCTAGTTTGTTTTTCAAGTCATGACGTATTTGCTTGAAATTGTCCAAAGTGGATTTCATCATTTCTACTTGCCGCTCATAGTATTTACCTTGCGCTTCCATAACCTGACGCATCATTTTTTCATGTGATAAATTTGCTATACTGTCATACAGATAAAACGTGAAGAGATTAATCGCCAGTGCGCATATTATGCTAATCACAATCAAAGTGTCAGATATGAAGTTGTTAGAAAGAATTGCCACAAGCATGAATAATGACCCGGCAGGAACAGACAAAAGGCATAGCCAGTATTGATTTGGCATTGGATGTTCACTCTTAACATTTTTAAACCCATGTACTCCAAGAACAAACATATAAGATAAAATTCTCACAGTAATTTGACCAAGGATCGAATTATACTCAGATGAAACCACGGGACTATAGCTTATATGATATGTCAAATATGCAATAATTGTTTCAAGACCTGCTAAAGTTAAAAAGATAATCATTGTAGACAATATAGATTTTTTCAGACTGCTGTCATAGAGCAAAGTGAGCAAAAATAATATGATTAGATTAGCGATCAATAAAACCAATGGGATATCTATAAACAAATGAATGCAGGTTATAATAGCTATGTATCCGATATAGAGCATACGCTCTATTAAAGCCGTCACTTTACACTCAGAATAAAAGACACGTACAAACTTATAGGTGGTATATACCGAAAAGAGATTTGCAAAAATATAAATAAAAAAATAACTATCTATGATCATTCATTCTCCACCCATTCTTCATTAATCATTAAATGCCTAAGCTCTTTTCTTTTTGCCCTGCTAACAGGAAGCTTTGTACCATTAGACATAATAACCTCCGAATACTTCCCGGTAATAATATGTCTAAAGTTCACCAGATATGATCGGTGAATTAGTATAAATTGATATAGTGATATCTTTTTAATAATCTCTTCGAGATTGCCGTAGAATTTATTTTCACCCTTAGTTGTTACAATCATTATTTCTCTGTTCAGGCTCTCAAAATATATGATGTCATCAGTATGAATAGTGTGAATAACCTGTCCCTTTTTGTATTGGAATTTGCCGCCAAGTTTATTTGCTCGCCTTAATACAATCATCAAATCATCTATAACTATAGACGTTTTAATTGGCTTAGGTATAAAGTGTAGAGGATGAGCATCGAACAACTGGCGGTCGTACCCGTCTTTTCCCGAAATATATACAATCTCTGTAGTATAATCTTTCAACTCCTCTCTGATATATCTGCCTACCTCAACTCCATTCATTCCTTCGAGCTCTATATCAAGATAAATCAAATCGTATCGGTACCTCTCATTTAGCGTGGATATGAGACGCTCGCCGGAATAAAATACCTGAGCGTGAAGTTCTATGTAATGGCTTTCGGCATACTCAGTAATTATCTTCTCAACAAGAGTGCATATCGCGGGTTCATCATCACAAATTGCGACTTCTATCATAATTTTGATCCACCTTTTATCAAAAGCAATGAAATAGTCTAATTATAGACCGAAGCTTTGATGTGATTTACAGTAATTCAGTGAAATGTATACTTTTACGTAGCAAATGGTAACAGCTGGAATAAGAGGTAAATCAAACAAACGATTTTGAACTAAAATTACCATTCACTACAATAATATATACCATTCACAACGAAATGTATATTTTTATGTAGCAAATGGTAACAACTGGAATAAGAAGTAAATCAAACAAACGATTTTGAACTAAAATTACCATTCACTACAATAATATATACCATTCACAACATCATACGAATCATAATAGAGATTTTATGCTACTGTGGAACTGGAGGTGGTTATGAAAAATCAAGTACTCGTAAAAAGCGAGGTTAGAGAGGGGGTTGGATTGTGATGAAAAAAATTTTTGTTATGTGCTGTTCAATGTTGGCGAGTTTTGCGATGTATGTGGTAGTAGCAAATGCAAATTCTGCGTGCTGGTACTTAATGCATCAGTCAAAACTGCCAGAAGCTGCAAGAAGACTACGTAGGTTTTAATCTTTTTGCTGAACCTAAAGTTGGTAACGCGAAAAATACTTATGAAATACTTATGAGCTGTAAGAAGTGGAGTGTAGAGATGTTTACGTTATTAATCACATCCGATTATCAACAATTCTCTTAAAAAGCTGAATGATTTATTACAAAACGAATTTTTTGAATCGGAGGAAGGGAAATAGAAATGTTTAAGTTATTTAATTTCAAAATAATAGTATCAGTAGCATTGATATTAGTGTGTTCGACAGTGTTTATATCTATGGCGCATGCATCAGAGAATCGCAAATTCCCAATTGATTTAAATGAATACCCCGCAAGTTTAAAAGATAACGCATTGATAGAAATAGATGATAACTATTCTAGTGGAGCGTTAGGAGCCACACAAGAAGAAATTGATTTTTGGAAAGGAAAAACGAGACCTCAAAGTGAACTAAAAATTAAAGCCAGCCCATTTACAAAGGGAAGTAGGCTTCCTGCATACTGGCAACCTCTATCGTATGCGTTTTACTATTACGGTCAAGAAGCAAATAATACTTGCTCGAAAGCATGTTTAAGAATGCTTATGAAAAGTGTTACTGGTTCCGCACCTTCTGAAAGCAACATTAACCTTGGCGCTTTCGCCTCCGTTAACGCTATGATAATATGGATTGCCAGCAATCACGGTTTTCAGTACTATGGCGGATTCAATGCGTCACAAGCTACGATGGAGCAGAATCTGGATGAAACAATTGCGGATTGTAATATGCCTGCGATTGTTGGGTTAGGTGAAACAACAGTTTCTGGATGGCCTTATAATTTACCAAATCATTATGTATCTATATATTCTATTATGAGTGATCAAAGTTGGGTTGCAATAGCTGATCCATGGGCTGGGTTTATTGGAGACACTAATAATAGATGGTATGACCGTACATTTTCTGTTTTATATGATGCATACAGAAGGCCTCAAATTGAAATAGGCTATTTGTGGTAATCACTTTAATGTTGCCAGCCGACCGAGAAGTTGACTGACAGTTTTCTACAAATACCACGACAAAAAAACGAGAATAAACATTACGTTTTTATTGACCTACGCGCTTGACTTTTCTGATTGACAACGAATGGGCAATTGATGGCAATCGCCCATTCGTGTTGCTTTTGATATAAGCCTGATATATATTCATTAATTACCAAAGCTAATTGTGCAATACGAAAAACCGTTAGTAATTATGAAAACTGTAAAGTGAAGAATAATTTTGTCTCGACCGATAAAGCGTCAATAAGTGTGGTTATCGTCGATTGCGTGTTGTATGTTCAATACAAATAGCTGATAAAACCAGCAAAAAGAGGATATATCAATATTTCTATGAAAAGTGTTGTCATTATTATTGATAAAATGGAGTTTAAAAATGAAAAATAAAGTTAAGGTTATACTGATTGTTATAGCGTTTTTCGCGTTAGCTGTTTCATATTATTTATGTAATGAATATTTCGGGATTTCAAGTAAGATAGAAGTAAATGCTTCCTCAGACAATTTTGCTTCAAAGTATATAGTAAATGTTCCCTACAAAAACTCTGTCGCGTATATAGCGTTGCAAGATGATAGTATTATCTATATGGAATTTAAAGATTCGGACTCGATTTTTTATCGACACAGTATTGTTGAAAACACAACAATTGAAATTGGTGTAATACCCAATTTCGTGATATCCGCAGGATTTGCCATATTAAGTGGCGAGTCGCTTTATAATCAGATAACTGTTAGGGGCAATGACCCAAAGGTTAATTATGGATTTAAAAATGTTCTTTACAAGATTGATTTAGATAAGAATAGCTTAAGTCAAATTACAAGCGATACTGAGTATCTTCCAGCGGCATATATTTATCCATACAAAAATAAAATTCTCTCTTTGTACGCTAAGAGGTCCAGTAACCATTTTACTGCTTTTATGACGGTATTCGACATTAACAAAAAGCAATTTACCTCCAAATCAAAGGATTATGTATTAGATGAGAATTCCTATAAGGGAAATAGAATAGTAAATTGTTGTACTTCTGGCGAGTTAATTTACGCTTTGACAATAGAAAGTTCAGTTGACGTAAATAGCCAGAGTACGGTTAACGCGAATAACCATACTACAATAAAAGTACTCAACGAAGCGTTTGAATTAATAAATGAAATTGAATTAGGAGAAGATGTTTTAGCCTTAATCGCGAATTCTCGGGTGGGTACTATGAGAGTGTTCGGTGATTTCATATTTATGAGAAACTACTCAGGTAATGGACTAATTGGTTTAATTGAGAACAATTCTATAAAAACTTTACTTATAGATCCTGAGCTTGATATGGCTGTAAATCCTAACCAACAAGAATTACCACGTTTTTTTAAGCGACATACAAACAAGTATTATACAATCGATGAACAGAACAAATGTATAAATGAAATGGAACTCGAAATTAAGGAAGGCTATTCGATTTTATCGATGCTTTCTTCTGGTGAATATTCATACGTCCATCTTACAAATTATGATCTTGAGAGATTAGTATTATATATCCCAAACAGTAGCTTTTTAACGCAAAAACAAACTGAAAAAAGGAATTTATTGGAACTTATTTCACGATTCTTGGAAGGGTAACAGAATAAAAAGTAGTATGAAACACAGGAATCCTTCCGAGATAAAAACGATAAAAACATCCTCTTGTAGGAGAAAGACTTGCGAGTGCAGCAAAAGCAACAGCATCCACAATTGCGACTGACCCTACGGTTTCTCTGACTATTACTAAGTGTAGCTGGGATAGCCATACTTTACGAAAAGGATTTATATGGATATTCCGTTTACTTTATTTAACATTCGTAATTGTAAACTGGACGCCAATTTTGGCAAATGATTATTTTTAGTACATTTTAGAGGTTGGAGGTAGTATGACACAATGATTACTTTAAAAGTTCCCAGAATTCTAGCATTTATAGTAACTATAGCAGTATTTTTTATGTTCCTTTGCCCGGTATTAGTATCATTTAGCACGAGTGAATTTGATATTCAGGAAAACACTCAGCACTGGGCAACTGATACTTTTTCGTCATTGATAGGAAATGGAGTGATAAAAGACGGCGAGTTTCCACTAAGTGAATATGATAAGCCAATTACTCGGGGTGTTTTTGTGGAAGTGTTAATGCGTCTGTTTCCGGATGAAAACGAACATGATGGAACGAGTCAGGTATTTACGGATATACCCATTTGGAGTGATTACTATGACGCAACTGAACAAGCAAAAAGGAAAAACATAGTTTTAGGATTCCCGGACGGATCCTTCCGCCCTGATGAGCACATTAGACGCGAAGATCTTTTTTCAATTTTAGGTAGGGCGATTGAAAATAGTGCGATTGAATTAGAACCTACTACGACAAATAATAAGGAAAATGTGATATTTGTTGACGACTCCTCAATATCTGATTATGCAAGGACATATGTATATGAACTTTTGGCATATTCAATAATTGTTGGCTATACAGATGGGACTATTCGTCCGGGCAATGAAATAACTCATGCGGAGGCATTAACAATAATCGAAAGAATAAGAAAAGATATAACGGTTGCTAATAAGGACACTGTAAACAACGCAAAATCGATTACAGATCCTCCGCTAGACACACAAGTGATACAGGAAGATACTGGCTCAAACGAAGCCATCAATGATACTAACAGTAATGGAAGCGAAAACAGTGCTGGCGGCGGTGTAGGCAGTGCAGATATCGGTGCAAGTAGTCCAGGCGGCGGTAGCAAAAACTCAGGTGGCGGTAGCAATAACTCGGGTAGCAGTAGCAAAAACTCGGGTGGCGGTAGCAAAAACTCAGGCGGAGGTAATAGCTCAAACCCGGGATCAAGTGATAAAACACAGCCTGCGCCTACCGAAGTATATGAATTTGATGATTCTACGCCGGCAAACATAGATTCTCTTATATCCTTAAAGAATGTTAAATCGATAACGGTCTCAAGAGAGCTATATGACTCCGGGTTTTTCAAGCCAATTACCCTTATAAAAACTGAAGATAAAAAAACTGTGATCGATGCTCTTCGAAATTTGAAAATCAGAACAATAGAGAAATTACACCTTGGCACGACAGGTTATGAGGGCGGATATACCTTAAGTATGCAATATGTAAATGGATCCAGCAAAGAACTTTACATTTATGATTGTATACAAATTGAAAATGAAGATGGACACTATCCAATTTTGTGGGTTAATGAAAGTAATGACTTTAAAAAGATTCTTGGAAAAGTCATACTTAGTAATTACAGGCAGATGGGATTACGATTTATAATTGGAACGTGGGATGAGTGTATTGAAAAAAATGAATTTGGCGAAACTTGGAGACTGAATTTATATAATGGATCAACGTCATTATATCGATTTGATTATAATATCAGCAGCACAGTTGACGCATGTGCGCCACATATTAATGTGGAACACAGTGAAGTTGAGGTATACTTTTCCGAAAGAAATAACAGTGTTGCAGAAAGGGTTTTTATTATTGGACCCGAAGATAATAATCCTGAACCGACGTCATTGCGATATAAACTATCTCAGGCAATGGATTGGCAAATGAGGACAGCGGATAATACAGACGTATTACCATTGATATGGGAATTGCAGGAATCAAGGATGTTTCTTGAAGACTTATTCGGTTATGGTACTGATCGAGCAATAATTAGCAATCCGATCAAAGTCAGAAGGTTGTTGGATCACAGTTTTACCGACGCCGATACCAATGCCGGTACCGACAACACAAGAGGATTTCAATTGTCTGAGAAAATCAGTGATGATAATTACTATTTTATAACAGTTATTACAAATAATTATGATACCGAAGGCATTCCTATATCACGTTACGGTGGATCGTTAAGAAAAACAGGACAGATTGGAGAGTGGCAGTTTTATGTGGATAATGATTTAGAATCAACTTTTGATATATTAACTGCATATAATGCAATACTCATGTTTGATACATATAACAATACATATTTAGATGATTGTTTCTCATCTCTTGGTGTAATAGAAATTGATGATATCCGCTATATTGACATTGGTAAACCTGAAGGGTTGATACTGGCTTATTTTCTCACGAACGAAGGAGAATATGGGTGTTTATTAAACATGAGCGCTGAATTAGCTAACCAAACCGGACTTGTGAATCAAATAATATATCCAATTCGCGAAATCATTAGCAAATTAAAGTAACGAATAGATTACATTATATATTTATTGGTACGCCAGTCTAAATTGCTGTATACGTACGTATTCCGGTCGCATGCGACCGGAATACGCTCATGTGACGGGAATACGCTCATGTGACGGGAACAGGCGCTCATGCGACGGTGCAAAAGAAATATTCTCAATATTTTTTATTCCATCTATATTATGTTATCCAATTACACAATCAGTGTTGTATAAAAGTAAAAAAACTATTACAATTAACTCAAAACAATACATCATCCAAATGGCGAATACAGATAACCTTGAACAAGGATATGATTCTGTTGTTAAGCTAAAGCCAATCATGCCCAGAGGTTTTATGGAAGCAAAACCTGAACTTGAAAAAATTGAATTTAAATCGAAGTTTATTGGCAAATTAAAGAGAATATAGAATCAAATTGCTATGATGACAAATCAATTATTCCAGTAAAAGTACTTTTAGGTTTTGATCCTGATCGTGATTATATTTTTGAGAAAGAGTTTAGTGAATTGTTTGGTGATTTAGTTTTATATCGCAAAACTAATAATTCTAAATATGAAATGGATGTCAGTCTCGCTCAATTAATGAGAATCGAAAGTATGGAAGATGTAATGTTTATTTCTTTTCAAGAGGATTGGGAAGGCAATGTAGTCGATCGATGATTTTAAATATCAAACGTTAGCGGAAGCGGGATGAAAAAATCATTTTTTATTATAATTGGATTCATGTTGTTGTTATCGATTTTTGCACTAACACAGTATGTGCTGGCAATTTCTAGTAGCCAAGATAAATATGGTGAGCAGACTGTCGTTTTTGATGAGGCATATCCCGCTCTAGATAATGCCTACAACGATAGTGAGGATCTTTTGAAGTACCAAGAAATTCCTAATTCCTATATATCACCATTCAACGATAAAGTATTCTTTTTGAAAGAAAGGAATAGCATAGATCAGTTGTTTGACGAAATAATTATTGTAGATATGGTATCAAAGGCTGAAAAGAGCATTGACTTTATTGATGTAGTCTATACTACTATTTTGGATATGAAGTGGATCGATGAAGAACGTATATCGTTATATGCTCATTCCAACCCTATTCTTGATATCTATATGATATTTAATGTGAATACTGGAGAAGTAATAAGTTCGTATTATGGTACTGATTTCATCTGGGATACTAACATGGAGCATGTCCGATATGTATTAAGGCAACCATATTTTTCGGATTTAGTAGGCAATGATAGGATTATGTATGATGGTGTGCCTATATATAGTTCTGATAATGATAATACTATTCTGGGAGGTTTGGCAATATCCGAGGAAGGAATATTGTTTTTCTTTGAGCAATCAATTAATCAAGATTGTGCATTTTTAGTGAAAGCACTGTATAATGAAGAAGAACTATGGGTAAATGATGTTCAAAAAGTAGCATGGGATGAACCGATTGGTTACATTGAAATTAGTATTAACAGTGAGATGTCCGTGCGAAGTTCAATAAAAGAAGATGAAGTAAGAACTTATAGTATCTCCGATATTGAAAAAGCATTTGACGGTGATACACGTGATGTTTTTCCACTTACTGTCAGAGATCCTTTTTTAGAAAATATTGGTGAGTAGTTGTGCTGTTGTTTCAACTCCCTTTGACGATTTTTGATTTGTTCGATTCTTTCGTTTAGTTCCTCGATTCTCTCCAGTTTGGTTTTTGACATGATAAATAATCTCCTCTCGTCTGAATGTAAAAAAAGCAACCGCCGTTTTCAGCGATTGCTTTTGTTGGCGCGTATTAGTTTTTAGGTTCTTCTTGCGTTTTGCTCGACTTTGAAACCGTATTTTTTTTGAGTTTCAATAAGTCTATTGTTGTAATAAGCTGTCCTCTCTGCGGGGGTCATGTCTTTCGTCCTCTCGTAAATCATCAATCTGATAGCGTGTACCTCGCGTAGCGGCATTTGCTCGTTGACCACGCTTGGGTCATTCATATAATCGCTAAGTGTTTTCACGTTCCA
>JGI24702J35022_10000987_pt1 | contig 17826 bp, 9 predicted proteins | sample TergutTh196P4_FD_35022 | JGI IMG/M metagenome (IMG submission 35022)
CCCCTCCTTAAAGCCCTTACCGCCGCTGGCCTAGGCGCCCGCCGTACTGTCGCACAGGCGGTCAAAGACGGACGAGTATGGCTAAACGGCCAGCCCGCCACCTCATTCAATCAGGCTGTTACCCCCAAAGACAATATTACTTTCGACGGCAAGCCACTCAGACTGCTTGCCGAAAAACCGGTCTATCTCCTGTTAAATAAGCCTGCGGGCGTGTTGAGTGTAACGTGCGATGCCCGCGGGCGGCAAACGATTATTGACCTCGTACCCATAAAATACCGTGTACCCGGACTGCACCCCGTAGGCCGGCTGGATCTCGCCAGCCGCGGCCTGACATTGCTTACCAGTGACGGCAGGCTTACTTATCGTCTTTCCCACCCCCGCTTTGAGAAAGAGAAAGAATATCTGGCTGAGCTCGACCGCGTCCTTACGCCAGCCGATGAAGCTGTGTTCGCACGCGGCTTAGAGCTTGAGGATGGCCCTACCTGCCCAGCCGGAATAGCGGGTGTTTCCTTGAGACCACCAATTTATCGTATTACCCTTCACGAAGGGCGCAAGCGGCAAATCCGTCGCATGTTCCAGAGCTTGGGCTACGTTGTGCGTGACCTAAAGAGAACCCGCCTGGGAAGTCTGCGCTTGGGCGCGCTCAAAGAGGGAGAGGTTAGGGAGCTGACAGACGATGAGTTGAGAAGCTTGGACAAGGGAGAGTAGCGAATTCAAGCCGTCTGCTTAATTCAACGGTAAATACCCCAATAGCACAAAGATCCGAATCGCGCGATTCGGATCTTATCCTATACCAATGGTTTCTTAAAATAAATTCACCTTAACCTCTGGATAGCGGAAGGAAAATCGGTTCATATCCCGATATAATCGAGATTCGACCTGGGTTAATCCCTCTTGCGAGGAATGACTCCCTAGAAAGGAGGTGATCCAGCCGCAGCTTCCGCTACGGCTACCTTGTTACGACTTCGTCCCAATCACCAATCCCACCTTCGGCGACTGCCTCCCTTGCGGGTTAGCCCATCGACTTCAGGTGTTACCGGCTTTCATGACGTGACGGGCGGTGTGTACAAGGCCCGAGAACGTATTCACCGCACCATGCTGATATGCGGTTACTAGCAACTCCGACTTCACGCAGGCGGGTTTCAGCCTGCGATCTGTACTGAGGATGGCTTTGGGGATTAGCTTCAACTCGCGTTGTTGCAACCTGCTGTGCCACCCATTGTAGCGTGTGTGTAGCCCAGGGCATAAAGGCCATGCTGACTTGACGTCATCCCCACCTTCCTCCCCGTTTTGCGAGGCAGTCTCGCTAGAGAAAACAACTAGCAATGAGGGTTGCGCTCGTTGCAGGACTTAACCATACACCTCACGGCACGAGCTGACGACAGCCATGCAGCACCTGTGACGGCTACCGATTCAACGGTTCGCTCCCCTTTCGGTTCACTACTTCCGACATGTCAAGCCCTGGTGAGGTTTTTCGTGTTGCATCGAATTAAACCACACGCTCCGCTGCTTGTGCGGGCCCCCGTCAATTCCTTTGAGTTTTAGCCTTGCGGCCGTAGTCCCCAGGCGGGATACTTAAAGCGTTAGCTTCGGCACAAAGAGGGTCGAAACTCCCTATACCTAGTATCCATAGTTTACGGTGTGGACTACCAGGGTATCTAATCCTGTTCGCTCCCCACACTTTCGGACCTCAGCGTCAGAAACAGCCTGGAAGGCCGCCTTCGCCACTGGTGTTCCTCCCGATATCTACGCATTTCACCACTACACCGGGAATTCCACCTTCCCCTGCCGTCCTCAAGCCCAACAGTATCGGATGACTCCTCCCGGTTAAGCCAGGAGATTTCACATCCGACTTGAAAGGCCGCCTACGTCCACTTTACGCCCAGTAAATCCGGATAACGCTTGCTTCCTACGTATTACCGCGGCTGCTGGCACGTAGTTAGCCGAAGCTTATTCCCCAGGTACCGTCATAATTCTTCCCTGAGAAAAGAGGTTTACAACCCGAAGGCCTTCATCCCTCACGCGGCGTTGCTGCGTCAGGCTTTCGCCCATTGCGCAAAATTCCTTGCTGCTGCCTCCCGTAGGAGTCTGGGCCGTGTCTCAGTCCCAGTGTGGCTGATCATCCTCTCAGACCAGCTACCGATCACAGCCTTGGTGGGCCATTACCTCACCAACTAGCTAATCGGCCACAAGCCCCTCCCCGAGCGCCTTGCGGCTTTCATGAACCTTCATGTGAAGGCCCATCGAATGCGGTATTAGTCAACCTTTCGGCTGATTATTCCCCACTCAGGGACAGGTTACTCATGTGTTACTCACCCGTTTGCCACTGTGCCCTTGCGGGCACCGTTCGACTTGCATGCATAATGCACGCCGCCAGCGTTTATCCTGAGCCAGGATCAAACTCTCTAAGCAAAAAGCCTAAAAAATTTGTAGCTCTTTTCGTCCACCGAAAAACGGGGTTCTTCGGTGGGAATTTAAAGTCTCCGCTCCCGCCCCCTGCATGGCGCCGAGAGCCGGCGGAGCAGCCGAAAACAAGTTCTCGGCTGAGATTTTCCTTCCGCTATCCAATTGTTAAGGTGCTTTTAATCGCCGGGGGTACACCGCCAGCGTCAAAACAACAAAAGACATACTACCATAGCTAAAAAAGTTTGTCAAACCAGCTTTCTCGGCCTCCGGAACCAGCGCTGACTCCTGACTAGAGACCAGCCTAAGGGGTGCCGGGTGGCATGGGCATCATATTAAACAGCGACAAACATGTTTAATGCTCCGGGGAGACGGCCACCGCCTTTAGGCCCACAGATTCCGACCAGGCTACCGCCTGCTATCGGCATGAATCTTCATGCCACAAAGCGAATCTTAAATATCCTCGTCCTCGTAATAGCCATATTGCCTTACCTCCCCCACGCTTTTAAGGACGGCTGGTTTTTTTGTGGAACCATCAATTACCCTAAGAACCCTGATTTGGAATCTCCATGCATCTCCGAAGTCGAAGATGTAGAGAAACTTATCACCCTTTCCAAGATGGAACCTGGACAGGGTAATTTTATCGGAAAACCCCCGGGCGCTATCCAGATTACCACCGGGGCATATATATTGCATATTACGATCCCAGGCGCGATTATTCATGAAGAAGGCGTGCAAGTGATCATCGTCAAACTCAAACGCATACATTATTTCCCCATGCAGGGCGAACAGTGTCGCACTTTCGTCAATTTGAATATGACGATAACAGCCCTTCCCCACGGAAACGCTTAACACCAATGACTTTCCCATTATTGCACTCCTTATTGAGTATTAGTTAGGCACTGGCAGCGCTACACCCCAAGCGCGTCACTTTACTCTGTTCTCAAGGCCACCACGGGATCTTTTTTGGCAGCCGAGCGTGAAGGTACAACTCCCGAAATCAGCATCAATCCCACGCTTACGCATACCATGATCACCGCATAGTGCCAAGGGAACACGGCTATGGACGCTACATCAGCAAACCCAACAACCCAATTGATAACTGCCGACAGTAAATATGTAACCAGAATACCGATTAAGCCCGAACTAAGACCAAGGATAAAGGTTTCGGCAATGAAAAGATTGGAAACATCTCTCTTGCGCCCGCCAAGGCTGCGGATGACCCCGATCTCCTTGATCCGCTCCACCACCGAAACATAGGTAATAATGGCAATCATCACGCACGAAACAACCAACGACAGGGAGGTAAATCCGACCAGCGCAATCGTGATAATCCGCACCAAGCTCTGCATCATACCGATGATCAACGAAAGNGCATCGGTGTAGGTGATATTCTCTCGCTCCTCTGAGGTAAGCAGGGTGCCGTTAACGATGATATCCCCGTCTCCNTTCCATTCATCAAGATAGGCAAGTACGTGTTCTTTTTGGTCAAAATCCAAGGGGTATACCGCTATGCGAGTTGGCAGATCGCTCCCGCCTAATTGCTGCAAACTGAATGTGGCGTTAGCCACGACCCTGAGCTCATTATCATTGCTTCCTCCGCTAACAAACAAACTCATAAGGGCTGACAATTGATCGGTATTGCCCACCAAACCCCTGGCACCCTCTGTTACCCCCTCATAGGTAAAAGTATAATCAAAGGTAATCCCAGAATATATCATTTGAGCCGGTGACCCGGGGAACTGGTAGTCCTCGGGGAAAAAGGTTGCAGCACTCGTAAACGAGGTTTTCTCGGTACGGTATAATTCTTGGGCGAGTTCCGAGTCTCGATTTTGCTCAATCACATATTCCGCGAAAGCCGTGGTGTAATAAAACCCGTTGGACAGCATACCGTAAGAAAGGCTGTCTTTCGGTTCCAATATGCCGACAATGGTGAACTCTAAACCGTCGCTTCCGATATAATAGGGATCATAGGTAAACGGACTGTTGCTCAACCCCGTCTTGGTGAACACACTGTCATTGGGATACCAAGTAAACACCTTGGCAATAAGCTCATCGTATTCGATTTGATCTCGGTACATGGCTTGGTCATATGCATTACCGACCGCCTTATTAGCAAGATTGATAAATTCTTCCTGCGAATAATAACCTAATTGCGCGAGCAAAAGATCCGCAAGCGTGCGATCACTGCCCAGAACGATCATGACCTCATTCTTTTCTTGGGCTACCCTGCCGTACACGAGGTCATATTGCGATAAAAGATAGTCTTCCGCGTCCGGCGCTTGCTCGAATGATTGCACCACCGAACCAATCATGGTGGCATAATCCTCAAATCCCTCTACCTTGGTAAGGATGGCGCTGTAGATGGCCCTGATGCCGCTGAGTGAAATGTTCTGCCGGGCTCCATCTTGGTACACGCTGAAATCCGTATAGATATTGTTGCTGACGTCTAGTTCATAGTCGAGCAGTAGCGCCGCCAGGTATTCGACCGGCATATTGTTTATATAGTCGATGTAGTGCTGATCAATGTTATTTTGCACAAACAGATTTTCCATTCTGTTCGCACGCGCTACTATCTGCTCTATCATTGAAGCAACGTTGACCAGGCCATTTTCTTTGACAAACTGCACTTGTTCGGTGTTATTCATATTGCTCAGCAGTCCGCTGATATCGAATGCCGTCTCCATAATCTCAATGGGATTACCCGAAAGCATATCGTTCTGCATATTGTCAATATAGCCCTGAATACCGGAGGAGATGGATAAGACCATCGACACGCCGATGATGCCAATTGAGCCAGCTATGCTTGTCATGGCCGTGCGCCTTTTTTTGGTCAAGAGGTTTTGCAGAGAAAGCTTAAAAGCCGTCCAAAACGACATCTGCGCTTTCTCTCTCTTCGGAATTTTCTTTTTTCCGCCTGTAGTCTTAGCGGCCTTCTCTGCTGCCGCTTTTGTGGCCATAAAGGCTTCGCCAGTCGTTCTTTCTTCTTCCTCGCCGAAAGGACGACTATCGCTAACAAGGCTGCCGTCCAGCAGTCTTATGATCCTGGTGGAATATTCTTTCGCAAGTTCCGCATTATGGGTTACCATGACTACCAATCGCTCTTTAGCGATCTCTTTGACAATATCCATGATCTGCTTGGACGTGGTAGTGTCTAGCGCGCCTGTCGGCTCGTCCGCCAGCAATATTTCAGGGTCGTTGACCAGTGCCCTGGCAATGGCCACCCGCTGACACTGACCACCAGAAAGTTGATTGGGGCGTTTGTAATACTGATCGGTCAGCCCCACCTTATCAAGGGCCTTCTTTGCCCTCTCGACTCTTTCCGCCTTGCTCATCCCTGCAATGGTCAGGGCCAACTCGACATTGCCCAAAACCGTCTGGTGAGGGATTAAATTGTAGCTTTGAAATACAAAGCCTACCCGGCGATTACGGTATACGTCCCAATCCCTATCTTTAAAGCCCTTGGTACTTCTGCCGTTGACAAACAAATCGCCAGAGGTGTATTTATCCAATCCGCCGATGATATTCAGCAGCGTTGTCTTCCCGCACCCGCTTGGGCCAAGAACGGATACAAATTCGTTTTTCCGGAAGGATAGCGATACTCCCTTAAGCGCCCTGACAGTGGTGTCAGCAACGGCGTAATCTTTGGTGATATTTATCAGTTTAAGCATTAACCCGCTCTCCTCATCATATACTACCGGTGTAGGCTCCAGCGCCACTTGTGTAACTCCCTGTATCCACTCAGCCCCTATCCGTTATGGCCGCCTTTGTATAAAAATGGTACTCCTTACTAAATAAGTCTGGTATGCCTAAATGTCAATTTTTGACATTTCCTCCGCAAGCCTCCCCATAATCCTCACATATTCTATGGCGTCCCGTTCACCTAGCGACCTAAGCAAGGCCACCGTTTTATGCAATATCTCTTGCCCGCACTCCTCTGCGATGCCTTGCCCTTTTGCCGTAATTTTAACTACAACCTTTCTGCGGTCGTTCCTGTCAATTTCCCGGGTGATCAATCCTTTGCTTTCAAGATCATTCAGGACTACTGCAACCCGAGCCGAGCTAACGCCTATGTCGCTACTGATTTTTTGGGGAATAATCGTGCTTTGGCAGCATTGGTTGATATATTGGAGAACCAGAGCCTCGCCCTGCAATCTCTCTCCAATATCTTTTTGGTGCCTGGCTTTATGCACAGCTTGCATCGTTGCCAGTAAAGTGGCCGCAAGCTCCTCATAATCTACCATTTCGCTTCCCTGATTATTTGCTAATGATGCTAATATTATATGGTGTTCTATTTTTTCTGTCAAAACGCTTGTAGTGGGGTGAGTTTTCGGAATAAACAGGCGCGTAGAATTTCCACAAGCCGGTTCAAAAGGCCCGTAGAATCAGGTGGATAGGCTAAATGGGCAATATGTAAACCAGGGGAAAGCACAACTGAACTGCCCCGGGTTTAGTAGCTACCCCATCAAGAAGTATTGGTGTTTTCTGATCCAGCTATAGTCTCCCGTTGAAACGGCATGCTGATTTTACCGACACGGCCAAAGAACCGTGGATCCCGAATAGGCGGCAGAAGATGGGCAGGCCGCCTACCGTTTATTTTCTCCAATTTCAGTACTCCCGAGCAGGAACGATAAGCACTTCCTGCAACGTGCTGAGCCCAGAGCAGGGCATCAAGGAAGCCAATATACGCTTCATTTTCTTTCTTCAAGTGGCAAAGTCGGGTTATAGCAGAGATAGATTCATTCAAAATCCACCACATGGTGGACACCCCTGCCTTTGGCTAACAATTTATCGCACATGCCCAGCGCACGTAAAAAAGAGAGCCCCCTTGCGGGGGGCTCTCTTTTTTCCCGTAGTTATCCTGTCGGTATCCGAACCTTTAGACTACTCTGCGAGTACGGATGATCAGGATGATGACCGCGATGACTAGAATGGCACCAACAGCCACGATGATCCAGATGTAGAACGGGGTAGGCTGCGGTTCCACAGGAGGTACGGTAACGTTAACCGGAGGCGGGTTGATGGTGATGCTCAGATTTGGAGTTATAGCAGGCTGAGTTGGAACCGTGAATGTGGGATTCAGGTTGATAATAGGCGGATCCTGCGCCTCAACGGTCAGCGTTGGCTGCGGCGGAGGTGCGCCCTCAGTCGTGAAGACCTGTACAGTGCCGCCGCTGTTGCCAGCTGGCGTGGTCGCGATTACGCGCCAGTAATAGACAGTGCTGTACTCAAGTACTGGATCGCTTGCGCTCCAGCCATAGGCCGTAGCGGTGGTGGTGACCGTCTTGATCGGATTGGTGAAGTTGGGGTTGTCAGCCACCGTCAAAGTATAGGAGGTAGCACCAACCACTGCAGTCCACTGGAAAGCAGGGCGAATGCTAACTACCGCACCTGGCGCAGGTGCATAGACCACTGGTTCGGTGGGCGGGGTGGTAAAGCTGGCACCATCACCGAAGCTGCTCAGGGAGTTTCCACGTGCGTTTTCGGCCATAGTTACCAGGTTGCCTGTCAGCTTTTTATCGGTAGGAGTGTATTTGATGCCCCAGACGCTCACATAATATGTGGTTTGGGACGACAGTCCAGGAACATTAGCGGCCTGGACATCACCAGCTTTTGGCGCCAAGATGTTTGCAGCTACGAAGTTGCCACTGATTATGTCATCAATGGCATCATAGAAGTTTACAACCTGCTCGCCATCGGTAACGATAACCAGATAGTAGTTAACGTTAGCGAGGCTATTCCACTGAATGTTAGCCGCGAATGTCTGCGGACAGAGATTTACGCAGTCTTCAAGCTCCAAACTAACTGAGTTTATCTTAACACCGGTGATTGGCTGGTTCAAAGTATCGGTGTAGAACCAGATGTTGCAGTCACTGCCGAAAGCATAGAGGATGACGCTACCAACAGATGCCGGGCCAGCCCACAAGCCTTCGAGGCTTCTGCTTGCCGGATAGTCAATGCGCTCAGCAGCACGAGTATCCTCTGCAACCACGCGACCCTTGATGCGAGCTACAGCATCTGATTTACTGCTGCTACTGTAGTAGTAAGTGTTAGTTACGGCAGGGGTGACCGTAGTGTTAGCCACCGTATAGTAGTCAGCCGAAGAGTTGAGGTAAGCCATGCCGTTGCCCTCAGCCTCAAAACCGGCCGCGCCGGGAGCGGTTACAAGGTTGGACATGTACCGAACGTCGTCTACGGCAACATCGGTGAAAGAGCCTTTTGCGCCGCCAACCATGTACCAATCGTCATGCGTGTCTGCATCAAGCGCGGTACCACTGCCGTAAACACGATACCAAATGCCAGACGAGACATCGGAGGCTATGTAGACGAAGTTCGATGAGGCATAGTCATCAGCCGGTGAAACGAATGCCCAATCTTTGACATCAACATTGGTGTTTTGGGCATTGGCCCAATTGGTGTAATTGATGTTGGATGTCGAGAATTGAGAGCGGGCAACCCAGACTTTACCATTTGTGCCAACAGACGCCGCAATGACGTCCTGGTTGGAAGCTAGGCGGAGATCCGTTACTTTTCCCTTAGAGTTGCTTGAAGTGAAAGCGTTGCTAAGGAGGGTCCAGTTGCCATAAGTAGAACTGGTGCGCCGAACGTAGTACACCATACCATCGTTCGCACCAACCATGACGTTGGTCCCCACCAGTAGCACGGAATAGATCGTGGCACCAGTGATAGTGCGCGTATGCGTGTTCCACAGGTTGCCCTGGTTGGCTGAGTAGTAAATCGTGTGCTTTACGCGATCCATCAGAATGACCCAGCCATTATTGGGAGCAGTGCGCACAAAGTCAAAGTGCGCCAGTACATCATTGCTGCGATCGGGGTCAGGGGTCATCCAGTCTATGTCTACATCGTAAAGCGAATAGCTGTTCACCCGCTCCCAGTAGCGAGCGGGCTCGCCATCAAGGTCGGTAGTCCACATCAAACGCCAGGCGCTGTACAGCTGGAGTGTCCATGTTTGACTGCCTTCCCCATACTGGACCTCGGCGTAGGTGGTCATGTAAATGGTGTCATCATCAGCAATGGACATGTCAACTTTTTTAGTCACATGGGTGCTGATGAAATAGATGGTGTTCCAAGTAAAGCCTTTGTCGCACACATCGGTGGGCAGAGCGCTTATGGAAAGGCCGGCGTCGCCGCCCCACACATCCACCCCATCCTTATCCGTATAAGTGCCATGAGTGCCGACAACAGCTAAGCCGTTGGTGGCAAAGCCGGCATGGACGCGTATCGAGGCAAAAGCCACCCCGTACAGCCAGCTTGCGCCACCAGTGGGCCGCTTGTCATTGATGGTCCAAGTGTTGCCAGCGTCCTGAGTTGCCCAGGTCTGCGGAGTTTGGTCATCCTCGGATGCAAAACCCGCCACCAAGATGCTGGCATCACCCAAATTGCCGACACCGTCCATATCGGTGATACCGACACCTATGCCTTTATATCCGGACACATTGAGATCTAAGGCATTGTTCGGCTGAGCATGAACGTCTTCTCCGCCAGTGAAGTAGCAAAGATATGCATCACCTTGGATGTAGTTAGTGCGCCCTTGAGGAGCGATACCCACAAAAACCCCGGGGTCATCGTAGAAATCTGAGGGCACCAGAATAGTAGCTGAGAGCAAACGGGCATTGACAGGGACGCTACCGCCGGCGCTGGTTACGTCATATCTCAAGGTGACGTCACCGTAATACGTTCCCCATTTGGAGTTCCCAAAGCGAGTGCTGACTAGAGTTCTGCCTTGAGTCGTGGGGTTACCGCTGTTGTCGTACCACTGATAGCTGTAGTCACTGGCCACTACCACGATGCCATCGTACTGGTCATAGTCGGGCAAGACTTTGACTTCCCAGACATCGTAGCGAGCACCGAACTCGTCACCGGCCTCCCGCTGGCCGGCAATCTCCATGTCAAACCATTTGGAACTGCCCAGGGCATTCGAGAGAGCATAGACGCCGCCGTGGCTTTTCGACCAAGCGGCATTCCAACGCATTGTACGATTGAAAGTGCTGGTCGCAGCATAGAGCCAGGCGGTGTTGCCGACATAGCCTACGGAAATGCTCACGATCAGGCCATCAGCAACGCCTTCCGTCAGGTCCGTTTCATCAAAGAGGTTGTCGAGAGTGCGCCAAGTGTTGCCGCCGTTGGAGCTGTAATAAATGTCAAAGCCATCGGTGACCCAAAGCTGGCTAGCATTGCGGGAAGAGCACTCAATGTCAAAGATGACACCTTCGTAACCGAGTCCGTTTAGAGAGTTAGTGTCATTACGGCCTAGCATCCAGTCATTGTAGTAGCCTTCTTTCTCTCGGGGCTGGAAGGGTTGCTCACCAACTTCTTTCCAAGTCCTACCAAAATCGGTGGACTTGTAGATGACGACCTTGTTGGCCTCCCATCCCTTCTGCCCCCCGCCGCCACCGATGCTAGTAGGGCTCTGGTTCCATTGGGGGTCGTCGGTAAAGAACGGATCAGTGCTAGCTAAAGCGTGACCATCCGGAACGCCATTGTCTATCTGACTCTGAGTGGGAGTTCCGGCACCAGTGTCAGGGTGCCAATACAGAGGGGTGGTAGGATCGTCACCCGTGCCAACAGCGCAATAGAGATCGCCATTGATGGCACGCTCAATGGGTCCTACCCACCAGACGCTGGCATCGATCTGCCCGTTATTGGCAGGAGTGATAATGGATTCCCAGTCCTGGGCCTTGGCCACAACCGACGTGCCGCTAACAAATAAGCCGGCAACGATGGCGGTGGTCAGGAATACGCCCAGGATCTTTGTTATCTTGTTTTTCATCGACCTTTAGTTTTCTCCTTGTTGTTAGTTAGTATGGAGAAGTCCCTCACGAGACGAAATATCAAAAGTAATGCCTTGCTTGCGCCCAACAGCGCCCTCCCTTACGGGTCACAAACATAGAACCACCTCCTCTCACAGGTTTTCCGCTACCTATCATACCATATGGTGCCAAGGTGTCAACACCAGTATCCGCAACCATGGTGCCTAGATTGGCAAAGCTTCGTTTCTCCAATAAAAATAATTCTCAGCGTTCGCCCTGTCCTCCGACAAAATCACGGAATCCCAACAAACCATGACAAGTGCTTTTGTCCAAGCAGCGCTGCGTCAACAGTTGCTTAAGCAAATGTCTGCCAGCGCAACACCTGGGAGTCTAGCGCAATGACTCCCGGCCGAGATTGGCCAGGAACTCGGTGTTGGTGCGCGTCTTACGCAAATACTCCAGCAACCGCTCGGTGATCTCCGCCGTATTGCCCGAGGGGGTATCCGCGCTCATCATAGCCACCATGCGCCTAAGCAATCTTACCTGCTTTGAGGTAGCTTCGTTCATGAGCAGATCATCGCGGCGGGTGGAAGAGCGGGTGATGTCCACCGCCGGATAGATGCCGCGCTCGGCAATGCGCCGATCCAGGTGCAGCTCCATATTGCCCGTACCCTTGAACTCCTCATAGATGAGGTCGTCCATACGGGATCCGGTATCCACCAGGCAAGTGGCAATGATGGTCAGACTGCCGCCTTCATCTATATTGCGGGCGGCCCCGAAGAATTTTTTGCCGGGGTGGAGGGCCACGGGGTCAATACCGCCGGATAGAGTGCGCCCACTGGGTGGCATGGCCAGGTTGTAGGCGCGTGTCAGGCGGGTGATGCCATCCAGCAGCAAGAACACGTCATTGCCCCCTTCCACCATGCGCTTAGCCTTCTCTAAGGCCAGCTCTGCCACCCGGGTCTGGTTCTCTACGGCCTCATCAAAGGTCGCAGCAATGACCTCGCCCTTGATTGAGCGGCGCATATCGGTGACCTCTTCCGGGCGCTCGCCGATAAGGCAAACGATGATGTCGATGTCGTTGTAATTGGTACTCACAGCGTTGGCAATGGATTTAAGCAGCATCGTCTTGCCAGCCTTGGGCGGCGAGACAATGAGACCGCGCTGCCCGCGCCCGATGGGCGCTACCAGATTGATGAGGCGGCCTGAGAGGGCTTCGGGACGGGTCTCCATGTTGATGAGTTTATTGGGAAAGATGGGAGTGAGCGCTCCGAAATTCGGCCGCGCACGCGCGTGGTCAGGGTTGATGTCATTGATGGCCTCCACCCTGAGAAGGCTGTAATACTTTTCGCCCACTTTGGCGGGGCGCCCCTGCCCTACCACGTAGTCACCGGTACGCAGTCCGAAGCGGCGGATCTGCGACTGGGAAACATAGATATCCGAAAGGCTGGGCAAGAGGGTCTTCTGGCGCAGAAAGCCGTAGCCGTCGGGCATGACGTCCAATATGCCAGAGCAAAAAACGTTGCCCTGCTGCTCAGCCTGGGCCTGCAGAAGGCGCATGATAATGTCTTGTTTTTTGAGACCGGTCACGCCGGTGAGGCCGCCCCCCTTCGCCATATCGATAAGGTCTTCACGGCTATGTGCCTCCAAGCCCTTAACATCAAGTATCGGCAAGGCGCTCTGGCGCGGAGGCTCCGTAAAAGCTGGAGTCGGCAGGTTACCGCGAAGCCCCGATGCTTCCAGTGCATCCTCAGGAGGCGGGGCTTCCCGCCCTGTAGTCTCGATATTGATATTGGGATTTGGGTGAAATTCCATAGTCATAGCTTTCTCCTTAGTGCAATGCTGGATCAAGCGTCACAAGCGCACTTAATAATAAGGAATATAGGCCAGGCATCCAGCGGGGAACCTTGTTTACAACCTGGCATGTCTCGGGTATTTGGCTCCAGTACCTTAGTTAAAGCAAAATGTGTAAATCTGGCTTTGGGAACTATGCCTTCTTGGCGGCTCGGCCATGCCAGTCTGCCAGAAAGCGTGCGTTGCCGCTGTCGGTAAGCGGGTGTCTGGCAAGCTGCTCAAGCACTTTGAACGGGATGGTCGCGGCATAGGCACCCAAAGAGGCGGCCTGCAACACATGCCCCGGATGGCGTACACTGGCCGCCAGCACCCGTGTCTCCAGGCTGCCTTTATCATAAATGTCAACTATCTCGGCAAGCAAATCCAAGCCATCTTGACCGATATCGTCCAATCTGCCCATGAAAGGGCTTATAAAATAAGCTCCGCAGAGGGCGGCCAGCAAGGCTTGGCTGGCAGAGAAGCACAGTGTCATGTTAACCTTGATGCCATCATTGCCCAGCTGTGAGGCCACCTCGAAACCATCCGGCGTGCAGGGCACTTTGACGACCACATTATCGTGCCAAGCGGCGATCTCCCGTCCTTGTGCAATCATGGCCGCCGCTCCCTCCACCGTAACCTCTGCCGAAACCTCGCCCGGCACGATATCGCAGATGGCGCGCACCAAGGTTTTGTAGTCTCCCACACCCTCCGCTGCCACTAGGGTAGGGTTGGTGGTCACGCCTGAAACACCCCATTTCACGCCTTGTTTGATTTGTTCTAAGTTCGCGGTATCCAGAAAGAGTTTCATTGATGCTCTGCCCTCGCACTTAAGCCGAGTAGTATTCTAGAGTAGTAACCAGCCACTTGCCTATAGCTGCAGGACTGCTCATTATGTCCGGAGCTACTCCTCCGCCGCAAGCGGCAGCGTTGGCTGTGCCCCCTCGCGCAACACGTCCTTGGCCGCGCCGATAAAATCCCTAAACAGCGGATGCGGACGGTTTGGCCGGGATAAAAACTCTGGATGGAATTGGCAGGCTAACATCCAGGGGTGACCCGCCAGTTCACAAATCTCCGCCAGCCGCCCGTCAGGCGAAAGCCCGCTGAAGACCAACCCAGCCTGGGAGAGGGTGCCTCGGTAATCGTTGTTGAATTCAAAGCGGTGGCGGTGGCGCTCCTGGACAACCTTCTGTTCCGCCCCGTAGGCCGCCGCTGCCCGCGTGTCCGGCACCAGATGGCAAGGATGATTGCCAAGACGCATGGTGCCGCCCTTGTCGGATACAAGTTTCTGTTCCGGCATGAGGCTGATGACGGGATAGGCCGTGGCCGGATCAAATTCGGTGGAGTGCGGCTTGTCCGAAGCAAAGGCGTAGCGCGCAAATTCGATAATCATCAGTTGCATCCCCAAACAAAGGCCAAAGTAGGGTATCTTATTCTCGCGGGCATAGCGCACTGTCTTGATCATGCCCTCAATACCCCGCTCGCCGAAGCCTCCCGGGACGATGATGCCCTGGGCGCTGCGGAGGGCTATGGGAAGCTCGCCGTTTTTCTCCAGCTCTTCGGAGTGCAACCAGGTAAGGTTGATGGTGCGTCCGTGGAACAACCCGGCATGACACAGGGCCTCGCGCACCGAAAAATAGGCATCTTCCAGCTCCACATATTTGCCCACCAGAACAATGCTGACAGGGTCGCGGCTTTCTCTCAGGCAGCCAACCATGTGCCGCCAATCGGCCAGATCGGGCTTGGCCGCCGGGAGTCCCAGTCGCTCGACCAAGTAGTCTCCCAGGCTTTCCTCTTCCAGCACCAGCGGCACTTCGTAGATAGAGTCCACCGTGACCAGAGGTATCACCGCCCGCCGCTCCACATCGCAGAAAAGGGAGATCTTATCGCGGATGGCCTCCGAAATGGGATAGTCCGCCCGGCAGATGATGACGTCTGGCTGAATGCCCATGCGCCGCAACTCACCCACACTATGCTGGGTAGGCTTGGTCTTAAGCTCACGGGTAGAACCGATGTAGGGCACAAGGGTTACATGTATGTAAAGCACATTATCCCGCCCTACGTCGTTACGCATCTGGCGGATGGCTTCCAAGAATGGCTGATCCTCTATGTCGCCTACCGTGCCACCCACCTCCACCAGCACCACCTCCGCCTGAGACTTCTGCGCTAACTGCCGGAGGCGCCCCTTGATTTCCGTCGTGACGTGCGGGATGACCTGGACAGTGCCGCCCATAAAGTCGCCTCGGCGCTCTCGGGCAATGACCGTACTGTATATCTGACCGGAGGTGACGTTGGAATCGGCCGTAAGCTCAATATCAATGAAGCGCTCATAGTTGCCCAGATCAAGGTCGGTTTCGGCTCCATCCCGAGTGACGAAGACTTCGCCGTGCTGATAGGGGGACATGATGCCGGGGTCAACGTTGAGATAGGGGTCAAGCTTCTGCACCGAGACACTGATGCCGCGGCTCTTCAGGATGGTACCAATAGATGCTACGGTAATCCCCTTCCCGACCGAACTTACCACGCCGCCTGTGACAAAGATGTACTTAGTCATGAACAAAGCCGACTTATAGCGTCATGCGCATACGTTGCGAGGAACAGATGGAGATCGTGCAAATGATGCAAGGGTTTTTCTTTGGAAGCAGAGAGGTTTTGCCCATATTATAGTGACAGCCATAGGCCTTGTCAAGGCCTTATACTTAACAAATATATATTAAGATGTTTCATTGATCGTTGACAAGTAATATAGCAATGTGTTACAATAGCACATCTAAGAGGAATATATGGCTAAAGACTATTACAACGTGTTGGGCATCAGCAAGACGGCCACCGATAAAGAGATCAAGGCTGCCTTTCGCAAGCTCGCCCGCAAATACCACCCCGATGTTAACCCCGGCAACAAGAGTGCCGAGGAAAAGTTTAAGGAGATTAACCAAGCCCACGAGGTGCTCTCCGATCCCGACAAGCGCCAGAAGTATGACCAATACGGCGAGCAGTGGCAATACGCTGACCACTTCGCTGGAGCAGGAGCCCCGGGGGGCGGGCAAACCCCGCCGAATTATGATTTCTCCGGCTTCAATTTCGGCGGTCAGGGTACCTCTTCAAATTTCGGCGGTGAAGGCTTTTCGGATATCTTTGAGCAGCTTTTAAACCGCCGTCGGGGAGGCCGGACGCGGCGTGGGCGCGATCTTGAGCAACCGGTGGAGATCTCCCTTGAGGAAGCCATGAGCGGGGCAAGCCGACTCCTCAATCTGCAAAGCCAAGAGGCCTGCTCTACCTGCAACGGCACAGGGCAACAGCAAAAGGCCGTCTGCCCAACCTGCCAAGGAGTGGGCGGTGTATCCCGCACCAAACAACTTGAGCTCAAGATCCCCTCCGGCGTTCGTACGGGGTCCCGCATCCGCATGGCCGGCCAGGGCGAAGCGAGCCACGGCGGAGGTGCGCCGGGCGATTTGTATATGGTCATCACCGTACGCCCTCATCCAAAGTTTGAGCGCCTGGAGGACGACCTGCTATCCACCATCTCAGTGCCCCTGGTCACGGCCGTGCTTGGGGGAACGGTCACCGTACCCACCCTTACCGGCCGCCTGGAGCTTAAGATTCCCCCAGAGACCCAAAACGGGCAGGTGTTTAAGCTCGCGGGGCAAGGCCTGCCGCACCTGGGCAAGACCGGCCGCGGTGACCTCCGGGTCAAGATCAGTGCCGTCCTGCCGACGAAGCTCTCCCCCGAGGAGCGCGCCCTCTTTCAAAAGCTGCAGAAGATGAGGTCGGCCTAGTCTCAGCCGAAACTTAGAGCGAGGTAAACTGACAATTATGGATAGAGAGAGTACCACGGGAAGGCCGCGCTACGTGATCAGCGTCGCCGCCGAGATGCTGGGCACCCAGCCCTATACCCTGCGATATTACGAGCGGGTGGGTATCATCAAGCCAGCCCGCTCACGCGGCAACGTGCGCCTCTACTCAGAACTCGACATCGCCCTCCTTAAACGAGTCATGTCGCTGATGAGTGATCTGGGCGTAAATTTGGCGGGTGTGGAGATTATCCTACGCATGTCGCAGCAAATACTAGAGCTGCAGCGGGCCAGAGAAGCAATGCAGCTCGAGATAGAAAGATTGAGAGGCAGACTATGAAACAGGAAAAATTCACCGAACAGGCGCAGGAAGCGCTGGGTTTGTCCCAGCAGCTCGTGCGTCAGTACCATCATAACCAGTGGGACATAGAGCATATCCTGCTTGCCCTGCTACAGCAGGAAAAAGGTCTCATATCTGAACTGCTAGGGGAGCTCGGCGTAAGCGAGGAAGCTCTCCGCCAGCAGGTATCGGTCGTGCTGGAGCGTTCCCCCAAGATAAGCTACGAGACGCCTCAAATTTACGCCACTCCTCGTATCGCCCAGGTGATGGAGGCAGCCTATGCCGAAGCCCAGCGCTTGAAAGACGAGTTCATAGGCACAGAGCACATCTTCATCGCCATCATCAGCACTGGAAAGGGAGAAGCGGCTCGCATATTACAGGCAGCAGGGGTGACTCAGGAGAGTGTCTATAAGGCTCTGCAGAAGATCCGCGGCGGCCACCGGGTCACCGATGCCCGTGCTGAGAGCAAATACCGCTCGCTGGCGAAATACAGCCGCGACCTAACGGAGCTGGCGCGCGAGGGCAAGCTAGACCCAGTGGTTGGGCGCGAGGAAGAGATAAAACGCGTCATGCAGGTGCTCTCGCGCCGCACCAAGAACAACCCCGTCATCGTAGGCGAGGCCGGCGTAGGAAAAACGGCCGTGGCCGAGGGGGTAGCGGAGCGCATCGCGGCAGGCGACGTGCCGCAATC
>JGI24702J35022_10000988_pt1 | contig 17814 bp, 16 predicted proteins | sample TergutTh196P4_FD_35022 | JGI IMG/M metagenome (IMG submission 35022)
GATAATCTTTCGCTCATGTATGCCGAACTGGCGGGCAGCGGAGCGCCTGCCACGCTTGAATCAAAAGCATCATCGCTGCATCAAAACTTTCTGTCTTCTAAAACTGCGTTCCCGCAGCAATTTACAATACAGTTTGTTATAACAGATAACGGACGCCTTCTGAGCAGGCGATATGGGATTCCCGGGGAATCGGTCGAATCTGCCATGCAGAAAGATACCGTCAGCTTTATAAAACGTTTGTTATCGATGAACAAACAAGTTTTTACTGAAATGATAAAGGCTGATAAAGACATAGCCGTCACTATGTGTGAAACCCTCACAGGCATATACGACGGAGTTGTCTCTCGCATAGAATCGGCTAACGCCATTATAGATAAAGAACTCTATTCCATGTTTGGACATGAAAACTCCTGGTCTGATCATCTTGTAAACAATGACGGTTTTGAACAATGGAAAAACAGCGGCAAACTAAGCAATGATTTTATAAAAGATTTCCTTTCTATTATTGTTAAGCTAAATTCAACATACGAAGAACTTGTAGGCGAAAAACTTACTACCGGCTATCCGGGTATAAAACTGATTCATAATTACTATTCATCCTCAGGCAGCAAACCAAAAGAAGAAGAGACAAAACAACCCGTTGCCGAAACCGGAATACGGCTTCAGGATTCCAATATAGCCGATCTTAAAAATTCCATTAACACAATTTTTAACTTCACGCTCGTTGATAAAGATTTTCAAACGCGCTTTCTCAAACTGCTCAATGATTTTAAAACGTCAAAAACGCCTTTCGGCACCGAATCTGACGCAAGGAGATTGCGTACGCAAATATCCAAACTATACTGGGATCTTTACAAACAGGCCTATATACGCAGCAAGGCAGAGAAGAATATTCCAAAACCGGTAAGGCTCATGCTCTCTTTCGGCTTCCTTGACGAAACCATTTTGGAACAAGAACAGCTTGCAGAACTTAACCAGCTTATAACAATCAAAGAACCCAAACCAACCCTTCCCATACTTCGTGAAGCGGAGTTTCTGTCGCTTTTATACGAAGAAAAAGAACTGCCGAGCATTACAGAAATGGGACTAACCTATGAAGCTTTCCTCAGGGAACAAGCCAAACATAGCAGCAGTAAAAAACGCGATGATGATGAAGACCCTATTGATGAGAAAACAAAGATAGTTATGTACGAAATTGAACATCGAACGACGGAAACGACGGCGGTATGCTCCGGTTCAAGATCTACAGCCTTTCCCATTTTAACAAGCCAATTAATAAAGACCAGCCTGACCGACCTTATTTGCACCAAGTCGAAGATAGAAGCTGCCATAAAAAACGTCATGAATATAGACTTTTCATTATTTTACAGGGAGACCATACTTAAAATAAAAGAGAATGTCAGGGAAATAATCCAGGAAGAGGTAACCCCATACATCGTTTTGCTGCCTATTTTTGGAACTAACACCCTTTTGTGGCAAGAGCTATCGGGTACAAACAGAAAATCGAGGGCGCGTATAACCGTACCGATATTCTTCATGGGCGACCTTGAGAGAAGTCTCACGCGTACCCTTGCCTGTTATCGCTGGGAGCTTAATCGCTCGATAAAAGGAGCGATGTGGGCAGATCCTTTAGAAGGCGGAGTAACCGGAGAATACTTCGATTATGTAAATACGTATAAAAAGAATTCAAAACTTTCGGTAGAGGCTAAAGAAAAGCTGGCCGAAAGGTTTAAGAGCCTGCGCACAAACCGCGACCGCTTTGCCGACGATTATTTGCTTTGGATATATTACGAAAGAAACGGCATTATGAAGCTCAATTCAGTTGTACGGGAAATGTTCTACAAGCACATACCTATGAATAAAGAAATACGTGAACAGCTTTCCAATATGCCGGCTTTCACACATTACGCAAACCGCTACAGGAATATACAAAAAAGAAACATTGATCATTATGAGCGTAAATTCAAAAAATATCAGGACAATAGCGGACAGTACCCTTCTGAAATTGAGAAGTACCTTGAATACATCAAATCATGAGGTATTTTGAGCCGCAGGTATGCGATTAATCGCATATTTACGGCTCAAAATATAAAACGACCTTGCTTCCGCGTTGAAGCGACAATCCGGGTTCCGGCTGTTGACGACGCACCTTTCCGCTCCCATGAAGTTCGTATTCAATTTCGTAATTTTCCATGAGTTTCAGTATCCTAAGGCTTTCGGCCATATTTAACCTCCTGAAATCCGGCGCCGTTTTGCCGTCAAAGGCGGCAGAAGCTGCCCTAAGCGGCAGGGGATCCGTTGCCTTTACAGAACCAACCCTTACCCGCAAATAGAGCAGCACATTTTCTGCAATTGCCGCAAACACAGGGGCGGCCACTGTTCCACCGCCCTGACCACCAACCGGCGTATCAAGAATAACAAGGATACAAAGCTCCGGATCCTCAACCGGAACAATCCCCGCAAAAGATGCTATAAGCAAATCAGCGTACAGCCCCTTGCTTTGGGAAAACTTTCTCGAAGTACCTGTTTTCCCGACTGCGTGGTAATACTCTAACGCCGCCCTTTTGCCTGTCCCGTCAACTATAACGCCGCGCATCAGTTTAAGCATGACAGCCGCAGTATTTTCTGAACAGACACGGAAGCTCTTGTCTGAGTCAAACCTTTCAAGCGCTCTGCCGTTTTGATCTTCTATTTGCTTCATGATAACAGGAGTATTGTATATCCCCTTATTCGCTATAGCAGAATATGCCGCAGCAAGCTGAAGGGATGTAACTGAAAATTCATAACCTATCGATATTGAATATTTCGACAAACCTGACCATTTATCGACCGGCCGTAAAATTCCTTCGGCCTCGCCAGGAAATCCCGCTTCGGTTTTCGCGCCAAAACCAAAACGTTTTAAAAAGTCATACAGGTATTGCTTGGGCACGCTTTTCATCGTCTCAATTATTCCAACATTGCACGACTTACTAATAATGTCATTAACCGCAACATGCCCATGAGATCTTTCGCAGTTTATAATGGTATCGCCTATTTGGATAGAGCCTTTGCAATCATGGGCATTTTTCAAGAGATCCGGATTATATTCGTAAGCTGAGGCCATCGAAAAAATTTTCATCGTCGATCCGGGCTCATACGAATCCGTTACCGAAAAATTACGCAAATTTGTTTCAGGAAATGAACCATAGCGGTTTGGATCATATCCGGGATATTTTGCTAAAGCGAGAATCTGTCCGCTCTTAATATCCATGATAATTACCGCACCCTGTCGCGCAGAACAGTTTTCGGCAGCTTTTTTGAGTTCATCCTCGGCTTTCTTTTGAATATAATTATCTATAGTCAGAATAATATTCTTGCTATACACCATTTTATCATCAAAATCATGATCTGATTTCAGAATATTATTATACTGATATTCAATTCCCTCAAGACCAGCATTATCAAGACCGACAAATCCCACTATATTAGAGGCAAGCGAGTTATACGGATAGACGCGCAAGTACTCTTTTTTGAAATGAATACCTGCAATTTTTAGATTCTTTACCTCTTCCATAGAAGACTGCTCAATCTTTCGTTTAAGCCACACAAACCTGCGTTTGCGTTGCATACGCTCCATAAGAAAGGCCTGACCAAGCCCTAAAGGACGCGAAAGGCGCGCAGCGGCATCGGACGGATTTTTTATTTCTTCAGGATTGGCATATACAGACCAGGAGTCAATACTCATAGCCAAGAGAGTCCCGTTGCGATCCTTGATCGCTCCACGGCGAGCTTCTCTTTTTTCAGGCGGCTCAGCTATAATCTTATCTGAAAAATGAAGGCTGAAGAGTCTTACAAGCATATAGGTCGAAAGGGCAATAACAAGCGCCGCTGCAAACCAGATTCTTCGCTTAAAAGCCTTCTGATTCATCAGTGTAAACGCTATCTGATGAGTTTAAAACGCGAAAAATCATGCCTTTTAATAACATACTCTGAATTCCAGTACATAATCAGGGCGCGTCCCTTGACCCTTTCAAGATCAAGATAACCAAAATAGCGGCTATCCTGCGAATTAGTCCGGTTATCGCCAAAGACTACCACTTTGTCCGGCGGAACGATTCCCTGTATCTGACTTGAAAACGGCCCATCAGCTTTGGTTGGCTTTCCGCCAACATAAGGCTCGTCCAACTTTTCACCATTTACGTAAACGGCATTATCTTTAAGTTCAAGCAAATCTCCGGGAAGCGCTATACAGCGTTTTATGTAGTCCTTATCCTCGTCGTGAGGCGGTCTGAAAATTACAATGTCATTCCGTTTAATATCACAGACGGATAAAAATTTAACCCTCACCGGCTTATCCATAAACATCATCTGTGGGATAATAGGTCCATAGGTTATCTTCTCAACAAACAGGTGGTCGCCTACAAGGAGAGTGTCTTCCATTGAGCCTGTCGGAATATAGTAGGCCTGAACGATATACTGTATAATATGAACCGCGAGAAAAAGCGCTACAGCCACGGCATCGACTATCTCCCATATTTTTCTAAACATTGCGGTACGCCAGGGCGATATATCCTGGAATTCATTAAAAAAAGCTATTCGGTCGCTCTTTGAGAGAAATCCAACCGGAATTGGAATCGATTTTTGTTTTTCATGTATTACCGCATTGCCGAGCATATTATATTCAATATACTTTATAGAAGACTCTTGAACAAAAAAATCGAACATTTGGTCTTTTACCGATATGCCCTCCTGGCTTATCAAGACATGCCCCCCCTTATATTTGCGGAACATCAAGATATAATTTATAAAACGTATAAGGCATATCACCGAAGCAAAGCCCCCTATAAAATATATAGGAATAAAAGGCGTCGTTACAAACGGAATGGCCACTGCAATAAAGAAAGTTGCATAAATAAAAAGTATGAGGCAAATAGTCCTTTTGACAAAGAACTTGACAGCCTCCCGTCCCGAAATAAAATTATATTTATTTCCTGTTGTTTTTTCAGTATTAAATTTCAAAAACTGTATCATAATTACTCCTTGGGAAAGCGCCAATTTTTAATAATATTATTGACAATAGGCAGAAACAATAGAACTTTTGTTATTGGCCTCATAAAGTGGCTGTAAATAAAATAAGCCTATTAAAAATAAATATGATTCAATGTCTACAATTTTTTAAATGAAACCGATAGTCGAAACCATAAAAAAATTAACTCAGGAACAAAGGGATTCCCTCGCCTATTTTTTGGGTTGTACTCATGCTTCAGAGAAAGAACTTATGAAAGCCATCATGAGCGCAAAAGGCATGGATTCCATATTAAGATCGCTTACGCAGCCTGAGAGAGAACTGCTGCGAGCAGTCTATACAGACGGGGACGGCCTGAATTTAGGCCATTTTGCAAAACAGCTTAATATGAATATTTCAGAAATTGAAAAAATGACACCCTCTCTTTCCCAAAAACTTTTGGTTTACGTTATCATGGACAGACAGCGCCTTACCAACAGATTAGATAAAATATATGCCATAGAGGAGCTATTGCCGCACATAGAAACCGAAGCCGGGAATGTAGCCGATAAGGTACGTAAACTGCGCGTCTGCATGGAAGAGAAAAAATCTGACGAGTCGCTTGTAAAAAAAATAGACCCCTCATCTGAGAAAATTATCGCCGCCCTTGCCGAAAACGGAGGCATTATATTTCTTAGCAGCATGATCTCTATTCTGGGCAACGAGCTAAACATGGCCATTGAGAAGGCAACCGAAAACAATCTCATTTCGGTACATTTTTCTCTTATTCCCGATTTTAATTCATATATACTAATAAACGAAAAACTGTTACCACTCGTTTGCAGAAAGGCTGAATACGGCAAAGGCAACAATGTCAGCAATGGTTACAGATTCATCATCAATATGCTGTATACATATGATTCTATTTCATCGTATGGTCTTTTTCTTACAAAACAGATGGTTTTCAGGAAAATAGATCATAATCGAATCATAAATTTAATGATTCCGATAAACGACAAAAACGGCGAAATAATTGACAACAAAAAAATATGCTCAATGACGCTCTTCTTTCTTGCTTCGCTTAAATGCCTCAATCTTGATAAAGATTCTGCAAGAACCAATATAAGCCAAATAAAAGAATCGCTTGAAACGCCATATATACTTATAAGCCGTATGCTTTCAGAGATAGATTCGGCAAAAAATATCGATATCTTCGCGCCGCCTGGCATAATGTCTTCATACAAAATGACAAATCTGGTAATAAAGATTCTTCACTCTGCAGACTCGACCCCGTACAATTACCTTATAACGCTGCTTTTGACTGCCATAATAGATTCTGAAAGAAAAAAACTGCCGGAGACCATTTCCAACATTACCCAAAAGAAAGAAGAAATAGACGCCAGCCTTGACCTTCTTTGCATTTTAGGCATAATAAATATCAGAGATGGGAATTACTCCCTATCTGATATTGGCTACGATACAGCCGCCCAATTGTTTAAACTTAAGATTCCCGATAGTGAAATTACCGACGAAAAGAAGATATACATAAATCCTGATTTCAGCCTTATACTTCCGGTACAGGAAATATCCTCAATACACACCTACCACATAATGGCCTGGTCGGAAATAATAAAGGATGATATGATTCTGAACGCCCAAATCAGCCGTTCCTCAATCGTAACGGCGCAGAAGCGCGGACTCTCGCCAGAGTCTTTCATGAAAACCTTAAAGGAACATTCAAAGAATGCCATACCTCAAAATATGGAATTTCAACTTAACGAATGGTCAAGGCAGACATTAAAAATAACAATAAACGAATCGGTCATCCTGAAATCTAACCACCCTGACTTTTTTGATGAGATACTATACACGAAAAATCTGACCGAAGCAATAGAGGTCATCAACAGTACTTATGCCATAGTAAACCGCGAACGCCTTGATGAGATAATTAAACTTGCAGCTAAACATAACGCGGTAATATCCCTTTTTGAAGAATAAATTGATTTTATTTGGATTCAGGTATGACGTTTATGCGCCTTGGAAATTTCCACTCCATAAATTCCTGAAGAGCCTGAATGGTTTTCTCCTGAACAAAATAAAGATTGCCATTAAGTTTAACAAGCCCGCCCTTATAGTAGGTGTGCTTCATTTGATGGTCGACCCACCCTACAAGCTCAACCTTCCTCCAATTTGTGGTAGTTCTAAGCAAAGGCAGCTTTCGCAAATGAAGTTCTCTTATTTTTCCATCTTTGGCAGCATCCGCCAATGTTCTTTCCCATTCAACCATAAACTTAGTCTCCTTAACACGTTGATCAAGGCTCAACTGTGTCTTTTTGCCTATTCTGATTTATCAACATAATAGTCAATAACATTTATTTTAAAGTATTTCCCGCAATTTCAGGGTAATTTTTTTCACGTCGGTCTCCTCTTTGTGAAGAGCGCGCATGTAAGCAAAAATATCAACCTTATTCTTGTGGTCAAAGACATCTTTTCTGCCTATAGAAAGAAACCCTTCAAGAAGATTCAGCTCACCCAATCCGGTTACATGGATGTTTTTGCGACAATACTCAAGAAGTATGGTTTTTTCGAGCAAAAGCAAAAACTCATCCGTATTCACAGGCTTAGATAAAAATTCAAGGTGATCGATATTAAAAGAAGTCGAAAGCAGCGTTTTCAAATTTTTTTTATCTATTACGACAAACTTGGTAAAACCCCAAAAGTCTTGCTTAGAAGCGCAGTAATCAATAATATCTTGCGGCTCGCCTTTTGCCATATCGAAAATGAATATATTAATATCGTCATAACCGACAGCAGTCAAACTAAGAGTTTCAAACAATTTGACTGTAATACCCGCACCCTTAATAGCAGAAGCGGTTTTTTCCCCCGATTCGTTATCGGTCAGATACCAGACTATAATATTTTCTGCCAAGCGATTCATCAAATTGCTTATATTTTTCAATATTTTTTTTGTCAATAATTTAATGCATGCCATTCGGGGATTATTTTTACGGACTCTGAATTAATGGTAATTCTTGACAAAAGAAGCAGCCTGCCGCAGGATCACATTAAATAACAGGAGAAACAGATAATGACGGAAACCAAACGCATCATTGTAATAGGCGGATCTGCGGCAGGTCCAAAGGCGGCATCCCGCGCCCGCAGGCTTGATGAATCGGCAGAAATAATCATGCTCCAAAAAGAAGATACCGTATCAATGGCAACCTGCGCATACCCATATTATGCAGGCGGAATCCTCAAAAACCGCCTGAGCCTCTTCTCGGTACAGGCCGGCGTCGTCAGGGACAGTGATTACTATTTGAGAAGCAAAAACATTATTCTCAAAACTAAAACCGAGGCAACAGAAATCGACCCCAAAGGGCATACCGTGACCTTTAAGAACCTTGAGACCGGTGAAACCGGCAGCCTTGAGTACTCAAAACTTATAATAGCTACAGGCGCATTCCCTGTAATACCCGATATACCCGGAAACACGCTTCAAGGCGTTACATGTCTGCGCACCTTGCGCGATGCCGATTACCTGAAAGATATTTGCCTCAACGGAAACTCAAAGAAGGCCGTCATTCTGGGCGGCGGCGCGCTGGGGCTTGAGATATGCGATGCGCTCTGCACCTCAGGTTTATCTGTCACAATTGTTGAAGCTGCGCCGCACATCATGAATTCGATGGACGTCGAAATATCATTGCTTGTTGAAAGGTATTTGCTGGAAAAAAACGTCGCTGTTTTAACCAACCGCCGCGCGCTTGAATTTATAGACAACAGAAACGGACATATACAGGCCGTGAAACTCGATGACAGCTCGCTTCTTGAATGCGAAACCGCAGTAATATCAATGGGCGTCATTCCCGACACCCGGCTCGCAGAGCAAGCCGGCATAACGACAGGCCGCTTTGGAGGAATAATTGTAAATCAGCACATGCAAACGTCCGATTTTGATATTTACGCGGCAGGCGACTGTGTAGAGAGCAGAAATCTTGTAACAGGAGCAAACAGCTACGCGCCGTTGGGGGATATGGCCGCCATACAGGGACGCATCGCAGGAGAAAACGCGGCAAGAGGCAACAGGGCGATGTTTACAGGAACTGCGCAAAGCTCTATCTGCCAGGTCTTTGAACATGTTATAGCCTCGACAGGGCTCACCGAAAAAGCCGCTGTTTTAAACAACTACGAATTTGAAACAATCCTATCCTCCGGTTTTGACAAGCCGGTATACATGGGAGGCAAAACTGTCGTCACCAAGATAGTTATGGAAAAATTCACAGACAGAATTCTGGGCGTGCAAAGCGTCGGCGCCGAGTACGTAAGCCGCCTTATTGCAAGTTACAGTATGGCCATAAAGGGGGGGCTTAGCATAACCGATATGTGCAGCGCGGACTTCCCGTACGTGCCGCTTTTTTCAACGCCGGTTGATGCCGGTATTACCGCTGCGCACGCATTAGAAAACAAAATAGGCGGCTTAATGAAAACTATCACGTCGCCTAATTTTAAAAAACGGCTCGATGACGGCGAGGCGCTTTTCATCCTTGATGTACGTACGGCGCCCGAATTTGAAAGCGCGCGCATAGACAATTCGGCTATAAATATTCCCCTTGCAGAGATAAGGGAACGCCTCGCCGAGTTTCCAGATGACCAAAAAACAGAAATAATATGCTATTGCCAAATCAGTTTGAGGGCATACGAGGCCGCGCGCGTCCTTATGCAAAAAGGCTGGCGCAACATAAAAGTTCTTGAGGGAGGATTGGCGGCCTGGCCGTACAAGTTAGTAAAATGACCTTTGCCTTTTGACAATCATTTTTCTTGCCTGCTCAAAATTTTCAGAACTGTAGGCCAGCATCACTTCCAGAAAGCGATAGCCGTTAGCGGCTATCGCTGAAAAATCTATATCTTTACCGCTCATGTATTTAACATCTGCGCCGGCTCTTTGAAGTATTGGCAGCGCGCCGGCCCAATCCCAAAGATTGCCGCCGCCTACAAACGCGATTCCTCTACTTTTAGTGTTATACGCTACCAAAGCGGCATGAAGCGCCGTCGAACCTAAATTACGTATTTTTCCGACGACAGCTAAGTCATAATCCTTAATGAACTCTGATGCAAAAAACACGTTTGTTTCGGATTCCGGCGCAAGCGACTTATCGGTTTTTATTACCGTTCCATTACAAAATGCGTTTCCATCATCGTTGCTAAAAAAAAGACCGCACGCAGGGGAATAAATAAAACCGTAAACCGGTTTAAAACCGTCAAAGATTCCAAGCGAGACACACCAAAAAGGAAGTCCCATAGTTAACATTGCAGTACCGTCAATAGGATCGATTATTACAGACATTTTTTTTTCGTCCATAAGGTTGATATCAGGCTCAAAGCCCTCTTCGCATATTACGACGGCATCTTTAAAACGGGCAGATATTTTTCTATAAAGATATTCCTGAATCAGAATATCAGCATCGGTAACGATAGATAAGTCTTTTTTTCGGGACAATGAAAAACCGCGCTGCTGCATTTTGCGCGCCATATTACCCGATTTTAAAACAATTTTCTCAAAAAACCGCAGATCATTGTACGATAAAAAACCCAAATTGAAACCTCATGGTCTACATATATACAACTATTCGAAATCCGGCAAGTAATTTTTGCCACGGCTTGCAGAGACGTGATTATAAGCAGCCTTCTAAATCAGGAAAACGATGAATTTTATGTAAAATGAAGCAAATGCCATCGCCAATTACAACACATTTAATTTGTCATCATGCCAATTTACCGGATTGTTGGAAATGTATTTACGTACGTTGTCCAATTCTTTATTGTTACGGATAATACGGTCATAAAACCGTTCTTGCCATGCAAAATTGACATATGGACGACATTCAAACGAAACACGTCCTTTAAACCAACGCAATACGCGGCCTAAATTTTGCTGTAACATTGGATTGCGAATACCGGTAATTCCGCCAATTGTAGAGACGCGATTAATCGCGTCTCTACGTTCCATCGCGTCTCTACGTTCCATCGCGTCCCTACGTTCCATCGCGTCCCTACATTCCATCGCGTCCCTACGTTCCATCGCGTCCCTACGTTCCATCGCGTCTCTACGTTCCATCGCGTCCCTACATTCCATCGCGTCTCTACGTTCCATCGCGTCCCTACATTCCATCGCGTCTCTACGTTCCATCGCGTCCCTACGTTCCATCGCGTCCCTACGTTCCATCGCGTCTCTACGTTCCATCGCGTCTCTACGTTCCATCACGTCCCTACGTTCCATCGCGTCCCTACGTTCCATCGCGTCCCTACGTTCCATCGCCTCCCTACGTTCCATCGCGTCCCTACATTCCATCGCGTCTCTACGTTCCATCGCGTCTCTACATTCCATCGCGTCCCCACGTTCCATCGCGTCACCGTCCGGTAAAGACGTAAATAATCGCGTCCCTACCAATTTATTGAAAAATAATATCCCATGAACATGGTTTGGCATAATCACAAATTGGTCTAAAATAACGAATGGAAAATGATTGGGGATATCCAACCAAAATTTTTCAACGATTTCGCCGATTTCGCTTTTCTGCACCATTTTTCGTGACGTTATATCATCAACGTCATCAACAACATCGCCAAAATAATGCACACGGTTTTTAGTACAAATTGTAACATAATAACAACCGTTTGCGCCGTAATCGTAACCATATAATCGATTTGATGGTATGCGATATTTGTTTTGATATTTATCGTTTGACATTGCTATTTTTTCGTTTATTCATTTAGATATTTTTCGCAAAAACAAAGAATATCTATATATATAACGAATGAGGTTGTAAAAATATGAAAAAAAATTAAATTTTTTTGAAATTTTTTCATTATTTTTTATGCGTAAAAATGGGAATGTTGTTGGCGTTAACGACATGGTTGGCGCAATTTACAAAATGAACCTCATAACGTCTCTTCTTTAATCCAGACATTCCATGTGTCGGGGTCATAGCCTGTCGTCGCCTTACCGGAACTGCGTACAAGGGGCGTCTTTAAAAGCAGCGGGTTTTCCAATATTTTTTCTTTTATATCATGACTTATGTATTTGAGGTTCATCTTTTCGTAAAGACGCCCCCCGCTGTCTATAAGTTCTTCAAGCGGAATGCTGCGCGCCGCGCTTTCGAGTTCCCCTTTCGATATAGGTTTTACATTCAAGTCAACAAAATGTACGGCAATTCTGCGTTCGGCAAAAAAGCGAAGCGCCTTTTGGGTGTCGCGGCATTTTTTAGTTCCGAATATCTGCAAATTCATTTTCTTCGAGGGTCGATGTCAATGTAAGATACCCTTTCTGTATGTTCTTAACGGCGCGCAGTCTGTCGGCAATTGCCTTGACATCCCTTGCCTTCCCCCTGAGGATAAGCACTTCAAGGCAATTGTCGTGGTCGAGATGAACATGGGTAGCCGAAACAATATTGTTAAAATAATCGTGCTCTATCTCGTTTAGTTTATCGGCTATTTCATGCGAGTCGTGCTTATATACAAGCGAAAGGGTTCCGACAGCTTCGGCATCGGGATCGGATATTTCGTCTGTATCAAGCATATAACGTATGAGATCGCGTATGGCCTCCGATCTGTTCACATATCCCTTTTCCTCGATCAGATCGTCAAACTTTTTTAAAAGCCTCTCGTCAATCGACACTCCGAAACGGGTAATAACATTCATTCAACCTGCCCTCACTTCTTTAAGTTTGACGTCAAGCCAGTCAAGCCATGCGCCAATATCCGGCTCGTTTGTGCTTGCCATCTCAAAAAGCGGAATCGCTCCATTCAGGTTCTTTATATCAGCCATGAAATTTTGACGGTTAAAATTGGTATATTTTTCAAGATCGGTTTTGTTTAAAATTATAGCCTCGGCCTCTCTGAAAAGCAGCGGATACTTCAATGGTTTGTCGTCGCCCTCCGTAACGCTCACGACGGCAACCTTGGCATGTTCGCCTATATCAAACTCGGCAGGACAAACGAGGTTACCGACATTTTCTATAAAAACAATATCAAGTTTATCGAGATCAAAGCCTGCCAGCGAGGCCTCTATGCTCAGAGCCTCAAGGTGGCAGGCGCCGTCGGTATTTATCAATGTAATTGGAATCTCAAAGTGTTGAAGCCGCCTCGCATCCCTGTCGGTCGCAACATCGCCTTCAATTACAGCCACGCCGTAATTGTTTTTTTTAAGGCCTGCGATAGTATTTTCAAGGATCGTGGTTTTACCCGCGCCGGGCGAACCTATCAGGTTTACCATCAACACTTTTTTACTTTTAAGAAGAGCGCGCAATTCTGAAGCCTTTTCTTCGTTCGCTCCCATGATATTTTTCATGACGGTTATTTCCATAACGATTAATCTTCTCCTTCAATATTTTTTATAATAAGCTCATCTCCGCAGACAAGTTCAAGCCTCACCGCGCTGCAAAAAGGGCATACAAAAATATTCCGCTCAACGGCAAAAACGGCATTGCAAGAAACGCAGCGCATCTTTACGGGAATTACTTCCATTTCGAGCATGGCGCCTTCGGCGATGCTGCCGGCCGTAACGGCTGCAAAAGCCGTCTCCATTGCTATGGGGACGACCTGCCTCATCCCGCCTACAGATAAAACAACGCGCTCTATTTTTTTGAGATTATTTTTCCCGGCAATATCCATTAAAATATCAAAAAGACTGCCCGCTATGGATAATTCATGCATCGCAAACCATTATTTCTGTCCGCTCCAATCCAATTCGTCTGATTTGTATGAGGAAAAATCAGAAAATCAAATGCTCAGGCCATCTGAATACAATTTAATGCCCTGTCAATCCTTTCTTTTGGCGTCAATAAATCACATATTTTCACTATTTCAGTATTTTTTGATCAAAAAAATAAACTAATATCAAATTTTCTATTGGCAAATACTACGTAAATCGTTAAATGATTTTTTTTCTTTAAAATAACAATTTTTGACAGGAGAAAGATATGGCTTACGTTAGCAGCGAACAAAAACCCTTTACAGTTAATGATTTTAAGGCGAGAAAAAAGGCCGGCATCCCAATTTCAATGCTAACCTGCTATGACTATGCTTTCGCCTGTATAGCCGAACTCAGTAATATAGACACATTGCTGGTGGGCGATTCGCTCGGCAATGTCATCGCAGGTTTTAAGACAACCATTCCGGTGACAATGGATCAAATGGTCTATCATGGAAGTATAGTCCGCAGGGGCGCGCCTGCAAAGTTTCTCATAGTCGATATGCCGTTTATGAGTTATCACATATCTGTTGAAGATGCGCTGCGTAATGCCGGCCGAATCATGAAAGAAACCGGGGCCAACGCCGTAAAACTTGAAGGCGGGCGGGAATTTGCCGGTATAGTCAAGGCTATCACCACAGCGTCGATTCCGGTAGTTGCCCATCTGGGACTGACCCCGCAGTCGGTACATAAATTGGGCGGCTACTCCGTTCAGGGACGCGAAGACGAGCAGCGAAAAAAAATATTTGAGGACGCCAAAATACTGCAAGATGCGGGCGCCTGCGCCGTTACGCTTGAAATGGTTCCGGCCTCGCTTGCCAATGAGATATCCGAAAGCCTTGAAATACCGACAATAGGCATCGGTGCAGGAAACGGATGCGACGGACAGGTTTTAGTCATAAACGATATGCTCGGCATGAATACCGGCTTTACGCCGAAATTTGCCAAAAAATTCGCCGAACTTCTCCCGCTTATAAAGGGGGCATTCAACGAATATGACGCGGCGGTAAAGGACCGCTCTTTTCCCGGAATTGAAAACACGTTTAAATGATGCCTTCTAAAGAAAAATGAATAAACGATGCCGGTTCAAAAAAATTGAAAAATCTTTGGAAAAAATGCCTTGACAAAGGTAACCATTATTGGCTTGATCTGGTAGTTTTATATATCTACAAAAAATATGGAAGAAATAACTATGGAGCGTATTGAAACGTTTACACGAAATGGGAAATCATTTATCTACATTGATTTCTCTAACATGACAACAGACAACGAGATTAAACAGCTTGCAGACGAGGCCGGAGCATTTATCAGAAAACAACCTTTACAGTCAGTATATACCATTACTAATGTCGAGAATCTTCGGTTTAACCCGCAAACAAAAGATATCCTCACTCCTTACACAGAAGCGAACAAGCCTCATGTGATAGCTGGGGCTCTCATTGGTATAGACGGCCTCAAGGGCATTATGGCAAAAGGCATTTTTGCGTTAAGCGGGCGCAAAGATGTTAAAATAGTGTCTACCAAAGAAGAAGCAATTAAGTTGTTGTTGGAAAAATAGAATAAGTCATATCTCGCCAACACTGGAGCATCTGACGGGCGGCTTGCCTCTCATGACAGGAGGCTTGTGGTTTTTTGTTGTGCTATACAAACATTTTCTGCAGATACGCCGCCTTTATTTACTTTATTTAATGGAACAAATCGATACCTCTATCATAATGAAGTACATAAAGCACAGGTATTACTTTGGAACGCCTTTCAATTGAGTCTAAAAAACTTCTTTACTTCGTCAAGTGTTGCGCCGAAAATAACATAAGACCAATTTGCGGGGGTTATGATGAAACGGCTTTTTTCAATAATTTTTGTATTTATAGCAACGTTGCTTTCAGCTCAGACTGCTACAACAGATTCTCTTGAAACAATTACAGTGCCCATAAAGGCTCAATACAGTGAAAGTTTTAAAATATCTCCTGTTTATTTTAATAAACGCATAGATCCGGCAGGTATCGGGGAAATACTTGAGGTCGAAATGATATTTGAAAATCTTACCGATGAACCAATGGATCTAAACGTAATTACCATTGCCACTGTTGAATTTCCGCCTAAATCCGATTCAAGCTTTGAGCCTCCTATAGATAAAACCGACATTATAAAATATCTGGACGCCTCTCCAGACACCGAAAATTTCAAATATCCGCTTAAAGACGAATCGGGAAACGCAAAAAAAGATTATTATGGCCAGGAGATGTTTGAGTATAAAAAAATCCCGCATGATACTAAAAAAGCTACTCTTATTAAGTTAGACGATACGTACATGCTAAGAACATACCATATGAGCAAATACCGTAAAAAATATGCTTTTTTCAACGCGGTAGCCATTTTGGTCTTTAATACAGAGGGTCAGCCTGTTTTTGCCTCTTACTATTTGCTCGACAAGAAACGCAAGTAAACGTTTTTTACAATAACTTTAAATTTTTTTACTTGTTTTTTATGCTCTCATGTTTTAAAGGCGTGCCTTGAGGCCAAAATGAAAAGTTACTGCTATTTTTGCTCTGCTTCTATAATTCTCGCAGCGAGTCTATGGAGCGGGAAAGCTTTTTCCAGCATCTCAGACGAACCGCTGGGAGGCTACATTGAATCAGAAAACATAAACATAAAGAACGTCAACGGGAAACTGTATGCCTATATAGTCCTGCTTTTCAACGAAAATCCGCACTTTGTCAACCTCATTCAAAAAGACAGCATTCCGGCCAAAATAATCGGCAATAGCGGCTTTCATCTAAACGCCTATAAATCATATTTAAGGTCAATGTCCGATCCTCAAATAGAAAATATCGCCTCAACCATGCTTGAAATATATCTCGACCCCGACCGCTACTCTGAGGCACAACTCTCATATTTTGAGAGGATTCTGACAAGATATAATATTGTCCTCAAGTTTTCCAAAGACACAAATCTCGGCGGGAAGAGAATCATCCTCGACTATTGCATCTACGGCAAAAAAACTGAGATTCTTGTAAAACATCCATTTATAGATTTTCCATACAAGATATATAATATACGCCCATACATATATTATGATGAATTTTCAACCACAAGTTCAACATTCTATTACGATATGATATACATCAACATGGACGAGGTTATAAACGATTCAATTATAGCAGCGCATATTATATCTGGGAAAAATGTCGACACCCTTTTCTTTGTAGGTTCAAGGGTCACAGAAGACATCAAGTTTTGCCTTAAAAAGGCCTTCAACAATAAGAGTAACATACGCGACGAAATATGGGAGACCTTTGTCATACATGAACTTACGCACAAGATGATAAATAACCGCTACAATTATTACGATCAGGTAAACGGTGAAGAACTTTCGCTCGTAAGCACAATCTATTCAAGACCTTACCTTGGGTTGTCGGTTATGTACAGCTACCTTACATATAACTCTATAAACCCGCACCGCATAGCCGCAATCAACTTTGTAAGATTTGTCGCAGAAAAATCCGGTAAAAAAGAAATAGCCACAAAGCCAGATCTTATTAAGATACTTCCCGAAAATCAGATAAGACAATTAGCAAGAGACTACTTTTTTCTCATAGAAGGAAAATTAAAATAAGCGCATCCTTACAGGATTTTTGCGCTTCATATCGGCGTAACCGTCATCAGCGCTGCCGGTGTAAGCATTAAGAGCGCTTATATCGGGAATCTCTTTAAAATCGCCGGTATACAACAATTCCTCGATCTGTTCCCACAACGTCACCGTTTTTTCACATGCAGCCTTGCACAGATGCAATACCGATTCGTACCTTATAGATGAAGAACCGGTCGGGGTCAGCCAAGCTTCCCTATGCTGGTTTATGTGATGAGTATCGGTTCTTTGCGGTAGTTGGTACTGTACAAGAAAATCGCTGTAAAAAAGTTTTCTATAGCGAATTTCTTTCGTAAATTTTCGCACTCGCTCATTATAGCTGCATTTAAAATTTTGGCTTTTTATTATCGCATGAGGGATTATATCAAGCCAGCCGAAAGTGTCTGCATAGTTGCGTCGTTTTTTCTTGGTGTCAAACCATGCCATTTTGCGGTA
>JGI24702J35022_10000989_pt1 | contig 17803 bp, 14 predicted proteins | sample TergutTh196P4_FD_35022 | JGI IMG/M metagenome (IMG submission 35022)
GATTATCGCCTCCTCGTTAGTCCCCCAATATTATTGTAAGGATGCATCGGCATTACAAATGCCTACACTCACAACATCGGCATTACAAATGCCGATGAACGAAGTGCCTCGGAGTGATTATCGCCTCCTCGTTAGTCCCCCAGAATTATTGTAAGGATGCAACGGCATTACAAATGCCTACACTCACAACATCGGCATTACAAATGCCGATGAACGAAGTGCTTCGTAGGGGATATACCGTTCGTTAGGAAACGAGCGAAAGCAAGGGGCAAAATAGTGCTGTAAATCTCAACCTATTCTAATGCCTGATATACTGTGTTGAGGAATTTTTCCCAGACTAATGTGTCGGGGATGCGGTTGGTGTAGAACAGGATGATCATATCTTCCTTGGGGTCGATGATATAATCCGTGTTGGCCATTCCGCCCCAACTGAGCGATCCGGGTGAGACCATGGGTGAGAATCCGTTTTCCACTTCCCAATGTATACTCTCGCCGGGGTAGATTTGGAATCCCAAGCCGAAGCGGAAGTTGTCTTCACCTCCACCCGGGTGGGCAATCTGGTCTTTACCCATGACCTCGATGGTGCGGCGTCCGAGAATGATTTGGTTATTGAATTTGCCTCCGTTGAGTATCATCTGGCAGAAACGTGCATAGCCCTCGATGGTTCCGTTCAGCCCTGTACCGCCCTGAGCCATTCGACGGTCGCTAATAAAAGGAGAACGCGTTTGTCCGCTCCACATTTCGACCGGTTCGATATGTCCTGTGCTGTCTTCGCGGTAGCAGGTCACAAAACGGTCCCTGTATTCCTCATCGTAGTAATACGCCATATCTTCGATGCCAAGTGGATCGAAGATGAATTCTTTCAGGTATTCTTGTAATGGCTGACCGGAGAAATATTCAACCAGGTAGGCCACTACATCCAATGCCGGATGGTAGTTCCATTTCGTGCCCGGATCGTATATCAGCGGCGCTTGCACTAAGTCGATCACATGGTCCTTGAGTGTATCGAATTGCTTGGACGGAGTGCCGCGCGGAACCCTTGCACCCTGGATGCCTGATGTATGCGACATCAGATGGCGGATAAGAACGGGTGATGCTGCCTTGCGTGTTTGAGGTGCATATGGGTTGGATCCCTCAATAATGACCTGATCGGTCATCTCCGGTATGTATTTCGACACCGGGTCGTCGAGTTGGAATTTGCCCTGCTCGAAGAGTGACATCAACGCCACCGTAACGACGGCTTTTGTTTGTGAATACATGCGAAAGATATCGTCTTTTTCCAACGGGATTTGTTTTTCAACATCTCTCCAACCGAATGTCTTGTTGTGAATCACATAGCCGTTTTTGGCTACAAAAGTGAGTGCATGGGGAATGATTCCCCGGTCGACATAGTCCTGCAGTAGGTTGTCGATTCTCTTTAACCGTGTTGTATCAACCTTGAGTTTTTTGTAATTGGGTTGATAGTTGAATACCTGTGGCTGAGGCTTCTTGCCCTCAGGCGTACTACACATACACAACGCCATAAGAAGCGTTAATCCGAATAATAAATATTTTTTCATACGTTTAAATAATTATGAGTTATGATTAATTGATTAATTGATTAATTGATTTTTTTTCTTTACCCTTTCAATAACCGTTTGATTTCGTTCAGTTTGTTGAGCGCTTCGATGGGGGTCAGGTTATTGATGTCCAAGTTTTTGATTTCGTCACGTATCTGACTGAGCAGTGGGTCGTCTAATTGAAAGAAACTCAGCTGATAACCTTCGCCTTGAGATGCGATTTTTTTGACGGGTTTGGTGCTGATGCCGGCCTGGCTGTTTTCCGATTCCAACTGTTTCAGTATTTCGTCGGAGCGTTTGACGATGCTTTTCGGCAAGCCTGCCATCTTGGCTACATGGATGCCGAAGCTATGTTCACTTCCTCCGGGAACTAACTTACGCAGGAAAATGACTTTGTTATCGGCTTCTTTGACCGACACATTGAAGTTTTTGATGCGTTTGAATGAACGCTCCATCTCGTTCAATTCGTGATAATGTGTTGCAAACAGTGTTCGCGCAGATGCCGTTGGGTGTTCGTGAATATATTCCACGATAGCCCAGGCGATTGAGATACCGTCGTATGTACTTGTACCCCTTCCGAGTTCATCAAACAGAATCAGGCTTTGCGGCGAGAGGTTATTTATGATCTCAGCGGCTTCGTTCATCTCAATCATGAAGGTCGACTCGCCGGCTGAGATATTATCTGTGGCGCCTACGCGCGTAAAAATCTTATCTACCAAGCCGATACGTGCGCTCTTGGCCGGAACGAAACTTCCCGTTTGTGCCATCAGGGTAATCAGGGCGGTCTGTCTCAACAACGCCGACTTACCCGACATATTGGGGCCTGTGATAATCAGGATTTGCTGTTTGCTGCGGTCGAGCAAGACATCATTGGCAATATAAGGTTCGCCCGTAGGGAGTTGACGCTCAATGACCGGATGTCGTCCGGCTTTGATATCAATCGTATCGGACTCATCGACAACGGGACGCGTATATTTATTTTTGACGGCAATTTCGGCAAACGAAATCAGACAGTCCAATTGGCCTATCAACATGGCATTTTGCTGAATGGGAAGTATATAGTGTGTCAGTTCGAGCACTATTTCATTGAATAATTGCGTTTCCAATTCAATGATTTTCTCCTCAGCGCCTAAAATTTTTTCTTCATATGCTTTCAATTCTTCCGTTATATACCGCTCCGCCTCGACTAATGTTTGTTTGCGAATCCATCCGCGTGGCACCTTGTCTTTGTGTGTATTGCGTACTTCGATATAATAACCGAACACATTGTTGAATGCTACCTTCAGGCTGGGGATACCGGTGAGTTCGCTTTCGCGTTGTTGTATTTTCATCAGGTAGTCTTTGCCGGAGTAAGCTATCTCACGCAGTTCATCTAACTCAGCGCTCACGCCTTTCATTATCACACCTCCCTTATTTACAAGCGCCGGCGGGTCATCACATATTTCTTGTTTAATCTTTTCGCGGAGTTCGAGGCAGGGATTTAATTTTTCTCCGATAGCCTGCAGTTCGGTTTCTTCGCTTGCACTGCAAAGTGTCTTGATGGATTCAATCGCCAAAAGGGCGGTTTTTAATTGCACCACTTCGCGTGGCGAAACTCTTGCAGCGGCCACTCTTGAAATGATACGTTCCAAATCGCCGATTTCACCGATATGCTTGCTGAATTTTCCCCGCATATCTTTCTGTTGAAAGAAATAATCAACGATTTGTTGTCTTTGTTGAATGGCTTGTAACTCTTTCAGCGGAAACAAAATCCATCGTTTTAATAAGCGTGCGCCCATGGGCGACGACGTTTTATCTAAAATATGGCTAAGTGAGATGCCGCCTTCGTTGAGGGCCTGAATTAATTCCAAGTTACGTACCGTAAATTTGTCGAGCCTGACAAACCGTTCCTCTTCGATGCGTGACAGGTTGGAAATATGCGCTATTTGGGTATGTTGTGTGATATCTAAGTAGGCTAAAATCACACCCGATGCAATAATCCCATGTTGTAAATCTTGAATGCCGAACCCTTTGAGGTTGGTTGTTTCGAAATGTTTCAACAGTCTTTCGTAGGCTGTTTCGAACGTGAATACCCAGTCATCGAGTTCAAACAGTAAAAAGCGGGAGCCCAATGTCTCTTCNCAATATTTTTTCAGGTTGCGTTGAATCAGGACTTCTTTAGGGGCAAAGTTNCTGANTAACTTATCAATATAGTTAACCGGCCCTTCGGCCGTCAGAAATTCGCCTGTCGAAATATCAAGGAAAGCGACACCGCACATATTTTTNCCGAANTGNACGGCAGCCAGGAAATTGTTTTCTTTATGATTCAGGACATTGTCATTGATTGATACACCCGGAGTCACCAATTCGGTAATTCCACGTTTGACTAATTTCTTGGCCGTTTTGGGGTCTTCCAACTGGTCGCAGATTGCCACGCGTTTACCGGCGCGAACTAATTTCGGAAGGTAGGTATCTAAGGCATGGTGTGGAAACCCTGCCATTTCGACATAATCGGCGAATCCGCTTGAGCGTTTGGTCTGCACAATCCCCAGAATTTCGGAGCCTGCGACGGCATCTTTGCCATACATTTCGTAAAAATCACCCACACGAAACAGCAGAATGGCATCGGGGTGCTTTGATTTGATATCAAAGTACTGTTTCATCATGGGGGTGTCTAAAATTTTTACCACAAGTCTTTGCTGATTTTATTTAAAAAATTTGGCCTGCTTTTGAGAAAATCACGTTGTAACATGTGATAACTCCGCTAAAATACACTTTTGATCTCCTGAATAGAGACGCCCAACAATTTTTCCGTAATCTTTGTTAAGTTCTTTTCTTCGCCTACAAAATTGAAGACGGCATGTCGGTGGGATAACGATGTGTTGGGTTGCAGCAATGCAGCCGGAGAGACACTCTCCAACTCGAAGAAAGGCCCCATGATACTGCCGTCTTCCAACGGGCCGTCATTGTAGGCATTCATGGCGTCGCCCACCAACGGGTCACGTGTCGGGTTCCATTCCTGATTCAGGTATGTTGTATCTTTATCTACATCGAACGTAATAATTGTAAGCCTCCCGGCATCGGGATCGTAATTGGCTGCAACCGATTTGGTTCGCTTCGCATTCAGTCCCAGCTTACTTCTGAACTTCCCATCTGTTTTCAGATACAGTACGCCTTCCCGAATTTGCAGTCGATCGGAGGGTATCTCTCCAAAATAATCGGTCGTAGCGATTTTTCCCAATTCTGATTCGTTGCCTTCGACAAACGGAATCACCGTTACGGCACGGGGTGCCGGGTTGAACATATCGAGCATCCAGAGACAAATTGTTCCCGTCGCCTTTGTCCATTCAAAATCATTCAGGTTGGTGATTTTATTTCGGGTGACATAAGCCACCACACCCAATTCAGGATCAATATCAACATCCAACATTTGGGCAATCTGCGGAGCATCCAACAATTCGATAGTCCGGTTGGCGCGCAAAGATAATGTCGTCCCTAAATAATTGGTTACATCCATTTCTTTGACTAATGTAACTGACTTCACATCCTCATCGACTATTTCCCATGGCTCAATATCAATCGGTTTCGGGGTATGCCAGTTATCGTACACCTGTTCTTTTCCCGGCTCGAAATAAATAGAAAACTGTCCGCCTTCGGGGCCGAGCCAATAACGGTTTTCGCCTCCGTAACCATTCATATGCACATCGAATGTCTCAGCATCCAATGCTTTATATCCCACATATCCAAGACTTTTCCCCGACAAACCGTTCACGGTGCTCGTAAATACTTTAGCCTGGTATTTGGCCGAGACGATAATCCGTGCTTTCCCATCATCGCCCGACAGCACGATGGGATTATCTGTGCGAGAGATGTAATTCAAATCATACCCGAATGTCCCTTTTTCATATTCATTCATAGCTTTTTCTTTTTGAGTTGTTATGCCGCAGGCAAATAACATCAGCCATGGCAAAACAAGCGTTAGACAGTTGTACTTTTTCATTGTCAATTATCAATTGTCAATTATCAATTGTTTAAATGACTTCCAACTCTTCCCATGGAGGCAATTTCGGGAATTTATTATGCGGATCGGCCTGATACCAGAAAATGACGGATGAGATATCCGATCGCTGCGGCAGATAACGTCCTCCCTGACGCCAGCCCAAATCCTGTATCGTTACTTTCAAATCCTTATCAAAGCGGATGGGGTCGGTTATATGCCAGCGGTATAATCCAAAACGTTGTTGCGACTTGTATGTTCCGTCCGGTCGTATGACCTGATGTAGTCCTGCATACGGGGTGCAAAACTCTTTGTATTGTCCTTCGCGGTCGAAGTTATATGAGCCGCAGAAGTAATCTTCGGTTCCCGTACCGCAAATCGTAGGGAATTTGGTATCTCCATCTATAAAGAACTTGATTTCACCTTCGCCCCACCAACCGTTATTGTTCACGCCCCAAGCCATATAAACACCCACAAAATGACCTTTGCCTTTGATATTATCGACAATGATATAATCGGAGGTCATATTCGGATTTGTTCTCCGCCATTGTGCATGGAAATAGCCGGCATCGTCAGGAACATCGGTTAATGTGTAATCAATCTGATAATATAAGGTCATGGCTTCGCGGTCGTTGATATTTTCCATCGTGATTTTGCATTTCTTGCGGAAAGGCATGGTCCAGTAACAGTTGAAGGCACTCCCCGGATTCACACAAATGGCAAGCGACGACAGGGGGGCATACACGCCCCATCCCATTCCGAAGAAATCGCCGACAGGACATTCGACCGATGGATCTTTTTCGTCGTCCCAGTAGATTCGTAATATAGAGAAACGCCAGTTTCCTGTCGGCGTCATCCAGATATGCTGAATAGCGCCCGGTCCGTCGATTTCGGCCAATGTAAATGTCTCGCCCGAATTGATCCGGATAAACGGATTGACTTTCCATCCCTGGCCTAAATCACGGGCAGCATTAGATGCATTGGCTACATTACGTTTATCACTGTCTTTGGGATCGGCCATCCCTCCTTTTCCCTTTTCGCCGGTAAAGTTTTCGGGGCTGATCGAACGTGTTTTGGCATTGGATAACTGAAACAAATTACCCATATTGGAGTTCAACCCGTTGTATGGGTACGTTTGGGCTAATGAATACATTACACACCCCATCAAACACAATAAGATTACATAAACTTTTTTCATGATTTATAATTTTTATCTGGGTAACATGGGAAATAATTGCAAAATTCGTTCTTTATTAGGGATGGAGCCATACTCACAGATTTCAAATGCCTCTGTGTTACGTATTTGTTCCACTTGAGCCGGCGTATACCAATCCAATGCAGCTTTGCGAATGGTTTCGGAAGTACCTCTTGAACCATAGCGTTCGATCAAATATTGTTGACGTCCGGCTGCATCTGCCGGCACCTTGTCCAAATATCCTCCATTCCAGGGCAACCATTCAAAAACCTGTGATTCGTGTGCGCCAATCATTGCGATTTTCTTGTCCATAACCGCAGTGATATCTATCACAATATCAGGTTTAAACGGGGCCGGTTTCAGGAACCGGTCAGGCATATACAGGAAAACAGGCGCTTTGAGCAACGGTTCGCCGTCGGGAATCATCAACGGAACGGAAATCATATAAGCGGCATCCTGTACGACGATACCTGTATTGCGGTGATCAGGGTGATAATCGTTGGTGCGGTGGGTGATCACGATATCGGCCTTCCAGTCGCAAATCAACTTAATCACAGCTTTACGGTTTTCGATGGTCGGCATCAATTCTCCGTCGGGATTGTCAAGATTCACATATTCAATACCGATTACCTGAGCCGACTTTAACATTTCGGCTTTACGACGGGCGGCTAATTCATCGGGTTGCATCGCATGATGTCCCTTATTACCGTTTGTCAGGGAAACGAATTTTACCTTATGCCCCATTTGAGCAAATAAGGCAGCGGTACCTCCTGCGTTGATGTCGCAATCATCGGGATGGGCGCCAAAAACAATGACCCTGAGAGGCTGAGCGACTAAGGCAAATTGGATACACCATACCGCCAAAAATAAAAAAAATTTAGCTTTCATACACAATTATGGTTTAAAGAATTAATAATTAACAACATAATAAATAATATCTGAGGGGAAACGCCCGGATACGAGCTGTTCTGCCAATCAAATATAATAATCCGCCATATTAATGATTCCGATTTGAACGGCATATTTTGACGCTTCAAGCACATTATTTACTCCGATTTTACGAAAGATATTTTTGCGATGAGCCGCAATGGTATGGATACTCAGATTCCGTTCATTGGCAACATCCTGGCTTGTTTTACCTTGTGAAATACTTTTCAATACTTCGACTTCTGTTGGAGTAAGCGGAAGTTTATTGTTTATATCTCTTTTTTGCTGTAACATGATTTTGACCCGTTCGCTCAGGAATTGTTTTTTTGCAATGCCCTGTTGCAATGCCTGCGAAATTTCCTCGATGGAATCGTCTTTCAGCAACACGCTAAAATGTCTTTCCGGTACAATCCGGCGAATAAAGGATTCATTCAAATCATCACTGAAAAGAATCCATCGCGAACGGTTGTAACGCATCGCGGTAATCAGCATCGAATCCAAACCGGAAAAATCAAATAAAGTGTAATCCAACAATATCAATGCTTCGGGATTTGCTGCTAATGATTTCAGTAGTTCCTCCCTGTCTTTTACGGGTATAACCTCCCCGTCNGGAACAAATCTGCTCCATAGACTGATAATGCCAAGCCTTGTAATCGGCTGATTATCTGCTAATATAAGGGTCGCTTTNATTTCCGTCACAACTTTTGTTTCTGTTACAACAACTTTTTCTGTCCACAAAGGTAAATGTTTTTTTTGATTTGGAAAGTGATTCTTTGATAATTTTTTGTTTGCTATTTAAAAATTGTACTTATATTCGTGCTTTATTTGTTCGTTTTTATGATTTTGAGATGATACAGACAACCGGCATAATTAAAAGTTTCGACAAACTTCAGGTCCTGAAAGGAATTGATTTGCATGTGGAAAAGAAAGAAATTGTAGCCATTGTAGGGCCAAGCGGCGCCGGTAAGACTACGTTGTTACAAATCATGGGGACATTGGATAAGCCGGATGGCGGAAATGTGCTGATTGACGGGATTGATCCGTTCGGACTGAATGAAAAAGACATGTCGCATTTTCGGAACCGGCATATTGGTTTTGTGTTTCAATTCCATCAGTTGTTACCTGAGTTCACATCATTGGAAAATGTGATGATACCCATGTTAATTGCCGGTGAAAAAGCAAAAACCGCAGAAAAGAAGGCGAAAGAATTGCTGGATTTCTTACAGATGGCTGACAGGATGATGCACAAGCCGGCCGAACTGTCGGGTGGCGAAAAACAACGCATCGCCGTAGCACGGGCATTAATCAATGATCCGTCGGTGATTCTGGCCGACGAGCCTTCAGGTAGTTTGGATACGAAAAACAAAGAAGAACTGCATGCTTTGTTTTTTGATTTGCGCGACAAATTAGGACAGACTTTTGTCATTGTCACCCACGATGTTAATTTGGCTAAACTCACCGATCGGATTATTCAAATGAAAGATGGGGTCATTGCTCCTTCCATACTTACTTAATAAGCGTATAAAATGTCATGGCATGATTTTTTTTACTTCTCTAAAGGCGATCGCATTGCACTCATCTTGTTGTTGTGCCTGATTACGATAGCAGGGATTATGCTGATTTGGACTAATTCACGATCGTCCGAAACGGCTTTTATAACTCCGGCCGTATCGCAACAATCGTCTTTAGTTGATGATGGTGTTACAGGCAACGGCGCTTCTCAACCGGAGGCGATTGTATCGACGCAACCGGCTGTCACTTCTCCGCAGCCGGCAGCCCGCAGCGAATCAACTACAGCAAGAATCAACAGATTAACCTCGTCGCAACCCTCCTATCCGCGAACAGAAAAATTCTCCGCCGGTACCGTTGTTGAACTCAACAGCGCCGACACCACCATCCTGAAAAAAATTCCCGGCATAGGCAGCGCTTTTGCAAATCGTATTGTGCGATACAGGGAATTATTAGGTGGTTATTATACCATACAGCAATTGGCTGAAGTATATGGAATCGACGAAGAAAGATACCTCGCATTGGCACCCTGGTTTATGGTCGATGAGTCATTAATCCGCAAATTAGAGGTCAATATGCTCCCGCAGGACTCATTAAGCCGCCATCCCTATATCAGTTACCGCCAAGCCCGCGCCATTATTCAACTTCGCACCCAAAAAAAGCAACTTACCGGATGGGAGAATCTGGTATTATTAGACGAATTCACCGATTCGGACAAAATCCGTATAGCACCTTATTTGTCGTTTGAATAATATGATATCGATTCATGAAAAAAACCGACTGTCCATCAGACAGCCGGTTTTTTTGCTGGAGCAATGATTGTGATTACATCATGCCGCCCATACCGCCGCCCATGTTGGGATTCATGGGAGGAGCGGGATTTTCTTCTTTTTTCTCAGCGACTACACATTCGGTTGTCAGGAACATACCGGCAATGGATGCTGCATTTTCAAGCGCTACGCGTGCTACTTTGGCAGGGTCGATGACGCCCGATTCGCATAAGTTTTCGTACTTATCCGTTTGGGCATTGTAACCAAAGTCTCCCTTGCCTTCTTTTACTTTCTGTACGACAACGGCGCCTTCAATACCGGCATTGTTGACGATCTGACGGAGAGGCTCTTCGATGGCACGTTTGACGATTTCGATACCTGTGGTTTCGTCTTCGTTATCACCCTGCAACTCATCCAATTTTTCGATTGCACGGATATAAGCGACTCCGCCTCCGGGAACGGTTCCTTCCTCGATTGCAGCGCGTGTTGCGTTCAACGCATCGTTTACACGATCTTTCTTTTCTTTCATTTCGACTTCCGAAGGCGCTCCGACATAAAGGACAGCCACTCCACCGGCCAATTTAGCTAAGCGTTCCTGCAATTTCTCCTTGTCATAGTCGGAGGTCGTTGTTTCGATCTGTGACTTGATCTGGCCGATACGGGCTTGTATCTCGCCTTTATCGCCGGCGCCATTGACAATCGTAGTGTTATCTTTGTTCACCGTTATCTTTTCGGCAGATCCCAGCATATCAAGTGTTGTGTCTTCCAACTTCATTCCCTTTTCGTCGGTAATCACTGTTCCGCCTGTCAGGATGGCAATATCTTCTAACATGGCTTTGCGACGATCGCCAAAGCCGGGCGCTTTGACGGCGCAAATCTTCAGGCCTGCACGCAAACGGTTTACGACTAAGGTAGCCAATGCTTCCGTATCCACATCTTCCGAAATAATCAATAACGGACGACCTGTCTGTACTGATTTTTCCAGTATAGGAAGTAATTCCTTCAATGCGGATATTTTCTTTTCATAAATCAATACCTGCGGATTTTCAAACTGAACTTCCATCTTTTCGGCATCGGTCACAAAATAAGCAGAGATATATCCACGGTCGAACTGCATTCCCTCCACTACATCTACCGTAGTTTCGGTGCTTTTGGCTTCTTCAATTGTGATTACACCCTCTGTCTTTACTTTTTTCATGGCTTCGGCAATCAGTTTACCGATACTCTCATCGCCATTAGCTGATATCTTAGCTACATTCTCGATTTTGGCGAGGTCGTCGCCTATTGCTTCAGCCTGAGACGACAAACTGTCGACTACTGCTAAAACAGCCTTGTCGATACCGCGTTTTAAATCCATCGGATTAGCGCCTGCCGTTACATTTTTCAATCCTACACTGATAATTGCCTGCGCCAAAACGGTCGCTGTCGTTGTTCCGTCACCTGCATGATCGTTTGTCTTGGATGCTACTTCTTTTACCAATTGAGCGCCCATGTGCTCGTACGGACAAGCCAGTTCGATTTCTTTGGCCACCGTCACACCGTCTTTGGATATTTGCGGCGCACCGAATTTTTTCTCCAGAATCACATTACGACCCTTAGGGCCTAACGTTACCTTCACAGCATCAGCTAATTTGTCCACGCCGTTTTTTAACATGTTGCGGGCTTCGATATTGAATTTAATCTCTTTTGCCATAATTTTTTATTGTTTTAAATTTGAATTGTTTGAATATGTTAGATAATCGCTAAGATGTCAGATTGACGCATAATCAGATAGGATTCACCATCCCATTCGATTTCTGTTCCTGCATACTTGCCGTAAAGCACCGCATCACCGGCTTTTACGACCATCTCTTCATCTTTTGTACCGCTACCGACAGCCACTACTTCACCCTTTAATGGTTTTTCCTTGGCTGAATCAGGAATAATAATTCCTCCTACTGTTTTCTCTTCCGCACTGGCCGGCTTGACCAGCACCCTGTCTGCTAATGGTTTGATTTTCATTTTTTTACCAATTTAATAATAATTTATAATACTGTTAATTTTTATATTGTAATGTATTTTTTTCAAACACCCATTGTATAGCGAATTTCATGCCAAAAAGAAATGCTGTCATTTTTTCAGCAAAATCAGCAGGAAACTGACGAAGTTGCCGACAATGTGGCAGGGAGGAGAGTCTTCGGTGCAATTATCATACGACGTTGCCGCATGCTATTGCTAACAGGCTCCGCTCGGCGGCATTTGTAATGCCGTCGTTCTTGCGCTAAAGGGGCAACGGCATTACAAATGCCGACACTCACAACATCGGCATTACAAATGCCGATGAACGGAAGTCTGGTGACTTGCGCCAAAGTTGGTTGATTATCAATTGTCAATTGTCAATTATCAATTGTCCCATCAGCTCTTCCAACGTCACTTTCCGCTGTTCGCCGGTTGTCATATCTTTTAGTTGGATCACTTGTTCGGCGATTTCATTGGCTCCTACTAATGCGACAAACGGGATTTTTTTGGCGTCGGCATAACTCATTTGTTTTTTCATCTTAGTCGCATCGGGATAAAGCTCCGTACTGATGCCTGCCTGCCTGAGGCGATTGATCAGCGGCAGCAGGTATAACGTTTCCTTTTCTCCGAAATTGACAAACATCAGCCGCGTTGTTTGCTGCGTATCAACCGGATATAAATCAAGTTGATTTAATACATCAAAAATCCGGTCGGCGCCGAATGAGATACCAACACCCGACAATCCGTCCATCCCGAATACGCCCGTCAGATTATCGTAACGTCCGCCTCCAACGATACTGCCCATCTCCACATCAAGCGCCTTTACTTCGAGAATGGCGCCTGTATAATAACTTAACCCGCGAGCCAATGTCAAATCCAACTCAACAGTAGCTGTCAGCGGTAAACATTCAATCCGATCAAGGATATAAACGATTTCTTCCACTCCTTTTATACCGGTCGCCGATTGTTGAAATAATGAGGTCAGAACGGCTGTTTTTTCACGATTCGTCCCGTTGAGTGTAATAACCGGTTGTAGTTTTGAGATGGCATCTGCCGTCAGACCTTTGTTACGCAATTCTTCATTAACCTTTTCCAAACCGATTTTATCCAATTTATCAATCGCAATTGTGATATCGACCGTTTTTTCTGTTTCGCCGATAATCTCAGCAATGCCGGAAAGTATCTTCCTGTTATTCAGTTTGATGATTATTCGTATGTCGAAACGGCGGAAAACCTCATCTATGATTTGGATCAGTTCGACTTCGTTCAACAACGAATCCGAACCCACCATATCGGCGTCGCATTGGTAGAACTCACGGTAACGCCCTTTCTGAGGTCTGTCGGCACGCCAAACGGGTTGAATCTGGTAACGCCTGAACGGAAACGTAATATCGTTGTAATATTGTACGACAAAACGGGCAAAAGGAACGGTCAAGTCGTACCTAAGCCCTTTCTCACACAACTTGGATGCTAATTGAGCGGAATTTTTCATACACAATTCTTCGTGGGTGACTTTCGATAAGTAATCGCCCGAATTGAGAATCTTAAACAGTAACTTATCGCCCTCTTCGCCATACTTCCCCATCAAGGTAGAAAGATTTTCCATAGCCGGGGTCTCGATTTGCTGAAAACCGAATAAATGGAATACGTCCCGTATGGTTTGAAAGATATAATTGCGTTTCGCCATTTTCTCAGGTGAGAAATCGCGCGTTCCCTGCGGGATTGAAGGTTTTTGCTTCATAGGTCAATTTCGTCTTCCACCCGAAAAAATCATGATATAATACAGTAACGTCGCGAGCGATCCCAACGCAGCCACCACATACGTATAAGCCGCCGAACGCAGCGCATCTTCAGCTATGTTATGCGTTTGCATATTGGTGATTCCGGTACTCCTCAACCATGCCAGGGCGCGTTGGCTTGCATTAATCTCGACAGGGAGGGTGATAAAACTAAACAGGGTCGTACAGGCAAATAAAATGATTCCGATAAATAACAGTTGGGGAAATGTACGCAACATAAGCATCCCGCCAAGCAAGATCCATTGCACGATATTGGATGAAAAACTAACTACCGGAACCAGCATCGAGCGCATTTGCAGCGGAGCGTACGCTTTGGCATGTTGCACCGCATGTCCACATTCGTGTGCTGCAACGGCTGCTGCAGCGATGCTGTTACTCCTGTAAACCGACTCACTCAGGTTGACAGTTTTCGTAGCTGGGTTGTAATGGTCGGTCAGGTGACCGGATACAGATGTCACCTGCACATCGGAAATGCCGTTTTCATGAAGCATCCGTTGGGCTACTTCTCTTCCGGTCATTCCTGCAGGCAACGGAATCTGTGCATATTTTTGAAACTTGGATTTCAATTGAGCCGAAACAAGCCAACTTAACAACGCTATTCCAATAAAGATGACCCAGTATAAGGTCGTTGGTGTCATTACCATAATTTTCTTAATTTAAAAATTCAATTATTTCTGCAATTCATAATTATTCATTGTCAATTATCAATTATCAATTGTCAATTATTCCGTATAACGTACAATCGTTTGTTCCCTGTCGGGACCAACCGAAACAATATGAATGGGTATACCCAATTCTTCTTCTAAGAATGTCAGGTAGGCATTAAACTCCTCGGGAAATTCATTCTCGCTTTGCATGGTTGTCATATCCGTTTGCCATCCCGGCAACTCAACCCACACCGGTTCGACAGGTGCGGCTGCTATGTCGAACGGAAAGTCCGTTACTTCTTCGTCACCTATCCGGTAAGCCACACAGGCATTTATCGTTTCGAACATATCCAGCACATCGCTTTTCATCATAATCAGTCGGGTCACGCCATTGAGCATAATCGCATACCTGAGCGCCACCAAATCAATCCATCCGCAACGACGTTTGCGACCTGTCACCGAGCCGTATTCGACCCCTCGTTCGCATAATAACTCTCCCGTTTGATCGGTTAATTCGGTAGGGAAAGGCCCGCTCCCAACCCGCGTGCAATAGGCTTTAAAAACGCCGTAAACCTCGCCGATATTACGCGGTGCAACACCCAAGCCCGAACAACACCCTGCACAAATCGTATTAGATGAAGTCACAAACGGATAAGAACCAAAGTCTACATCGAGCATTGTCCCCTGTGCCCCTTCGGCCAGGACTGATTTCCCTTCCTTCAACAAATTATTAATCAGGTGCTCGCTGTCAACTAATTGAAAAGTCCTGAGGTAGTCGAGCGATTCCATCCAGCGGGCTTCGAGTTCGGAAATCTCATAGTCGTATTTCAGTGCGTTTAATATCGTTTCGTGCCGTGCTTTGGCGGCTGCATATTTCGTGTCGAAATCGTGAGACAAATCTCCGATTCGCACCCCGTTCCGGCCAATCTTGTCTGTATAAACCGGCCCGATACCTTTACCGGTAGTACCGAGTTTGCCGCTTCCTTTGGAGGCTTCGTTGGCTGCATCTAACAGCCGGTGTGTCGGCAAAATCAGGTGTGCCTTCTTTGAAATAAACAACCGTTTTCGGATATCATGTCCGCTTTTCAACAGGCTTTCCGTTTCTTCCATAAATAATAACGGGTCTAAGACAACGCCATTCCCGATAATATTTATCTTTTCTCCCTGAAAGATACCGGATGGAATGGAACGAAGGATATATTTCTTTCCCCCAAAATGCAATGTATGTCCGGCATTAGGTCCTCCCTGAAATCGGGCAATCACATCATATTCAGGCGTTAAAACATCGACGATTTTGCCTTTGCCTTCATCGCCCCATTGTAATCCGATTAAAACATCTACTTTCATTTGCTATCCCTTGTCTATATAAAACTTTCGGTGCAAAGATACAACTGTTTTATCATAAAATCAAAAAAAAGTCGTATTTTTGTTGCATCCAAAATAATACTGTCATGTACTTTAAATCTTTATGGATACTTGTCGTGTTATGCTGCTGCTTCAGGGTAACGGGGCAGACGACGAACCCGTTGTTGGACATGGTCGGAAAGCCATATTCGGAATATCACGACACGTATGTACATGTGATGGACAGCCTCTTTTGGGGAGATTCGCTTCATCGCGCCTCTGCCGTGCAACTGTTTGAGGAAGCCGCCGCCGCCGATTCTACCGGAGAATGGGATTTGATATGCAACATTATCAAATGTGATGCCCGTTTTTATGAGAGTCGCGATGGTGGATTTGTTGCCTCGGCTGATTATACGGCAATAGATTACGCCGGCGACCTGCTTTCTCTCGCCAACGAAGCCGGCGATAAGGGTTTACCCTTAATACGTATCTTGTCGTTATGGTATGTCGCGCAAACATACCACTTGTTTATACATGATTATGAACGGGCATTTACCTTCTTTGTGGAATTGGCGGCGGAATTGGAAACGCGCACTACCAAAGAGTTTCCATTGCGTCCTTACTGTTACCTTGAAATCGCCAACCTCTATTTCACGTTCAGGGAGTACGGCGAGGCGGCGGTCTATTACCGCAAGATGGCCGACGACCCCGATGCCGCAACGAATTATTACAAACCGCTTTATCAGGCGCTCAGCGGATTGGGTGGGTGCTACCGTAACACGGGCGATTTTGTCAAATCCGACTCCTGTTACAGGCAAATACTCGCGATGGTCGCTTCCGATGAGACTGACAACTATGTGTGGGGAGGCATTACAGCATGTGATATTGGGTATAACTATCATCTGCAAGGCGATGACGATGCGGCGCTTGAGTGGCTTGTGCCTGCCATCGAAACGATCACCCGCGAAAACGATGCCGCTTACGTTTCGCTTCGGGCGACGACCATTGCAGGGATATACCTGAAAAAGGACAATCCTTCACAGGCGAAACGCTATCTTGACATGGCGCTCGATTTTCACGAACGGTCGCGTTTGCCCGATATGGACAGCCGCCTCTACAATCTTCTGGGGCGGTATTATTTTTACATTGGAGATAAAGCAAAGGCAAATGCCTTTCTCGATTCTGCGCTGACAGCCGTCAAACTTGAAAATGACGCCTTTAGCGGGTTGGTACTTCGCCGTGTGGAGCAACGCCTCCGTGTCGCCGACCAAACAATCCACGAACAGGAACTGAGTGCGGAAAAGACACGGAGTAAGGTCTATAGGCAGACTACGCTGATAGTTTCCATGTCGTTAGTTGTCATACTCGTTCTGCTCGGACTTACATTTGTTTACTGGCGCCGCACGCGTTATGCCTACCGTAGCCTCGTCCTCCGTTCTCAGCATTGGGCGGGGATAGAGATACCCGACAACCCCCTACCGCAGGACGACGATGCCGATACCGTACAGGAAGAAATTACCGAACCGGATGAAAAGGAAAAAGAAAAACCAACCGACCTTTCCGACTCAGCCGATACCACGATTATGAAAGACATCGAACGATTGATGTCGGAAGAAAAGTTATTCAGGGAAATAACGCTTTCGGTCGATTCGCTTGCTCATAAACTCGGAGTCAAACGCTATTATATATCCGAAGCCATCAATCATTGCACCCAAAAGAGTTTCAACACCTTTGTCAACGAATACCGCATCAAGGAGGCCATAAGGCTTCTGTCGGCCAAAGAAAACGAAGCGATACCCATCGACGACATTGCTTTCGATTCCGGTTTCAACGACCGCAAAAACTTCTACCGTGTATTCAAGAAAATGACCGGATTGTCGCCATCCGGGTTCAGGAATAATACCAATTTTCTTTCAAACAGCCAAATTAAAAGTTGAATCAAGTGCACAAAGGCGCTTTTTTTTATTTTTCAGGTCGCAATTTCAGACCTCCTGACCTGACGCAATCGTGATTGTCGTGATTTTGAATTTGAGCATCAAATTTGTACCCGGATAGAGAGTTTGTGTAGCATTGACTTCT
>JGI24702J35022_10000990_pt1 | contig 17800 bp, 22 predicted proteins | sample TergutTh196P4_FD_35022 | JGI IMG/M metagenome (IMG submission 35022)
TTCAGATTTGCCGCCTCTTTCACAAGGTCATCGTAATGCTTTTTTAACTCGTCCCGTTCGAGCGTCAATACCTGCACCGATGCTACGTGAATGCTGTCGGCGGTTCTATAATACGTTACGCCGTCTTGCAACGCCTCTTGATTGTGTTCTAACCGTTCAATTTCGTGATTTTTATTAACGCACGATTTAACTGAAATCCCAAGCGATATTAACGATGCCGCTATAATAATTATACTCACCAAATACCTTTTCATAAATGTAAAATTTGTTTCCTATTTCCACCCGATTTATAACTAATATGCACCCAAGCGTACTTCGACTCGTCTATAAGTTGGTCGAACTCGATGCCCATTTTCACAATCATATCAAACAGTTTTTTGTTTTCTGTCGGACTGCCAACCGTGATGTCCGCTGCCTGTCCTGTAAGATGTTGGCTGTTTGACGCCCCGCCCACTTTTTTATTCAACGCAGGCGACCGATACCCGCTATTTACCCTAATAGCCTTTCCCCACGCCTCACGTATGGGGTCTAAAACATTGTCCACCAGCAGCGTCATATTCCACAGAATATTGCTGTCGTATATTCTGTTATCAATGCCCGTGTGGCTTGTCTTCTCAAACTCTTCTCTCGTAAAATATTTCATCGCTTAAACATTTTTATTATTATGCTTATCAGGTAACAACAAAATACTATCGCCGTCACCGCTACAATTCCTACTATTATTAATGCTATTTTCATTTTATTTGTTTATTTGTTTATTTGCTTATTTGTTTATTTGCTGTTCTTTGTCTCTTGTTTTTTGTCTTTCTGAAAACTGAAAACTGAAAACTGAAAACTTTTAACCTTTAACCTTCTAACTTTATGAACTTTACAAACTGAAAACCTAATTTATCGGCGGCAAAATAAACTGTATCGTATTCGCCGTATTTTTCATAAACTCCTGTGTCTCATCGTCAAACGTCTTTTGGGTCGTACTCTCAACGATAAGCGTACCTATCCATTCCTCTTGGGCATTGACCAACTGCCGCAACGCCACGTTGGTAACCCCCGCAATGTGCATCAACGACAATATTTTTTTGTCCTTTATCTGATTATTGATGTCATCGAAATACAGCCAACTATTTGATGCTAATTCTTTGGAAAACAAAGCAATATCACTCATCGGAATATTTTTTAATATATCTTTCACTTCCGATATACCGTTCCTATCCACTTCCAAAACCGCCGACAGATACAGATATTTCCGTTCAGGATGCGGCTGCAAAATAAAGCACCTGTCCGCATCTAATTTCAGCAGCAAGCCAAACAGTTCACCATAAATAATAGCGATATGGCGGTTGTTTTTAGCAAACTTATCCTCATTCTCTCGTTTTATACGTTCTATTTTAAGGTCTGTATTTTTGTCCTTCGACCGCTGATTATACGCAAACCAACCCGCCACAATACCCCCTATCAGTCCGCAAATACTCCCTATTATTGTCGCTATATGTTCTATCCCATTCATCTTTTTTCTATATTAAACCTCTATTTATATCATTATTATAATTGTCTAAAATCTGTTGTGCCGATAGTGCAAATGGATACACTCGCACATTAAAAATTTTCATTTTTGTAGCCACATTACCTGTAGAATCCCAATTTCCAAACCATAACTCTTGATTAAAAACATTGTCATAATCAGTGGGTACGTTAAAATTTTGAAAATAGACACCTGTATTATAAACAGACACAGTATTAATATTCTTATCATATACAAATGTTATAGTTAATACACTGTTTGTTAATCCTGATTGGGCGTTATATGCTCCATTTACTTGCAACCTTAATGCGGCTGAATAATAGTATATGGAGAAATTATTACTGGTAGCAACATTACTCGATTGTGCAGGAACAATGTAATTAGCATTCAAATTGGGATAATCTGATATAAATCTAATTTCAAATGTGAATTGTGGAAAAGAGGATACAATATTATTATTTACTTTTAATCCACCTGCTATTCCCATCGTTTTATCCGTTTGTATAGTAGGAATAAGTTGTATATTATTATTATTCACTGCAAATTTATTATTCACTGGCAAAATCAAATCATTCCCATTCTTTGATAAATCTTGCCATGTTGTTACACTTGTTTTGTGTCCTGTCAGCGTATTTTCTATCCCGTCCAACAACATAATCATTCCATCCACATAGCCTAGCACCACCTGCCCGCCATCACCCCCTAACAACGCTCTCCGTCTAATCATTTTTAACTATTAACTTTTAACTATTTAACCACTAACCCACAACCCCCCGCACCCGAACCGTCCCGCCTATAACATACGGCAGCAACGAAATTTCCCTCACCTGAACCGCCCCGACCGTAAAATCAGTGTCCGCCTTCCAAATAACATCTATCGGATTGCCGCCTATTTTTACCACAACATTAACCGTTATCTCTCCCACCGAATTATTAGCAACCACAATCACACACTCTTGCAGCAAGTTGGTAAATATGTCGTCTATCGTTATATTCAAATATTCCGAATTGCCGATATAATCAACAACCATTTTTTTAGCGTAAGTATCTATCACTAAGTCCGAACTGCCGCCGTCCAACTCCGCATATCCTGTCAGCCAAACGGGTTCTTTGGCTGCGTTAATTATCAAAAAATCATACTCATTGGCACCCGAAGGAAGTCCGCCGCCAGAACTAACCGCCGCCCATTCCGTGTCGAAGTCCGCACCCGTCTTCTTCCGAAGAACCTGTCCCAAACTCCCCCCAACAGGAACGCCCTTGCCGTCAGCCCCATTCGTCCCATTTGTGCCGTTCGTCCCATTATCACCCTTGTCTCCTTTGTCCCCTTTGTCTCCTTTGTCTCCTTTGTCGCCCTTGTCGCCTTTATCGCCTTTCTCCCCCTGTATATTTCCAACATTATCCCAATCATTTAAATTTTCGCACCAGACATACAAATCGCCATTCACAAGATACGAATCGCCAATATCTCCCGTAGGATGTGCTGTCTTCAACTCGGAATAACTTTCGTAGGAACCTAATATGCTTACGCCTTTCCCGTCCTTGCCATCCTGTCCGTCAATTCCAACTATTTTTATCGCCTCGGTGTAGGTATTGTCCGCCAATTGAAACTGTATGTATTGGTCGCCTTCAAGATAGGAAGCGTGCCAATTCAGTGCATCGGCGGAATAATAGGCGGTGATGCCGGGCATGCCGTCTGTGCCGTCCTTGCCAACGAACTTTGACACACTCCATTCGCCGTTCCCAATCCGAAACCGAATATAAATATCCGTTTCCAACGCCGGAAAATGCCAATTGACCAGATTAGCGGAAAATTGAATGTCCGCACTGACGCCGGGGTCGCCTTTTTGAAAAATATCACTTGCATTAATGCGTATTTCCTCGCCAGTATCTCCATCGTAACCAACTATATAATCAGTTGCTTTTAGGAGTGTCCGTAAAATAAAATCTTTAAATCGCTTAACCATTATTTATTATTATCTGAATGTTACTATCATTATTTGTTACTATTATGTATATCTCATCATTTGATATAATGCCATTTTTGTCCGCATCTATCCCCATTATACCCACCGCCGTGGCAGGAACAATACTATTTATTCGATAATAATCCACTATTTTTTGATTGATAACATCGGCAATTTCCAACGATGTACCCGCCGATAGTTCTTCTGTAATAGACAAATCATTCACGTCCGCAATTTCAAAAGCAGCCTCTCTGTCGCCGCAGTATTGAATGGCGATGTCGAATAATGTTTGCCTGTCGTGAATGATTACTATTTTCATGTTCAACCAATAAATTCTATTAAACCAGAAACAAACGTTTTTGTGGAATAGCCGTATGTTCCATCAAAAAACAACATAATATAAGCATTTGTTGGGGGTAACCCTGGGTAACCATCCCTAATAATCATAGATGCTATACTTTTACGGGGTGTTATATAATATGGCGATATACTGTTATTGTCTCCTGTTGTAGCCGTTAAATCTTGATAACAACTATCAGTAAACTTCATGTCCAAAAGATAGTTTAGTGGAATTTCTATCTTTATATGTCCATTTAACCCATCCAATAGATTAGCGTCATTACTGTAGTGCGATATTCCTAAATTAACAAATAACTTCGGATAGATTTTTTTGTATTTCATGATACAGTCTGATATGCGTGATGATGCCACAGTAGTATCCGCAATAATAGACAACTCGCTTACAGGGATATTATACCACCTCTCCCTCTCAAAAAAATCTCTCATCTCAAAAAAAGTCCACGCCGGATTGTTCACATCCGCAAGAACAATGTCATAACTTTCGTCCAATATGCAATCCTGGTACTTTTCAGTACTTGAATTTTGCTTGTAAATGCTGATTTTCTGACTATTGTCTATCAACGCATATTTTTGTGCATTGTCCAGCAAATTTGCACGTGTCGGGTCATCGGAACCGCCTGCAAGTATGCCTGTTGTAGTTCTTACAATCTTGCCGTGTTCCCACCCCAAATCTTTTATGTACATAATGGGCGTTCCGCTGTTTTGGTCTGACAAAATAATCGCTTGTCTGCCGAAAATGCCAAACCCGTCCATTACTGCCTCAATATAACGGGCATTATTATTCAATGCCTCTGCCGTTTCCGCACACCACGGAAAACCGGCCTGTCTCGAAATATCTATTAATTTATCCATAATATTCTATCGTATATTGTGTTCCTGAAAATTTATAATTATCTAAATATCGTTTTAATTTTTTTTCAAAGTTTTCATTCTTTAAATCATTGTGTACAAGCACTAAAAACGGTTTATATCCCCATTGTGATGACGGATATATAACCACTTGACCAAGATGTATCGGTTTTAACTCTTCGTTTGGGTATATCAGCAATTCGTCTATGCTCTCCCCGCTGTCTCTTACCTGTATTCTGCGTAATGGGTCGTCAAATTTATCGTTCAAAAGCCGCTGCAAATTCGGATATTGTGCATTATACGACATTTTAACTTCATTCTCCTGTTTTGCTCCTAAAAAACGAAAATACATATCACGTATCGGTTTTATCAATACATAAATAAATTCGACCAAATTTTTGCGAATGGAAACAGGAAGCACCTGTTTGATTAACTGCCTAAAATCAATATCATATTTCATAATTCATACTTGGATTATATACCTGTTTAATTATTTCCAAATTTCCCAAAACCATCGCCCCCGATGCCGGAATATGCGACACCAATGCCGTAATATCTTCCGCAGCGTAACCCGCATGCGTGGCTCTTATCTCATTGACCAATGCGATAACTATGCCGTTGGTTATCTGCAATTGGTCTATCATTTTCATACTTACAAACGAACCGTTAAATTCGATGCCGTTTAAATAGGAATTAATCGCCGTTTCAATAGCACTATCCACATCGTTTTCAGAATTGAAAACAAGCGGGTCGTAAATTATTTTCACCGAAACGTCCAACACATCGGGCGGGTCATTCACAATTTTGACAGGAATGCCTGCAGGTTTTATTCGGTTGATATACGAGGCGGCAGCCGTCAACTCAAAACTATCAAGAGGAGTGGGTTTGCCGTCTGGATCGGCTTTTGCAATTTTAATGACAACGCCTGCCGTATTTGGATTATCAAAAGCGTAGGCAAATTTAATAATTCGGGCGTCAATGGCAGGTTCGGAATTCGTATCGTTGTAATAGGTTTGTTCCTCCAATTCGTTTATATCGAATCCGAATTGAAAGGCAAGCATCATTTTTGCGTACCAGCCTGCGTAGCCGTATCGTTCCTGTTCTATCAGTTGCGTAATCTCCCGCAGGTGCCACTGGTGCATCTTTTCGATTGCCGTTCCCGCCGTTGCGTGTGCCTCGATGGTCAACGCCTCAAGACTTACAGGCGAAAACTGTTCGTCAAAACTTTTGTTCTCGTCCAACCCATACAACCCCCGCAACAATACGCTGCCTATAAATGCCTCCTTTATCCTGTTTGAAATGTCTTTTATCATTTTTTCGGTTATTTGTATTTTGCGTCAATTACTAAATGTTGATTTGCATCAAATCCTACTTTATTTACTTGCATTCCTTCCGATGATAATTCTGTTCGTATGTTTCTGACCAAATTTTCGGGAGTCTCATCATCAAAGAATGTTCTTATTCCAACCCCTTTTGTCGGGTGGCTTTTAACCTCTCCTTTTTCACACAAAACAATAAGTTCTTGGTTTTGACAGGTAATATCACCCACAACAAACCCTTGCGTGATAAATCCGTTATTATCACGTTTTATATTTATTTGTATTTCGTGGTTGTTATCTATCAATATTCCTTTCATTAGTGTTTTATTTTGTCGTTTTCAATTTCTGATTTTTGTGTGATTTGCAGCGTATTTGCAAACCATGTTCCGGATGCTGTTTTTAATGCTGCCCCTCCATCATTGGGAGCAGTTACCCATGTTGAAAATACTTGTTTCAAAGAATTAATATCTTTTTCGATGGTATTGATTTTATCCGTTAATTCAACAACTTTTACCAATCCGTCATTTTTTCCCTCATTTATTACAATATCCCCATCAACATCAAGTGTAATTCCTTCAATTTCACTCATCATACTAATAAACAAATCATCGCTTTTACTGATTCGACTAACAATTACATAACTGTCTTTGGGAAGCATGGGAACAAATCCTTTTGCATTTTCGGTTGCAATTTTCCGAACATCAGGATACAACGTGCCGTTGAAATCTTTTACATCAACCGTTGTCTTTTTATCTTCCACAACAGAGGCTATAAACGATGTTTCAACGTCTTTCAAATGCCTTTTAAATCCCTCAACAATCTGTTCTATTTTCCTATCCATTTTTTAAATCTTTTATTACGATACCGTTTTTCCAATTTCAACCTGTCTTCTTGCACCCGATGTTCCGAAAGTAATAACCACAGAGCGAATTTCATACTTTCCGCTACGCTCTGCGTAATTTATGTCCCGTATTTCTGCAACCATGCCCGGAACTGCGTATGGCTCTAAAAAGGTGGTGATTTTTCCTGTGTATCCTGTGTATTTGTATTTTTGTATTTCGGTTTCAGCCAATTTTTTCAAATCTTCCATATTTTTTGCCGTATAGAAATACAGAGTACGTTGTTCGCCGTCTTTGTCGCCGATTTCGGCTTCCAATTTGGTGTTGTTTTTGTTTATTTGTATTGCCTTGACCTTTAATTTTACATCATCGGAATATTGGTATTTCAATTCATCGGTTTTGGGGGTATTCACGCCCAGACTGTAAAGTACTGTTCCTTTGTATTTCACAAAATCAAGTCCGGCATAAAGGGTATCATTGACAAAAAATATCGTTAATCCGTAGCGTTCTTTCACTTGCTGCAAAGCGTCCAAGCGGGTTAATTTTGCAGGAATAATATAATTTACCATACTTACTGTTGGGATATCCGCATCTAATGTAATTTTTTTATCTTGGACAATGTATTGCAAAACTTCTTTTAGGCTCGTGCTGGCAAATGTTTTTGTCGGCAAATCTTCCCGTAAAAGAAACTCGTAGCCTTCGCATTCTATTTCAAGCGGCGTTGTGTAGTTTATTTTGTATATAAATCCGTCAAACTCTTCTACCAAATTGTCATCATACCCCAATTGAATATTGATTTTGTCGCCTCGTTTGAATACTTTTGCCGTTTGTACGCTTTGGGTTGTGTTTTCCAAATTATTAACCAAACGTGCCGATGTCGGAATTTTGATTTTAGCCGTTGAACCTATCCTGTCAATAGATTTTTCTATTTCGACATTGTTCACGGCATCAAATTTTATGTTGCCGTCTTCCGTAGTAATGCTAACCAAACAATTCAATTTTACGTACATACTAATTAATATATAAACTAAATTCAACATCGCTCAATAATTTTAATTCGTAGGGTTGTGTGTTTTCAAATCCCCTAATTTCAGGGAATCGCAATTCGGTAATAACAATTTTTTCATTTTCGCCCAGACAGACTGCCGTCCGGGCATTTTGTATGTTAAATGTTCTTTTTTTCTTATACCAATTGACTAAGGTTTGTTTTTCTTCATCAGGATAAAAATTGTCTTTTCCAACCAATACCCCTTTTATATCAATTTCCCAATCGCCCAGACTTATTTCTTCTTTAACGGTTCCGTCTCTGTTTACTAAGGTTGTGGTAACGATGTTTTTTTTACTCATTAAACTCATCGTGGTGTTTGGAAGAAGATATTGCATTGCATCTCTGTCCATTTCGCTTAGCCATATCGGCATAAATATTTCAATATTTTTTTCACTGCCTGTACGAATGCTTACGCCCTGTTGCGAATAGATATGTGCGTACTGGTAATCAAATTTATAGTTGCCAGCCCTGTATCTTTGCGGAATGCCTACAATCGTTTTAACCATAATTTCAGGAAACGGCAAACCAACATAGCCCCACGTATCTTTGAAAATCTTCTGTAAATCTATTGTATTAATCATTGCGTTGATATTCTGTTTGCTGAATTAACTACTCGTAAAAGTCCTTCTATCAGTTCGTCCGTTCCTTTTTCGACACCTTCCTTAAAGGTTTCCGTTTTCAGATTAAAATGTTCGATAAGGTTTCGTAAATTGATGGTAATGTTTGTTGCCTTGCTGCCACCGCCGGTAAGGTCGGAAATGGAGGTGCTGGTGCCGCTGCCGCCTGAAAAATTGAGATTGCTACTATTTCCGCCTATTTTTTCGTCTCTAATTTGCTTATTTATTTCTGAAATGAGATTGTCAATTTCAAGAATTCCCAAGTCTGCATCCCAGTTCTTATTCTTTTCTCGCTTCACTTTTACATAGGCGCCCAAAATCGGGTTGTCTTCGATAATATTATCCAACATTTTTCCCAAAAGGTTTGGTTCCGCAGGGTTGTTTCTAATTTCAACAAGTTTATCTTTTTGTTTATATAAATCCACCAATCTATCTTCGCTTGCCCTTGCTCTGGCTTTTCTGTCAATAGAATTAACGATATTATTGTAAGCAATTTCCAACTCTTGTAATCCCGCTTTTTCCAAATTCATATTTTTGAGTACATCTGGATACATTTCATTTAATTGTTTTACCAAATCATTCCGTTCTTTGCTTTTAGGATTTGTCCTTCGCAATCTGTCAAAAATTATATCCAACCTTACTTTTTCATCAGATGCATATTCTTTCGCTTTGGCGTTCAGTTTTCCATACTCATCTGCCGCCTCTTTTGTTCTTTTTTTAAACATTACCAAAGCACCAGCAACCAATGTAATTACTGTAAACAAAGCAAGAAACGGGTTTTTGATAATAGTGATATTAAATAATTTCATAGCGCGTTCTGCCATTAACGTCCAATAATGCTGTAGTTGCATGGCAATAGTTAATCCTTTTGTTGCAAGTGTAGACTGCCACAGTAAAACACGATATGTTCCCAACAAGGCAATGGTAGCGATTAAAACTTTTCTGTTTTCATTAAAAAATTTTACCATTGAAAACAAGCCATTAACAAGTAATCGAATAGGAAATAAAACGACATTGATAACGGCAATGATTTTATCAAAATTATCAATAAATTTTTGGGCAAATTCTTTTACTTTTTCGGCAATATGCAATAATACAGGTGCCAACCGTTCCTGAATTTTAAGTGCCAATTCTCCCATTGAAACTTTAATAGAACCAACCATTTTATTATACTTTGCCAGCGGGTCCGTATCAAATGCCGCTTTGGCGGAACCGCCAACTTTTTGTTCCACAATATCTATTAGTGCCATTCTTGCCTGTTGCTCTCCTTTTATCCCGCCCTTCTTTGCTAATTTTTGTATTTTTTCCACTTCATGAGGGTCAATTTTCAACTGCATGGCAAGCCGCCGCATCATTTCAGGGTTATTTATGGACTTGGCAATGGCATTCCCCGCTTCTTCCAATCCCATGCCGAATTTGGTTGCCATATCGGCAGAGGCTACCGCCAATCTGTCCATCTCTTCTGTACCAATATTTCCAACCAAACGCAATTGGCTTTGCAGTGCAATGATGTCCGCTTTTCCAAACTTCATATTTTTAGATAATTTTCCCGCACTTTCTATCGCACTTTTGTAGGATTCGTCCGTATAGTTTCCCATATTTTTCATGGTATTGGCAAGTTGTGCGGAAGCCTGTTGAAGTGCTTGTGCCTTTTCAACTCCTTCCTTCATCATATTAACCATTTTAAACATTCCAAATCCGATACCAGCCACAGAAAGCAATTTAGAGAGATTACCGTATGCTTTGGATACGCCCTCTATGCTTGCCTTTGTCCTGTTCATATTCGTTTGGACAGTTACCGCTGTTTTTGCAATGCCTGATAACTGATTACTCATACGATCCTGCAACTGATATACGTATTCTACAATATTTGCCATTGTTTTACTTCTGATTGTTCTTTTTCGAGATTTCTTATGTGGATGAGTTGAGCAATTTTATCCGACCATTCTTTGTCGTTTAAAGCCGATGCGTCCTGTTTTAAATAGTATTGAATTGCTGTATCAAAAACTCCAATCCAATTGTTCTCAACCCTGTAGACCGCATCGGCTATAACTTTTTTATCGAACCTTCTGTTATGTTGATTAACATACCCACTTGCATAGCAGCACCAATCCAAAGATTGTCATCGGTATGAATTTCGCTGCTGCCGCCAAGCCAACAGTGCTGCAAGCCGACTTCGCCAATGTTCACTATTTTTTCCATGTCAAATTCGGCAGACTTTTTCTCTGCATCAATTTTCATACTCAATTGGCTTAACATATATTTTAACGTCTCTCTGTTAAAACCATGTACATAGCCATAGTGTCCTTTGACTTCTATTTCATGCACCTCTTTGTGCGTTTTTCTCCAAACAGCGATTTGCTCTTCTGTGGCTTTTCCGTTTGCCTCAATCGTTATGTTCTCTTGCGTATCCATAAATATTACATTTTATTGATTTGGTATTTTTGTCGTATTGTAATTAATTTTCAGACAAACACATTGCAGGGTAGTTTCCATAAAAGTTGTTCCCTGGTCCATGCCTTTTTCAAAGTCTGTAAATTCAACACCCTCTATTACGTCCACTACGGTCGGCAGTCCTTGTTTTGGAACATAACTGTGTACAACCGTAAAAGGCGGAATATTGGTCGGGTCGCCGCCGCCTGACAATATAATTGCCTCCAATTCACTCTGCAAACACTTCAATTCGCAGTGATGCGTTACATTTCCACGTCCGTAAGACTGTATTTGCGAACCCTCTCCATAAATGGGCTGTTTGTCCCGATTGGTTCCGTATTTGAAACCCCTTATACCGGTAACAAACCGACCGCCTATTAATACTTTATAATCTTCCCATGCGTACTGTTTCATAATTTTACTGTTTTAAAAAGGGATTAATAAAACCTATTTTTACATTTATCGGACTTAAATAACCTTTGGGAGTTATTTGCAACTCAATTTCCAAAGGCATTCCCGAAAGGATATTTTGATTGTCGTCAATAAGTGCGGTGAAATTGGAAATTTCGTCCACCGTTTGAGAATTTACCTGCAATTCGATTTTGCTTTTTAAATAGCCGACTACTGCTGGTGCCAACTTACCATCGTCTGTCATCGGCACATCGTCATCCAACTCCTCAACGTAGGTATTGTAGGTTATTTTCAATACCTTGTCTATAATTCGATTGCGTGCGATGGTACAGAGGTCATCAGTATTGGCGGTCGCCGTTGGGTCGCCGGAGTAGTAAAACCCTGACTTGCCCGGAAATGTCCGATAAACAATATAATGTTTATCGTGCAATACATTCAAAGCGCCTGTTCTGTTCGATACAGGCAAGCCATCTGTAAGATAGCCATCCAAATTGAACAGGGCGCCGTCTTTTACACGGCTGGCTTTTCGCTGTACGGGAATAGCCGCCAATCTGCCCAAATACTGACCAACAGATGCAACTTTGTCATCTTCCGATGCTGCCAACAGTACGGAACATCGGTGATAGTTGGTTGTGGCAAAATCCTTAACCGTGTTTTCGTCTCCCGAAAATCCGATGCCTGCAACCAAAACAGAAAAAGGCATTATTTTGGATTGGTACTCATTTGCCAAAATTTGTGCTTCGCTCAAGGCAACAAAAACATCTTCATTCAACCCATCTACCACAACATTGCTTTGGGTATTGCCTGCCGTAAGTCCGACAAGACTAATTTCACCTTTTGCAGTTTCAACCATTGTCCGAACAGCGTTAGCCGTTCCGATTACAGATGCACTCATTAGGGTGTTGTCCGTTACTATCAGCCACAGTTTGGCGCCGTTTCCGGCTTCTTTGTAAAATTCATTTACCTGTTTGTAGGCAATGGCGTTGTCATCTTCTGTTATGCCTATGTTTTCAGCATCGGAAAGAGAATAAACCACATACGGTTTATTCAATTCCAACTTGCCTATCACGGCTTCACCATCCAAGACAATTCCCATAATACCATCATTGGTAAAAGATACCAAGCCCAAGCCCGAACGGTTTACTGTTATATTTACGTTTGGTAATGCCATCTTTATTGTTTTTTAAAGGTTTGGATTTCTTTTTCTACTTTCTTTTTTGCAGCCTCTGCATATTCAAGTTTGGTAAACCAATATTTGCCAACTTTGAAAATCGTGTCCACTTCATGCAGAAGCATCAATTCTTTTGCTTTGTTTTTATCATTTGGATTTACCTTTGCCGCTTTTTCCTTTGCATCCGCTTCCGCTTTTTCCTTTGCTTCCTGTTCCGCTTTTGCTTTTGTGTCCGCTTCTACTTTTTTAGCAACTTCTTTTGCTTCTTTTTCGGCTGCTATTTGCTCCTGTGTTTTCGTTGTATTTGCCATTTTTTATTTCGTTTTAAATTTGAATTTAATACTTTCTATTTTACCTGTTTTTTGTGGATGGTCGCTGTGGAATAATGTGGTTTGAAAATTTGTTCTGTAACAAACATACCTTTCTCCATACCCTGCAACCGCATCCGATATTCGATTTAACGGACTAAAATTTTTACCCGAATAACCTTGCATACATTCGTATAATTGGTCAAGGTTATCCAGCAATTGGATTGTTTCCTCTTCCTGTTCCGCTCCATCGAAAGAATCCGTAACGTGGTCTATATACAGGTACAAACTGATGGCACTATCCCCCAATTGCCCGCCTGTGGCTTCAGACCATTGTACAGGTTTAAACTCCACCAAACAGGCAGGTAATGGAATGGGATAATTTTGCGGTTTGCTTGTGAATTGTCCTTTTTGCAAATCTACATATTGCAATTCGGACATTTTCTCCAGCAACCTGTCTCTTATCTGTTTGTAAACTTCGCTACGGATTTTCATTGTGTTTTTATTTCGCCATGTATATTAACCCTGAATAACGCTGTGCATCCATTTGGAAATCGGCTTTAAACCTGTGCTGAAATCCAAATTCATACGCACGACCAGCGGTATTTGTGGACTTATCCTGATAGAACATTTCCATACTACCGCCCGCTCTGAACACTTGATTTTTGCAGAAAAGCAACGCCGCAGGAACTATGTCATTGGTAATGTCTATGGCAGTACCCTGTGGGGCTTTTTCTGCACCGTCAATATCCCACATTATTCCTAACTTATTGCCAAGCGACTTGTGGATGCGTATTCCATAGTATTCTACCACCGAAGGAGAAATTTTTCCGTTCATTTGCATACGCTCCAACTGCCCTTTGAGAATGTCGTTGTTATTGACCAAATCCCACCACATATCCGATGTCAATACAAGATTTCTACCATCGGGAAACTCTGAATTGTCGCAGGCACGGGCTAAGGTTACAATATCTTCAAGCCTTAGCATTTTAATACCATTCCGCACGGCTCCAGTTGACGGAATAACAATCTTTTTATTCCCTTCCGTTTCCGGTGCAAAGGCATAGGCGGCATCTGCAATTTCCTGTTTGATAATCGCATTGGCAGATTTCCGCGTGTAATACTGTACCTTTTCAAAAGGAAGAGCATGTAAATAGATATTCCGTATTTTGTAGTTTTGAGAGTCGTATACATCCAACTCCGACTTAAATACAGTTTCTACTGGCTCTACATTGTCCACATCGGTAATTCTGTTTTTGTACACCGCCGGGTCGGCTCCCGCTTCGGGAAATACCAACGTCTGTCCATCTTCAACAAAAGAACTTAAATCTTCAGCCTCGTTCAACCACGTACCAATCTGTTCGTATTCCTCTTTTAAAGAGGTGAGAAACACAATTTTTTGCGTAGGTAAAGTAACCGGCAGAGCCGCTAATATCAGTCCACCAGAACCCGCAACATAACAGGACATATTTACATGTCCGCAACACACCATTTCCGCTGTTGCCGAAATTACAACAGCCATCAACATTAATAATCCAAAAATTCGCTTCATTTTTTATTTATTTTAAATTTTTTACTACTTTACTTCACCAATTTTCAACCCTTTTGCCTCTGCCTGTTCGGCGAAATCGGCTTCCAATTTTTTGTACTTTTCAGGCTCTTTTTCCTGCATCAAAGCCAATGCTTTGGGGTCTTTTCTGAAATAATCATAATAAGTCCACGCATCACGCTCATTAACTCCTCCTGATTTTCCCTGTTCGGCATTTTGGGTAAGTTTTTTTACTTCTTCTGCAAGTTTTTTTCCTTCATCGCCTTTGTCCTCTTTTTCTTCTTTGCCATCTTCCTTTACGGGAGTTCTTGCATCCAGCATTTTTTCGACCGTATCGTAATCCGACAAAGCAAGTTTTTCGAGAGACTCAACTTCTCCATCCTGAACCACACCGCGTTGATGGTGTAGTTTTACCAAATTTTTTGCGTTTTTTTGACGCTCTACATCCAATTGTTGTTGCAAGGCTTTTGTATCAACAGCGCCTTCTTCCTTTTTTTCTTCTGACTTGTCCATTTTTGACTTGTTTTTATTTACAACTACATTTAATTTATAATCTCCGCCGTCAGGCGTACAAAGTTTCACTGCATTTTTTTGACCGGGAACGGTAACCAAACTAATTTCCAACAATTCACTTTTGGTAACAGTTGCGTATTTTTGCCCTTGTACCAACATTGTCGGCTCCTCGTTTTCTTCTAATGGATAAATATGAAGGCTAACGGCACTCATAAATCCGTCTTTGTATTTCCAATACAGTTTTACCGCCTCGTCATCGTTTTTGTCGAACTCCAATGTGCCTAAAAATTGTTCGTTTGCCACCCGCAAGTTTTTCCATTTTCCAACAGAAACACTCCATATATTATGTTGAACAACACAAACAGGATTTTTTAGAAAACCTGTCATGTCAATACCCTCAACAAGCAGTCTCCATCCTTTGCGGTTTAATGTGTTATCGCAAATAATGAAATCTATTTCTAATACTTCGGGTAAATCCCTTTCCTTTTTTTCTTTCGACATCTTTGTCTGTTTTTTTGAATTGTTGCAAAAATAACAGATTAAATAATCTCTTTTTAAAACTATACCCATTATGGGTATAAGTGGGTACATTTTGGGTACAAAAAAAAAATTAGATGTATAAATAAATTACTTTTGCAGTAAATAAAAAAAAATGGGAAGATGTTCAAAGGAAAAATCGGATAAAAAAAGGCAACAGGCAAAAGACATGTATGTAAAGATGTTTGGTTTGGAAACAATCTCAGACATATTAGACGTGTCAATTACCACCATGAAACGCTGGGCAAAGGAAGAAGATTTTGAACAGGCAAGAAAATCAAGTTTTATATCCTTGCACGAAATTCGGAATACGATTTTAGAAAGTTTTGCCGACCTCAGAGATGGGAAAAAACCAAAAATCAAACCCGATGAAGCCGCCAAGTATGCCAGCGCCTTTGAAAAATTATCCGACAAAAAGAAAATGTTGTCTTATATGTACAGCGATTTTGAACTTCTGTCGGACGAACTGATACAGGATGTGCAAACAGGAAAAACAAAAAAAGAAAAAGAATTTGCTTTGCAGGTATTGAAAATTGTCCGATTAAAAACGGACAGCATTTTAACAAGGGTAACCGCTGAGGCTTTAAATGATAATTAAATGGTATTTTAATATGATTTCAACGTATATACAAAACCTTAAAAATGAATGTCGGCAATTGGTTTTAACCGTAAAAAAAATAAGGAAATTAATTGCGTTCCGCTACATCAAACGCAAGGCACGCCGATTGCATAAAAAATACAACTGCCAAGTTTTTGTGGTAAAATATGGCAAAAAAATACGCATCATAAGCAAATACCAATTCAAACAGATGAGGCAAAAAAAGATGTTTCCAAAAAGTTTTACCGCCTCCGAATTAAAATCTATTTCCCTGTATTACACTCCCAAACAGTATGACAAAAAAAGAATACAAAGAACTACTCGAAAGGTATAAACTGCGTACCCGTGAAATAAACCAATCCACCATTGAAAGCATAGTCGAAGAAAGTCCGCAGGTTCAAAAAGCACGTATAAAACATTTGCTTAAACCTGAAAATTATGGACAATTTTTTAACTATTACTTTGGAAGTGAAACACCCATTCCGCTTGCGGAAAGCGATTGTGCTTGGTTTCATAATGCCGTTTATAAAGATTTGTATTACAAAAAATTCATTACGCTTTTTAATTTGATTTTCAGAGGCGGTGCAAAATCCACACACGCAAATTTAGGCTATCCTTTTGCTTTGAAAGAAAGCGGTTTGGCTAAATTTTTTCTCATTATAGGAGCAAACGAAAGTCTTGCGACCATGCTTTTACAAGATTTACAAGTGCAGTTTGAGGCAAACAACCGAATCATAAAAGACTTCGGTATGCAGAAAAGTTACGGGAGTTGGGCAGATGGTCAGTTTGAAACAACAGACCGCTGTACATTTATGGCATTGGGTATTGACCAACCTTTTCGTGGACTTCGGGCAAACGGTGTCCGCTTGGAATACGTATCTATTGATGACATCGAAGATAAAAAAAGGTCGCTCAATCCACGCCTCGTTAACGAATATGTAAATAAAATTACAGGCGATGTGCAAGGGGCTTTTTCTATCCATAGCGAACGTTCCATTGTGAACAACAATTATTTTACCGAAAATGGATTTATTGAAAAATTGGCAAAAAAGAAAGGCATCGACATCAAAAAAATAGATACAAAAAAACACAATGTGATTAAAAACGAGTTTACTTCGGTATATCTTATCAATCTTACGGATAAATATTACGACCAAATAAATGCCGAAAATACAGACCAATGGCAGCCGTCATGGAAAGAGCGTTATTCTCACATTGATTGTCTGCGGAAGAAAAAACAGTACGAACACGACAAAGAAACTCTAAGCGGTGAATTTTACAACACCCCCATCAACGCAGGCAAAAGGATAAAGGAAGGTATGATTAAAATGGTAGAACCGTTTCCTTTGAAAGATTATGACCTTATTGCAGAAAATTGGGACTTAGCCTATTCCAGCGAAGCCTGCCACAAAGCAAAGGCAACCGCAGGAATAAAAAATATGCAAATAATAGTAACAGACGTATTTTGCCGACAAACAGACATCAGCGTTGCTCTTGAATATCACTACAAAAAGGCAAAGGAAGTATTGAAACAAAACAGTGCCTTGATGTCGTTTTACGATGCAAGCGTTGCACAGGAAGCCGTTTACGAACCGCAATGGCGACAGGCAGCCTTACAATATAAATGTTTTCAAATCCCGCAACCGCAACGCAGTTCGGTGGACAAATACATAAAAATAGACACCGTCCTTGTCAATATGTTATTGTCAGGGGTATTGGTTTTTAGTAAGGAGTTGGAACACAACCCCGACTGGGCAGAGGCAAA
>JGI24702J35022_10000991_pt1 | contig 17791 bp, 18 predicted proteins | sample TergutTh196P4_FD_35022 | JGI IMG/M metagenome (IMG submission 35022)
CGACCGCAGGCAGGTCCATTTCTAAAATCAAATTTACCGTATTGGATAGTTTCGACAGGTAAAACCGTTTATCCGATTTATAATAAGGATAATAACCCTGTCTTAAATAGGCATTGAACAGTGGTAACGGTTTTATCTTTTCATTCACACTACCGGCTATCTCAATATGATTTCGCAAAACGTCATCAAGGGTAAATTTTTCAAAATCCATATTTTGGTCATATTTCAGAAACTCCCTGAACGACAATCCATTTAACGTATAATGCACTGCCCGTCTGCTTAAATCGGCATTACCCTTGTAAATTTGTAACATGGACGACCCGGTAATGACTACTTTCAAATCGCTGAAACTGTCATAAATGTTTTTGATTTCCTGCGACCAATTTTCGTATTTATGTACCTCGTCAATAAACAGGTATTTGCCGCCTGACTTTTCAAAATCGCTTGCCAGGTCGAACAGTCGATTGCCCGAAAACCAAATATTATCAGCGCTGACATACAACGCTTCTTTTGGTGAATTACCGAAAGCGCTTTTGATGTGTTGCAAAATCAGCGTCGTTTTACCCGTTCCTCTTGCGCCTGTGATAGCAGATAGCCGCCCCTCCCAGTCAATATCATCCATCAAATACCTTTTGAACGACAGGTCGGTTTTACGTAATTCCCTATAAAAAAAATCAAACAATTCATCCATTTTGTTGCTTATTTTTCGACTGCAAAGATACTATATTGTTTTTTACAAACAACAAAAAAAGTCAAAATTGTTTTTTATAAACAACAAATTAACTATCTTCATTTTGTTCGTTGTCTTCAGTCCACACAGGAAACTCGTCTCTATCGATTATGGCATCTACGGCAGTCATGACATGTTCTGGGATATCTGCTTTTTTTCTCATCATGAATGCCGTTTTTCGCGCGAGTTCTTTTAATTCCGGATGCCCTAAAGATAAACGCACATGATCACCGTATGAAATAGTTGAATTGACTTTATCTATTTTTTGCTTTAATTCCCGTTCCCAATTTCGCAAAATATTTTCGCACATATCTTTTATCACATTGGGTCTTTTATGCCATGCAAGTATCGTGTTCAACACCAAAGTTCTATTCTGTTTTTGCCAATTGGCAATAATGTTAAAACTCGACTGAACCCATTCCGAAATCGCAAAAAAAGGAATCTTCATGAGGTTTGTAAAGTAGAAGAATTTGCCCTTATCCTTATTGACCCTGTTATACTTATCGTTTATAATTTGCTTGACAATCTTCCTTGCATACGAGGGTATGACATCAAAAGAAGAGACATAGTAGAGCGCTTGATAGGTAAGGCTCCATTTTTTTTTCAGATCTGGTTGTTTTAAAATAAATTCTGCTATTTCTCTTTTCAACAGATCATTTTTCGAGTACATATATGCGAGGCTGACAATTTGATGCGGCAATTCCCAAAAATTATCCTGTGAAAGAATCGCATCCGCTTTTGCCGTATCCTGAGATAATTTCAACGCAATACAGACTATTTGATGTGGCAATTCCCATAAATTATCCTGTGTAAGAATCATATCGGCTTTTGTCGAATCCTGAGATAATTTCAACGCAATACAGACTATTGGATACGGCAATTCCCAAAAATTATCCTGTAAAAGAATCACATCCGCTTTTTCCTTGTTTTGAGACAAGTTCAACGCCCTACAGACTATATCAGTTGGCAATTTCCAAAACTCATCCTGAGAAAGAATCGCATACGCTTTTTCCCTGTTTTGAGACAAGTTCAACGCCCTACAAACTATAACAGTTGGCAATTTCCAAAACTTATCCTGAGAAAGAATCTCTTCCGCTTTTTCCCTGTTCTGCGACAAGTTTAACGCCCAACAGACTATATTTTGCGGCAATTCCCAAAATTTTTCCTGTGAAAGAATTTCTTCCGCTTTTTCCCTGTTTTGAGAAAGGTTCAATGCCCAACTGACTATTTCCCCAGGCAATTCCCAAAATTTTTCCTGTGAAAGAATCTCTTCCGCTTTATCCCTGTTCTTTGACAAGTTTAACGCCCAACATACTATGTCTAATGGCAATTCCCAAAACTTCTCCTGTGAAAGAATCTCGTCCGCTTTTTCCTTGTTTTGAGACAAGTTTAACGCCGTGCTGACTATTGAATTAGGAAATTCCAAAAACTTGTCCTGTGAAAGAATCTCGTCCGCTTTTTCCCTGTTCTGAGACAAGTTCAACGCTACACTAACTATTCCCCCAGGCAATTCCCAAAACTTGTCCTGTGAAAGAATCTCGTCTGCTTTTGACCTGTTTTTAGACAAGTTCAACGCTACACTGACTATGTCGCGTGGTAATTCCAAAAAATTGTGTTGTGAAAGAATCTCGTTCGCTTTAGACCTATTCTGAGACAAGTTCAACGCCGTACTGACTATTGAATTAGGCAATTTCCAAAACTTATCCCGTGAAAGAATCTCGTTCGCTTTTTTCCTGTTTTGAGACAAGTTCAACGACAAACTGACTATTTTCGGATTCAATTCCCAAAATTTCGCCTGCGAAAGAATCTCATTCGCTTTATCCCTGTTTTGAGACGAGTCTAACGCCCAACAGACTGTATCGTGTGGCAATTCCCAAAACTTGTCCTGTGAAAGAATCTCTTCCGCTTTTTCCCTGTTCTTTGACAACTTCAATCCCCAATTGACTATTTTCTTAGGCAATTTCCAAAACTTGTCCTGTAAAAGAATCTCTTCCGCTTTTTCCCTGTTTTGAGACAAGTTCAACGACAAACTGACAATTTTCGGATCCAATTCCCAAAACTTGTCCTGTGAAAGAATCTCGTCCGTTTTTGTGATATCCTGAGAATAAAATAATGATAAGCAAACTGTATCCGGTTGCAATTTCCAAAAATTATGTTGAGAAAGAACTCTACAAGAAATGTTTCTTTTTTCTATACGGTCATAAATATCACTCTCTAAAACTGTAGAAAGATAGAACCCATAATTATTTTGCTCAAGTAATCTTTCAATATATTTTCTTTTTTCGGTAAGTTTAAACATATCATCCGGGATTGATAAAAGACAAAATCTTAAAAAATTGTCTGAGGAAAAGTGATCGCCGCTATCAATAATATAGGATAATAATCTCAATTTCATACTGTTATCAAACGGATGCCAGTCTTTTAGTTTTGCTTTACTTAATCCGTCTTCTGCAATTATATCCTGGTTGAAAGTAATAAATTCTATTTCGCCTACGCTTTCGAAAAAACCCTTTTTTTTATGTATATACCTGTCTAGTAACTTTTTTACATGATTGGAAATCAACGCATGTTTGCTACTAATAATCTGAGAGTTTTGAAATTTATCAGATAATGTAAAAAAAAGATCGTATGAAAGAAAGACTTTACGTTCCTGATAAATGGACGCCCAATAATAAAGCATTTGAGCTAAACCCGGATAATGTTTCCCTATTAATTTTAAATCACTTTCAATAAGAGTCTGGAAGTGTCCAATCAAACCGGAAATCTTAAAAATTGCATCCGATGATTGGCCTTTTTTTTCAGCTGTTCGTCCAAAGACAAATAAGATGTTGTAGAGCGAACTTTTATAATCAAATTCATTGTCAAGTAATTCATCTGCTAACCCTTTCCAACGTTTTACTATCTCAATTATTCTATCAATTATTTTCCTGTTGTCGTTATCATTAAGTTCTATTTTGTTACGTACAGGATCATCTATATACTGTTTATAAAAATCGTCATCTTCTTCTCTATCTCCCACTACGACCCGTATATTTTTGATACAGTAAATTTCATTAATTATTTCTTTTATACCTGGCTGCTCTTTGATCCGGTACAGGTCTTCGATCAAGACAAGGAATTTTTTATGCGCATATTTTTCTTTTATCTGTCTTAGTCCCGTTTCATAAAACCGGCTGATTTCATTGTCCTTAATCCATAATACGGCAAAATCTTCTTCCGACAAATCCCAGCCAAGACGACGTAATAAAGTGGATTTCCCGCTTCCACCTCTTCCCCAAATTTTGGCTGAAATATTGGCTGACCGGTACTCGTTCAATGATGTGACTACTTTGTTTTTTATTGTCTTATAAACATCTCTTTCTACATCCCACGCTTGTGATATCCCATACCATTGACAGTCGTCCTCTCTTTTTGCCAAATAAAAATCTTCGGCAGTAAATCCTGCCTTATCACCTTTTCTCTTTACCTTGTCTTTGAAGACGTCATTGATGAGTTCGGCGCCTGCAACTTCAATTTGTTCTATTCTCGACCGATGTTTTTGCAGAAAACGAAGAAAGTCTTCCGTTGTAAGTTTAATAAAATGATAATCGGAGTTCTTTATTGCCGGCATTGTGCGAAGATTTGCGTTATCCAAATCAAAATGATAGATACAAAGATTTTTACCTTTCAATTGGGAAAAGATTTTTTGATTGATAACAGGTTCATAAAATCTTGTACCTAATAGCAACAATTTTTTTCTATTTTGATTTATTTCACTGAAAAGGATACCGTAAAGGTCATGTTCTTTTCCTCTGATTTCATTATATGTTTCATCGCTTAAAACCAATTTTGAAGGAGGCGTTCCCTTTATGTACCCGTGAGGATGCACAATAGGCGTCGAACGTTCTTTTAAGTCTACATTAGTATGATTGGGATAGTATAACGTTTTAAAATCACTTCTACCGCATAGTTCAACAATAGCCTCTATCACGTCATCGAAGTTTAATGTGAAAATGTGGCTCCATTCGGGGATTAATATGTTTTTATATAGCGCAAATTTTTCTCTTTTGAAAAACTCAATATCCAAGGTAAAAAGCGCTTTGAAGAGGTCTTCCAAATCAGCTTTCTGATCTCCGTCATTAAATTTTTCATTCCATATATTAGCAGCCGCCTTATAATCAGTTACATTTTCCTCAAACAGTTGATTGGTTATTTCAATAAATTTACCCGCTAAAGGGATGTCTTTGCATAACTCATACGCTATCTTTTGATTCGGGAGTGCGTTCTCGTCGGCGCTATTTTTCAAACCATAACTGAATCCGGCGCCCAGTACCAAGCAAAATTCTCCCCTTCGTAATCCGCGAAAAAAATCTTCGTCTTTTTCCAACTCTTCACAAGTCATAAAACTGTCATATTAGTTCATCAGGCAATATTTATTCTCGAATGTCCCGCAAAAATAGTGAAAAATTTGGTAACTACACTGGTAATAAAATATTTTTTTAAAAAACGTACCTAAAAAAATTCATGTGGAGACGTAACATGTTACGTCTCTACGAGGGTGGAATACTATTCAAGTGATGCCGACTGAGAATCTCAAATAATATTCTTCAGTGGTATAGGTTGTGTCGTAATTTTTATGTATTTTTGCAGGCCGTTAAGTTCAAAAACGTAGCAGTTTGGACTGATCATGGCATTTTGTCGGCAGGCAATATCGTTAGGGGTGCTCTTCCTTCAAGGCGGGCTGAGAACAAACCCTCGAACCTGATATGTTGTAATTGACGTCGTAGGGAAACGGTTTTGGTTAAAAAAAAAATTTTTATACTCGAATTGTTATAAGCTGTTTCTTTTGTGATACGGCTTTTTTCGTTGGATTGGTTTATTTATTAAATATAAAATGTATGATTATGAAATGGAGTGAAAAAGCATGGGAGGCGATAACGCCTGTTTATGAAGGTATTCTGTCGTTGCCGTTTATTCAGGAGCTGATGAACGGCACTTTGGATAAGGAAAAGTTCGCTTTTTATATTCAACAGGACGCCCTTTATCTGATGGATTACGGCAAAGCCTTAACAGGACTTGCTACACGATTGACTAAAACCGCACATATTGAAGCATTTATCGGTTTTGCGGGTGATTGCCTGTTTGTCGAAAAAATGATGCATGATGTGTTTCGTGCCGAGTTGGGTTGTTTGGCAGACAAGAAGACAGTTGAAATGGGTCTGGCAGCGTCTGATTTTGTAGAAAGAGAAAAGTCGACCGGTGAGGAGATAAGAATAAAAGCATCACCGACGTGTTTGCTTTACACCTCTTATCTGTATAGCCAATTCAATGCGCCGACGGAGGTGCTGGCTGCTGCCGTTCTGCCTTGTTTTTGGATTTATATGGAAGTAGGCAAATTTATCCTTGCCAACCAAAATAAGGATAACAACCCCTTTCAGGCTTGGATCGACACATATGTAGGCGAAGAGTTTGAAAAATCAGTCGCGAAAGCGGTACGTATTTGTGATGAACTGGCAGAAAAATGCACCCAAGAACAGCAAGATGCCATGACGGAAGCTTTTGTCACCTGCTCAAAAATGGAATGGATGTTCTGGGACAGCGCTTACCGTTTGGAGCAATGGGGGATTTAATTAATTAAGAATTAAGAATTAAGAACGTTCCTTAGTGTTAAAAATCAAATAATGTGTCGCTTTCACGAAGTGGAAGCAATTAAGAACGTTCATTGTTCATTGTTCATTGTTCATTTAATTTTTATTCGTATGAAGAAAAATTACAAGCGTGTTTTGACAATAGCAGGGAGTGACCCAAGCGGTGGCGCAGGCATTCAGGCAGACCTGAAGACGTTTTCTGCTTGCGGATGTTACGGCGCTTCAGCTATTGTCGCAGTGGTTGACGAAAATACTGTTGGCGTGACAGGGGTACATCCGGTACCGGTCGACTTTGTAATCGGGCAGATCAAATCTGTATTGGATGATATCGGCGCCGACGCTATTAAAATCGGCATGCTCCATTCCTCCGAACTGATACGGGCGGTTAAAGAAACGCTTACTATGTATGGTATCGTGAATATTGTATTAGACCCTGTGATGGTTGCCACATCCGGAGATAAACTGCTTCAGGATGATGCGATTGAGACCCTGAAGCGTGAACTTATTCCTTTTGCCCGTGTCATCACCCCGAACATTCCCGAAGCCGAAGTTTTGTTAGGTCGAAAGATAAACGGACAAAGCGAGTTACCGTTCATGATACGGGAATTGTCTGCAGGGGGGAAGGTATCGGTCTTGCTAAAAGCAGGTCATCTGAAGGAAGAGTTGCTTACGGATGTGTTTTATAATGCTGAAACAGAGGAGATAATACATCTTTCCTCCAAACGGATTCAAACAAAAAATACACATGGTACCGGATGTACTTTTTCTTCAGCTATCGCTGCATTTTTGGCGCACGGGCTACCGTTAAACGACGCCATTCGCCATGCTAAAGATTACATGAAATCGGCAATAGCCGCCGGCGCAGAATATGAGATTGGAAAAGGCCACGGGCCTGTGCACCATTATTTTAAGTTTTGGGAGTGAAAAGTGATGATAATAAATGTAAATGACAAGACGCATGAAGTAGCGGTAGGCACATCCTTGGATATACTTATAAAAAGCCTTGATATACAGATGCAAGGAGTTGCTGTTGCTGTCAATTTAGTAGTTATTCCGAAGAACGAATGGAGTAAAACGATACTTACTGACGGCATGTCGTTGATGCTGATTCATGCAGTATCCGGAGGCTGAATAAGACCGTAAGACCGTAAGACCGTAAGATGGTAAGACCGTAAGATGGTAAGACCGTAAGACCGTAAGACCTTCGTAATTCGTAATTCGTAATTCGTAATTGATTATGGCCTTCGTAATTCGTAATTCGTAATTCGTAATTGATTAAGGCCTTCGTAATTCGTAATTCGTAATTGATTTTTGTATGAGGCTGATTGCAATTACAACAGAAACTTTTTTTGAAGGTGAAGCAGAAGCTGTCAATCTGTTATTTGATAACGGATTAGAGGCGTTACATATCCGAAAACCTTATGCTTCGCAACATGTAACAGCATTTTTTATCGGACAGATTAACAAAAGCTATTATGCCCGGATTGTTATTCACGACTACTACGAACTGGCTAAGAGGTTCGATTTGAAAGGCATTCATCTAAATCGCCGCAATCAGGCAACGTTTATTAGGGCGCTTCATCATACTTTCGAGGAACATCATTTCGAGGGTGATAACCCTATGCGATCTATGTTGCAAGTAAGTCGTTCTTGTCATTCTTTGGAAGAAGTATCGAAATCAAACTTTTGCGATTATGTTTTTTTAAGTCCTATATTTGACAGCACATCAAAAGTCGGTTATAAACAGGGATTTACACCCGAACAATTGCATGAAGCCAAAGATCGGAAGATAATTGACGAACGTGTAATGGCTTTAGGGGGAATTACAACCGACAAAATCCCTGTTGTTCGTTCGTATGGATTTGGGGGGGTAGCGGTCATTGGCGCTCTGTGGAGCGATTTCGCTATGAACAGGAATAAGAAAGAACTGCTGGAACGTTTTAAAGTATTAAACGATAAATGTAATTCAGTATGAACGGTTTATTATTTATTACTCACCAAACGGAAAAATACGATTACCTTCAATCGGTGGAAATGGCCTTGATGGGAGGATGCAGACAGATTCAGCTTCGTATGAAGGAAGCGTTAGTTGAGGAAGTAGAAAAAACGGCAAGACAGGCAAAAGCGCTATGTGATGAACATGGTGCAGACTTGTATGTAAATGACTATGTTGAGGTATGCCTCAAAGTGAACGCTACGGGGGTTCATCTGGGTAAATCGGATATGTCACCTTCTGAAGCGCGTGCCATTCTAAGTGAAAAATTTATCATCGGAGGTACTGCTAATACCTTCGATGACTTGCTGTCCCTGTCCGGGCTGGGAATGGATTACATAGGGCTTGGTCCTTTTCGTTTCACGGCGACAAAGAAAAACTTAAGCCCTGTTTTAGGGTTGGAGGGATATCGTAACATTATCCGGTCATGCAAGGAGAACAATATTTATTTGCCGGTATTAGCAATTGGAGGGATAACATTAGATGATATCCCTGATATTATGATGACGGGGGTAGCAGGTATAGCGCTGTCGTCGGCTATTCTGAACGCGGAAAATCCGGTAGAGGAGACCAGGAAAATTGTGGCTATGATGAATTCGTATCTTAATATATAACAATTTCTAAGTAAACAGGCTGTCCTTTCTTTTCCGTATAATGTTTTTATAACGCTCTTTCATCTCGTTTGAAAGAAAAGAATTGTCAATCAATACATTCCAATGGGGGATTGTTTTGTGAAATTTTAAAAATATAGTATCAATGACCTTTTGTTCCATACCTGTATGTAACGCTGCACTTGTTATGTCTTTGCGTGATAATTTGTTTTTTTTGCCATTCAACGTAAGCGCCAGTTCTTCTTTGTCTTCGGGTATAACCAACGCGGTCGAGAGCAAATCATAAGCAGGGGTCAGTTGGAAATCAATATTTTCATACAGTGAAAAATTCTTCAGGTGCATATCAGCATTGCCTGTCAAAAAACAAAAGACGACAATTTCCCAAAAATTTACCAAGTCAAGTTTTGGCGCGGACGAAAATTTCATTATGGCTTTTGCTACTTGTTCGTACGAACCACGATATTTATGCTCGGTAAGTCGCTCTGTCAATTGGCAAAAATCTTCCATAGGCAGTTTTTCTCCATTTTTTGTGCGGTCAATACGTTTCGTAATATAACATAGCTCACCGTCTTCAAAACGGATAAGCGCATGTGGCACGGTTTTAATTTTAGCCGTCTCTGCCAAATGCATTGTTAAGTCTTCATTTTCAGGAAGTTGATAATATTGTTCTGTTTGAGGTTTCAAAATATATTTCCCCCATAAGCCTACAATAGTAAAACGGCTATTTTTATTTATCCTTTCGACATCGAACGAAAGTTTGGGTTGAACGCCTGTAATAGTAGTTTGTGAATGGACTATTTGTTCGGCTAATCCTTTGATATCAGCACGAGTATAGGGTAATATCGGCGGCGGTGAAGTCCCGAAAAACTTTTTTGAACAGACAGCATGAAAATCTATCTCACTACTGTTCAATTCTTTATAACAAAAAAGACATTTCATATTTCTTCCTCTAAGAGTGGGACAATACTTACAGCGCCTATACAGTCCTTGCAACAGGCAAGCAAGAGCGACATGCGGTCGCGTAAATTGATTTTCCAACTTTGCCCGGCTATTTCTAAAAGCCATCCTTCCGGAATTAGGCCGTCAAAAAAGGGAAACAAAACCTGCGAATTAAACGTTTGTTCACGCAAAGGAAGCGTTAAACTAACGGCTTTGGCATCATTTTTTTGTAGATAATCAGCATTATATACAAAAGTATAACCGTTTTCGTCTTCAGTTAAAATACCTGCAAAATTTTTCTTAAAGAACACTTTTGCCTGTTTCATCATTCATTATTTTTATTAATTAACGTAGCCGAAAGTTCTGCCCCGAAAAGTGCAAGCGCTTGATTTACCTTATCCATGCGCAAAGTGTTCTTACCTTGTTCCAGTTCGCGGACGAAACGCAGTCCCACGCCCGATTTCTCTGATAATTCCTTCTGTGTCAGTCCATATTTCTTGCGTTTTTCTTTAACAAACGCCGATAAATTACAACTCATACCTTTTATAATTATACCTTATCGGGCACAAAAATAATGAATTATTTCGACAATACACCAAATCGGGTATAAAATAGAAAAAAATAGTATCATTTATACCCGGAAGGGTATCTTTCAATTTCACAATAACAAACTGTATGCAAGTGTAAGTGCATTTGAAGCTAAACAAGAAGATTTCATGTTGGTGGTAATTGATCCCGACACCGGAAAAAGTGCAGCAATTATCAATTATGTGTGCAAAATTCACTATCTTTGCAAAAATTTTTTTTATGAAAAAGGAAAAAAGAACAGAAAATTTGATGAGTAATAATCTCTTATGGGTAATTTAATAATAGCAGGAAAGGAGTTTTGTTCGAGGTTATTTCTCGGAACGGGAAAATTCAGTTCAAACGAACAAATGGCTCAGGCAATCGTTGCATCACAAACTGAAATGGTCACGGTGGCCATGAAACGTTTGGATTTGGATAACAAAGCCGATGATATGTTAGTGCACATCAAAAAACCGGGTATCCAATTTCTCCCGAACACTTCGGGTGTGCGCAATGCCAAAGAAGCGGTTTTTGCGGCTAAAATGGCACGTGAAGCTTTCGAGACAAACTGGCTAAAACTCGAAATCCATCCCGACCCGAAATATTTACTGCCCGACCCGATAGAAACACTAAAAGCAACCGAAGAGCTTGCAAAAGACGGCTTTGTCGTCCTGCCTTATATTCAGGCCGACCCCGTTTTATGCAAACTGCTTGAAAACGCCGGCGCCGCGACTGTCATGCCGCTCGGATCGCCGATAGGAACTAATAAAGGGTTATGTACGTACGATATGCTTGAGATTATTATCGAACAGAGCCGCGTGCCTGTTGTGGTTGATGCCGGTATAGGAGCGCCTTCACATGCCGCCGAAGCAATGGAAATGGGAGCAGACGCCGTCCTTGTGAACACAGCTATCGCCGTGGCAGGCGACCCTGTGACAATGGCAGAAGCGTTCAGGTTAGCCGTCGTATGCGGACGCATGGCTTTTGAAGCGCAGTTGCCCGGTATTACTACCCTGGCAGAGGCAAGCAGCCCCTTAACTTCTTTTCTTTAAGATTAAAGGATTGAAACTGAAAACTAACATAATGTTATTTAAAGAATTAATAAACGAATACGATTGGGATGAACTCCATTCATGTATTTACAGGAAATCATCCAAAGATGTTGAAACGGCTTTAATGAAAAACCGTCAGTTGAGCGTGGATGATTTTATGGCGTTAATAGCGCCGGCAGCCGAACCTTACTTAGAACAAATGGCGGTGTTGAGCCGGAAATATACACAGCAGCGCTTTGGGAAAACGATCCGATTTTATGTGCCGCTATATCTTACCAATTCGTGCTTAAATCACTGCGTCTATTGTGGTTTTAATTACACCAATCCGATTAAACGCATCATACTTACCAACGAACAGATACTTCAGGAAGTAGAAGCGATAAAAAAAACCGGTGATTTTCAACATATCCTGTTAGTCACAGGAGAAAGTCCGCGTGATGCCGGTGTCGACTACATCGAAAATGCCATACAATTGGTGAAACCCTATTTTTCATCTATCTCTATCGAAGTGCAGCCTTTGCAGGAAGAAGAATACAAACGGCTGTCAGTAGCCGGATTAAATGCAGTGTACTGTTATCAGGAGACCTATCACAAACAAAATTACAGGAACTATCATCCGAAAGGAATGAAGTCGAAGTTTGATTGGCGGTTAGATACCTTCGACCGTATCGGAAGAGCCGGCGTACACCAAACAGGTCTGGGGGTGTTGATAGGTTTAGAGGATTGGCGCACAGACGTCGCTATGATGGCTTACCATTTACGCTATCTTCAGAAGACCTATTGGCGCACGAAATATTCCATATCCTTCCCGCGCATACGCCCGTTTGAAGGCAGATCGTTTCAACCCAATGTGGTCATGACCGACAAAGAATTAGCACAGCTTATTTTTGCGTTCCGGATTTTCGACCATGATGTTGAATTGGCGCTGTCGACGCGAGAAGACAGGAGATTCAGAGACCATATATTAACGTTAGGTATTACGGCTTTAAGCGCCGGCTCTAAAACCGATCCGGGCGGTTATGCCGTATATACAAAGGAATTGGAACAGTTTTCCGTCAACGACGACCGAAATCCCGATGATGTGATGCGTGCGGTGAAGGCCAAAGGGTATGAAGTCGTTTGGAAAGACTGGGATATGAGACTGCAATGATAAATTAACAATAAATAATGTAGGGAGATGGGAGATAGGTACTTGCGCAACATCCTTGTCGAAGGTATTGGTTTGGAAGGGCAGGCTAAGTTAAGAGCCTCCAAAGTACTTGTAATAGGCGCTGGCGGGTTAGGCGCTCCGACGCTTTTTTATCTGGCGGCAGCCGGAGTGGGTACAATCGGCATTGTAGATGATGACATCGTCAGTGTAACCAACCTTCAACGGCAGATTCTTCACTTTACGGATGACCTCAGACGTCGGAAGACAACTTCTGTCCGACAAAAGTTAGTCGCTTTGAATCCGGAAGTGAAGATAGTCACTTATTATTGCAGGTTTTCGGAAGAAAAGGCCGGAAAAATCATAAACGGAAGCTTCAAAAGCGATGAGAAAATAAATGTCACCGGCGGATACGATTTTGTGGTAGACTGTTGTGATAACTATGCTACCAAACTGTTAATCAATGATGTTTGTGTACAAATAGAGAAACCCTATTCACATGCCGCTGTTTTGGCTATGCGTGGCGAAGTGATGACCTGTATCCCCGGTTCGGCCTGCTACCGATGCGCGTTTGATAATCCTCCGCAAGATGGCTTACTACCCACATCAGCGCAAGCAGGCATCTTAGGTTCGGTCGCCGGAATAGTAGGGAGCATTCAGGCTACCGAAACAATAAAATACTTAGTTGGAATGAATGACTTGATAACCAACAAGTTATTGATAGTCGACGCAAAAATAATGAACTTTATTTCCCTGAAAGTTCAAAAAAACCGTTCTTGTATATGTAGATAAAGTTAATTATCCTAATCATTTAAATAGTAACTTATGTTTTTAAAAAGATTTCTTTCAACAAAAAGCGCCAACGGTTCATTAACCTCGCTTGGACTACTTGTACTTCGCATTGCTATATGTGCAATGATGCTCACACATGGGCTGGCCAAACTCTCAAATTTTTCAGACCTGAGCCAAAACTTTAATCCCATCGGTATCGGCGGAACCTTATCGTTATCGCTTGTAATCTTCGCCGAGGTATTTTGTTCGATAGCCTTATTTTTAGGCTTGCTAACGCGATTAGCCACCTTTCCTTTAATTATTGCCATGTGCGTTGCCGCATTTGTCACCCACGGCGGACAAGATTTCGCATCGAAGGAACTGGCATTGCTTTATCTTTCATTCTATGTTGTCATCTTCATTATCGGCCCCGGACGCTTTTCCTTCGACCGGTTTCTTTGGAAGTAAGGCAATACTTCCAAAGTATACGTCGGCGTCGTAATAAGACGGATTTATTAAAAGAGTGCGGAAACCCCTTTCCGTATAAGAGACAGTACAACCGGAGCGGGAAATTCTTGAATATGTACACAATGAAGGAGTCGGATTTAATATTTTACCACATAGAGGATAAAACCACAAAAATCAGGTTTGAATGTGTTGTGGGCAGGGGTATGACATTCGAATTTCCTTTTCATATTCATCACTCCTTATGTATCGGAATGATAACGGGTGGAATGCGAAGGATTACGTTTCCTGAAAATGAAATCTGCGTTCATGAAAACGAATTGTTTGTCATCAATCCGNTTCAACTGCATGCCATACGGCAGCAANATTCGCACGACTATATTGCAATTACAGTCAAGGGATTGACAGATTATCCTGTTTTCNAACCACATATACAAACGATTCAATGCAAGCACTTATTTATTAATGTATTAAACGCTATACAGCACGCTGATTTANAGATATTAACTTCGGTTTGGGACAAATTATTCGCTTATCTTTGCCGGTATCATTGCAAAAAAATANCGCCTACAGCAACAAATGCTATCATGGAAAAAACGATGGCTTATATTTCCGCCAATTATCAGCATCCGATAAAGGTGAGCGACCTTGCGAAATACAACTGTATGAGCGTCTTTCATTTTTGCAGAGTATTTAAGTCAATGACAGGTATGTCGCCTCACAACTATTTGATACAATACCGGTTAAGTATGTCGCGCAAAAGCCTTCAAGTTAATGAATCGATTTTCAATGCGGCCATTGACGCCGGATTTTATGATAGCAGCCATTTGATACGTAACTTTTACAAATACATGGCTTTATCGCCGGAATCATACCGGCTATCTATCCTGAAAAAAAGCAAGATTATACAATAGAAAACAGGAAAGACGAAATACCTTTGCATAGTTAATCATTAAAATTATTAGAAAATGAAAAAGGTATTTATTTGTTTATCAGTTATTTTGGTTTGTTTGGCATATTCATCACAACCAAAGGAAACGTCTCAACCCACAGATGTGTTTTTGTCAAAGGTACTAACAGGCGCTTTTTTTTCAATAAATGAAACAAAAGTAGTTAGCGATTTACCATGGAACCCGCACGCGAGTTTTAAGGGCGTCTATTTGAAGCATTTGATTGTCGGCAAGGATACAGACGATAAGTTGAGCTACCATATCGTGAAAATTGAGCCGGGAGCCGTGCTGGATACGCATCTGCATGACGGAAAAATTGAAATCCATCTGGTAATTGCAGGAAGCGGCAAAATGTACATGGATGGCAAAATAATCGACTATTCGGAAGGCTCCATTTGCCTCATTCCTGCAAACGTCTCTCATAGCGTTGTTGCCGAAAAGGAGGGCATGTATATCTTAGCGGTATTCACGCCCTCTTTACTTTAAATGGCTTCTGTATTTACTGTCGTTGTTGAGGATCATTTTAGGTCAATTTGTTTTTTTGTTTGGCAGGCGGCAAAAAATTTTCGCCGGTAACAACCGATTTGCCTGTTTTTGCTTCTAATTCTTTGCGGGCATTTTTGGCTATACCACCCCCCTTTTTACTTGCTTTTGCATTTTCGATAAATCCTTTTGCCTGGTCGCTTTCGGCAATCTGTCGTGTAGAAAGTTCGGCTAAGGCGGTAAAAATCAGTTCCGCCTCGTTCATGTGGTCGCGCAAATTCTGTGTTTTCAGGTTTTTCAGGTCTTTATGCTCTTTCACCGTTAGCCCCGTCCATTCCTGATGAATAATGTTTGTCAAAGCGGCAAATTCCTGATTTTGTTTTACGCCTGCTTCTTTCCAGTAATCGGTCAGTTTATTGCGTGTTTCCTGTCCTGTCATTCGTTGTTGTATCCACTTTTCACTTCTTCCGAGTTTAATCCAGTTTTCGCGAGCACGGTCAATGCTTTGTGCAGGGTCAACAGTTTCCTTGATACGTTCAAAACCTACTTTTGCTAACCACTGCTTAAACGGCTCAGCTTTCGGCGAAGGAATTGATTGAATGATACGAAACAAACTTTGTACATTGGCGCAATCGGTCATTCTCATCTTGCCGTCAGGGGCTATCAATTTGAACTGTCGACAAATTGTCGACAGTTCAATTCCATCTTCAAGCTTTACGCGCTGTTTCATTTTAAACCAATAGTCGCGCGGGTTAGCGCTTTCAGTCAGGATTTCAATTACATCTACAACTGAAAAATACCATTCTTCTGATGCGTCGTCCCAACTTGTACGAATTTTTTGTTCCTCAAAAAGTTTTATTTCTGTTTTAGGCGCCATAATTATATTTTTTCTTTAGTTTTCCACTATTTTTGTCAGCCATCGTTTGATGCCTTTAACATGCTTGCTGAATTCTACGCCAATTTTTACTAACCGACGTAGGTCGGCGGTATAGGGTATCAAGTAACCCGTTTTGTCAATCTGTGCAAGCGCTTCTTCGGCGGAGGCGTTCTCTTCCATCTTGCCTTGTCGTATTCATCAACCAATACGACCACTTTTCTGCCAGACTTTTTGTAAGCGGTTTCTATTAAATTTGCAAGACGGGCAGACGGGCTACTGTACTTTTCTGTGATTTCCCACTTATTTTCATGCATGTCTAATATCAAGTTCAGCGTAATTTCCACCGTTTTCATGCAATCGACGCTTCCAAGATTGAAATCAATGTAAACGACAGGGTATTCAATCCAGTCTTTCTCCAATGCCGCAATAGCTAAACCCTCAAACAGATGCTTTTTCCCCAGAAAGTAGGCTTTCAGTGTAGAAATAAAAAGACTTTTCCCAAATCGTCGCGGACGTGCGAGGAAAAAAGGTCTGCTTTTGCGCGTCAAAGCATATACATATTGTGTCTTATCTACATACACACATTCTTCCGTGCGCAGTTTCTCAAAATCCTGTATGCCAATCGGCATTTCCCTTAATGAAGTATCCATAATAAATCATTTATAAACATCCACAAAGGTAGGAATATTTTTCAAAATAAAATAGCGTTTCTTTCGGGCGATGGCGTTAATATAATCTTACTAAAATCTTAATATTTTCTCAATAGGATTTGGGAAATATCAAAATACTTTTGCGCCGAATTTAGACAAAATGGTATGCGGAGGGTTTTTATATTTTTGCTTTTTACATCTTTGTCGGTTGGATTGTATTGCCAAACGATTCGTGGAAAAATACAGGATGCGACGACCGGTGAGAGTATTATAGGTGCGACTATTGTATTGAAAGAACAACAGATAAACGACCTTTTAAAGGCTCAACCTGTAAGGGGTACGGCAAGCGGTCTTGACGGGTCATTTGCGTTAGCGGTCAATGTTCCATGCCCACTGACGATTACCGTATCGTTCATAGGATGTAAAGCGCAAGAGATCACGGTCGAAAATGCAGACGCTCCTGTTATTGTCAAGTTGGAAGAGGATGCTTTGTTGATAGATGAAGTGGTGGTGGTTGGCGCAAATGTGAGCGGGCGGACAGACAACAGCGCGCGTATTATTGAGAAAACGGCTATGAACGTGGTCAATATAGTCAGTGCGCGCGCCATTGATATTTCACCGGATATGACGGTTGGGAATGTCGTCTCGCGTGTTTCGGGCGTAACTGTCGAGCGTAACAGCAGCGGCGAAGGGCAATATGCGATACTTCGCGGTATGGATAAGCGGTTTAATTATACACTCGTGAACGGGGTGAAGATACCCAGTCCCGACAACAAAAACCGGTTTGTGCCGTTAGATATTTTCCCGTCGGAACTACTTGACAGGCTCGAAGTGACCAAAGCGCTGACCGCCGACATGGAAAGCGACGGTATTGGGGGAGCGGTCAATATGGTGATGAAAGACGCCCCATCGAACATGCAGTTTACCGC
>JGI24702J35022_10000992_pt1 | contig 17790 bp, 16 predicted proteins | sample TergutTh196P4_FD_35022 | JGI IMG/M metagenome (IMG submission 35022)
CGATTATCGGGTTGCCGCTGAAGCGTTTTCGGCGGATGTGCTCCACGATGCCGCCGACTACGGTGTGAAGGTCCGCTTTGAGGTTTGACAGGATCAGCCCCTTCTCGTAGAGGTCGGATATGGCTTGCTCAGACTTCTTGATAATAACGCCGCAGCGAAGGATTGTCAATCAGATATGGGTGACAGAATTAACCCTTGCATTTTTTGCAATTGTATGTAGACTAAAAGCGTAGGAAAATAAGTATATCTTGAATTTACATTTCTCGTAGGGAGGCAACTACAATGCTAAAGAAAACTCTGTCAATAGCGCTGGCGCTCATAATCATATTGGGCATGTCGAGCTTCGCTGCACAGGAGGCGTCGGCCGCACTCGTCGCGACGCCGACTGCCTCGACTGTGATGGTCAACGGATCAACCGTTGCGTTCGACGCGTACAACATCGGGGGCAGCAACTATTTCAAGCTCCGCGATCTGGCGTATACCGTCAACGGCACAGACAAACAGTTCGAGGTGGGCTGGGATAACGCGAACAACGCAATCAGGCTGACGAGCGGCAGGCCGTACACCCCGGATGGCAGCGAGATGTCGGGCAAGGGGACCGGCAACAAGACGCCCAGACCCACAAGCTCTAAGATATACCTCGACGGCAGGGCTGTGTCGTTCACCGCGTACAACATCGAGGACAGCAACTACTTCAAGATCCGCGACATCGGCGAGACGTTCAACTTCGGCGTCGACTGGGACGACGCGAACAAAGTCATCGCCATAGACACGTCCAAAGGCTACACGCCCGAGGGCGGCGGGACACTGACGCTCGGCGATTACATCAGCAAGTCAGCGCCTATAACCACGTCAAAACTGCTCGAATACTACAGCATGACAGAGGCTGAGCGGAGATGCTACGACCAGCTGGCTGCAGGCGTCGCGAAACTTGAAACTGCAATAGCCGTGACGCCGATCAGCCGCGCGTCCGCCCAGAAAGCCATCTGGATACTGAACGCGACGCAGTTTGACGTCTTTTGGTGGGGCGGCGGTTCTTACTTCTCAGAGAGTAATGGGATTGTCAGCGCTGTTTACCCAAGGTACTTTTATGACAACAAAGTATTGTGCGGGGTAGACGAGTCTGCCTGGGCATTCTATACTCCACCCGCGTCTGCCGTTGCTGAAGCGAAAGCCTGGATACAAAGCGGGAAGGCTGCAATACGCAACGCTGTCAACAAAATGCCGATGCAGGCAGGAATGACGCCTTGCGAGCTGGAACTCGCCATACACGACTGGTTTAGCGTCAATACCAAATTTGAGACTTACGAGGGTCCCGGGCAAGAGCAGCTTATGTCAATGCATGAGGCGGTGTTAAACGGCCGAGCGAATTGCGTAGGTTATACAAAAGCATTTCAATACATCCTAAACATGCTGGGCATAGAGTGCCATTATCTCAATGGGGTCAACAGCAAGGGCGTCATGCATGCCTGGAACGCGGTCAAGCTGGACGGGGATTGGTATCATGTGGACGTGGGTTCTGACTCGGCTGCGAGCGAATACTACGGCAGGCTTTTCTATTATTATTTCAACCGCACTGATAAATACATAACCGACTACGGTTTCATAATCGGGGGCAGTGATTATCCGGACGGGGTAAACCCGAACATAAAATGCATTGCAACAAAATTCTCATACGAGAATATTTCATAACGAGTTTAGGAAAAATGAAACACAGGGCAGTCCCGTGTTTTAAAATAGCACAATATTCAACAGACGGGGATAAGGCATCGAGCCCTATCCCCGTCTGACATTATTATATATGCGGTTTATTCGGCTTCTTCCGGCTCCGCTGCGATATCCGGCTCAGCGGTTTCGGCTTCCTTTTCATCGGCTGAAACGTCTTCATCAGCGACGATTCCGTCTACCTCATCGTTAATCGCTAATTGTTCATCGTTAACTGTCTCAGCCTCCGGCTCCTCAGCGGCAACCTCTGCCTCTTCAACGACCGGTTCTGCTTCTTCAACGACAGTTCCGGCAGCATCTTCTGCAACCGTTTCAGGCTCTTCATCGATAATTGTTTCCGGCGGCGCGTCTGTGTCATACACGATGACAGGCGAGTTGTCGGCGGTGACTATCTCTGCCGCGTCGGCGTCTGAAATCTGCTGTGAGGAAGGATCGATTAGCGCCCTGATGCTGAGCGATATTTTTTTGCGCTCAAAATTGATCTCGGTTATCTTGACATCTACCATCTGCCCGTCCGACAGCACCTCAGACGGCAGGCCTATTCTGTGGTCCGTGATTTGGGAGATGTGGATGAGCCCGTCCACTCCCGGGCATATCTCGGCAAACGCGCCAAAAGGCATCATTTTTACGATTTTGACGTTGACAACGTCTCCGACGGCATATAACGTGGTGAACTTTGTCCAGGGGTTGTCCTCTTTTTTCTTGTAGCCAAGCGAAATCTTCCTGTTTTCTTTATCAAAAGAAAGCACGTAGACAGAGACCTCGTCGCCGATCGCCATGACTTCCGAAGGCTGCTTGATGCGCGTCCAGCTGAGCTCGGATATGTGTATCATGCCATCCACTCCGCCGATGTCAACGAACACGCCGTATGATGTCATAGACTTGACTACGCCGTCATACTGCTTGCCTGTCTCAATTTCTTCCCAAAGCTTATCCGATTTTTCGCGGCGCTCGTCCGCCTGGACTGCGCGGATAGAGCCGACGACGCGCCTGCGGGACTGGTTGACTTCGGTAATGCGGAGTTTTACCGGCTTCTTAACGAGAGCCGACATAGGCGCTGATTTCGCGAGGCCGGTCTGCGAGGCGGGGATGAAGACGCGGACGCCTTTGACGTTGACGACGATCCCGCCCTTGTTCTCCTCTGTGACGATGCCTTCGACAATTGCCCTGCTATCTTTTGCCGCCTCGATCTCATCCCAGTTCTTGATGGCGTCAAGCCTTTTCTTTGAAAGCATTATCATGCCCTCGACATCGTTGACGCGCATTACAAAAGACTCGATCTGGTCGCCTATCGCAACGAGTTCCTCAATGCTTTTTCCGGAATCGTCGTTAAACTCGCTTATCGGGATATATCCGGATTGCTTCGCGCCTAAATCGACAGATACCTCTGTCGAGGTGATAGACGTTACAATGCCGGTCACTTTTTGACCTGTATGTAAAGTTTTAATTGATTTTTCAAGCATCTCCTCAAACGTTTCCGCCGAGGATTGTTCGGCAGAATCCGCCTCTGCCTCTGCCTCTTCGGCAACGGTTTCCGGCGGTTCATCGTTCGTCGTCAACCGTTCATCGCTAACCGCCTCCGGCTCATCGACAATAGTACACGATGGTTCATCGACAATAGTACACGATGGTTCATCGTTCATCGTCAATCCTTCACCGATAATTGTCTCCGGTTCTTCGACAACGGCGTCCGACGGTCCATCGTTAACTGCCAATGGTTCATCGTTCATTGTTAATCGTTCATCGTTAATCACGTCTGTCTCTTGCGTCTCAGGAATTTCGCAAGTCTCGTCTAACATAACTTCTTCGCTCATTTTTTGGGTGACCTCCTTAATAATCCACGCAGGTGTAGAGGCGCCGGCTGTGATACCGATGGTATCAGACTTGTTGATATCTGCATCTTGAAGTTCTTCGGCGCCGGTAACAAAAAAGACCTTCCGGCAAATAGCCCTGCAGATATTCGCAAGCCTCAGACTGTTTGCGCTGTTACTATCGCCGACGACGATCATAACATCCGCTGTTTCCGACAGTTTTGCAGCCTCATCCTGGCGTCTGCGCGTGGCGTCGCATATTGTATCAAAAATATTATAATTTGTACACTCTTTTTTTATTATATCAACTATTGATTGGTAAATGCTTTTATCATTAGTCGTCTGAAACACGAAAGAAAGGGGTTTGCCGGCATTGTCGCCCTGACCCAGCCACTCCCGAAGCTCTTCCGCTGTCCCTAATACAACATAGTCTGAACACCATCCGGATATCGCTACGACCTCCGGATGACCGCAATCGCCGACAATCACGACCAGCCTGCCTTTTTCAGATTCGTCGCCGGCGATTCTGTGTATCCTTTTGACGTCCGGGCATGTTGCATCAATGATATTGGCTCCCAGCGCCTCCAATTCTTCAATGTCTTTTTTGCCTGTCCCATGAGCCCTAATGATTACGGTTTTGCCGGGAAGGATTTCCGGGATATCGGTTACCGTCCTGACTCCCATGTTTTCCAGGTAACGAATAACATGCTCATTATGGATGATCGGTCCTAGCGTGACACAGTCGTTTTGTTCTTTTGCAGCCTTCTCGCATATGGAGACAGCTCTTTGCACGCCAAAGCAAAACCCTGCCGACTCAGCAACTATAACATTCAAACTCTATTACCCTCTTTCGAGTGCAAGGTGCAGTACCCCTAACCCCTTGCAGTCAGCAGACTGCATTAGAAATACTTGTCAATTCAACGAATTGATCCTATTCATCAAATCCTCCGACAGCAGAGTATAGTCGTTTGCTGACCGCTTCCGGGGCTGTTTCTCGATATGATACGGCTGACCTATTGTAACGGTGACCCTGCTGAACAGCGGTTTTTTTCTCGGGATATATATGGGGAGAATCGGCGCGCCTGTGCGCTCGGAGATCTTGACAGCGCCTGCCTTGGCTGAAACATTTTCGTCCTCCGACACGCGCGTGCCTTCCGGAAAAACAACGACTTTTTCATCGCCTTTCAGATAAGCGAATGTGGCCTTGACGGAATTCGCGTCCAAAACGCCGCGATTGACGCTTATCATGCCGAGTTTCCTGAGTATGGGGGAAATAATCGGAATCCTGAAAAGCTCATCCTTTGCAATAATGTGCATTTGGCATCCTATGCCAAACGCGAAAACGATCAAAAACGGATCGACCATGCTCGAATGGTTCGCGCATACCAATGTCGCGCCTTCCGGGATGTTTTCCTTCCCAATGAAACGGAAACGATAGAAAATGCCGATCGCGGCGCGCGCCAGCCGGTAGCAGCACCTGTAAAACTTGTAGCTTGGCTTCATACCATATTTCCCCTTGACTCTATAATATCGCATAGAGCCTTGTAGCTGTTTTCCAGATTAAGCTGCGTGGTGTCGAGCAAAATCGAGCCATCAGCAGGCTTCAGCGGCGCCACGGAGCGTTCGCTGTCATTTTTGTCACGTTGTTCCATGTCTTTTCTAACCTGTTCAAGCGTTGTGTCGACATTCTTTACAATCAATTCGAGATAACGCCTTTTTGCGCGCACCTCCGGCTCAGCAGTCAGAAAGACTTTGATGCCGGCGCCGGGCAGAATAACGGTTCCAATGTCCCTTCCATCCATGATTACGTCATATTTATTTGCCATTTCACGCTGCATGGACAGCAGAAATTCGCGCACGGCCGGGATTGCCGAAACGTCCGAAGCATATGCGGAGGCCTCAGGAGATCGGATATCGTCCGTAACGTCCTCGCCGTTTAGTACCATGCGCTGGACGTCATTTTTATCATACTCCATCTCAAGGCTGATATCGGGCAGCAGCGCCGTGATTCCTTCGATGTCTTTTGAGCCCACCCCCATTCTGAGCGCATACAGGCCGATGCAGCGGTATAACGCTCCTGTATCGACATATATTAGCCCAAAATGCTTCGCAGCCAATTTAGCCAGAGTGCTCTTCCCTGCCCCGGCTGGCCCGTCCAACGCTATGCTTCTTTGTTCCATGAAAAAGTTCCCTTCCCGATTCTCAATTGCGCTGCGGCGCTGCGCTCTGTTGACATCTTACCCTGCCTCCTGTGCCCTGTTCGCTGCGAATGCTGCGGCGGCTCTGCCTGCCGCAAAGGCAGTCGACCATGCGATTTGCAGATTGAACCCACCTGTGTAAGCATCTGCGTCGATTATCTCGCCGGCGAAAAACAGCCCGCTTATAAGCTTTGACTCCATCGTCTTTGGATGTATCTCTCTCAAATCCACGCCGCCGGATGTTATTATCGCCTCATCCACCGGCCTCGGTCCGCTTATTTCTATTTTGAAACCCTTTATTTGCCTGACAAGCCCGAGGCGGGACTCCCTGCTGATGGAATGCACTTTCATGCCCGGCGGGATGCCTGATTTTTCGACGATAACCGGGATTATAAGCCTGCTGAGAAGATCGCCCAGTGAATTGGCGAAATCCCTGTTTGAATATTTTTCAAAGTCACGGAGGATACGCAAATCAAGTTTCTTCTCATCGAGCCCGGGTTTCAAATCAATGTACGCAACGTAGTTTTTTGAAGAAAAATCCCGCATGTGAGCGCTTGCTGACAAAACCAGCGGCCCGGAAATACCGAAATGCGTGAAAAGGAGCTCTCCAAACCCTTCAAATACCGGCTTCTTTCCGCCATCATAAACGGTCAGGCGCACATTTTTCAGTGCCAGTCCCTGCATCCTGCCGCAGACATCCGGCTCAGCCTCCAGGGGGACAAGCGAGCCGCGCAGCGGCGTTACGGTATGGCCGAGTTCTCGGGCAATATTGTGGCCGTCTCCTGTTGAGCCTGTCGCAGGGTACGAAATCCCGCCTGTCGCAAGGATGACGGCGGCGCACTCGTGCGACCCGTCCGTTGTTTTGACACAGGACACACGTCCATCCATGTCTGTTGTAATTCCGAGCCCCCTGCCCCGCCTTCGTTCCACGCCGGTCGAGTCCATATAGCGCACAAGCGCGTCGGCGACATCAGCAGCGGAGTCTGATCGCGGGAATACGCGGTTGCCGCGTTCGGTCTTTAACGGGACTCCAAGCTTCTCAAAAAACTCAATAGTGTCGCTTGGTTTGAAAAGATTCAGCGAGCTGTGTAAAAAGCTGCCTCCCGTGGCGATATTCTCAATAACCTCGTCAATCGTCGTATCATTTGTGACATTACACCGGCCTTTTCCCGTAATTCGCAGCTTTTTGCCAAGTTGGGCATTACGTTCCAGCAGCAGTACTTTCGCTCCGTTTTCTGCAGCTGCTGCTGACGCCAACATACCGGCTGCACCACCGCCGACAACAATAATGTCATGCATCTGGTTCTCCCATCAGGGATTTCCGTTCATCCTCAGTCAGATATCTCCATTGACCTGCCTTTAGCGGCCCTATTGTCACAGGGCCTATCGAAATGCGCCTGAGCAGTGTCACCTCAAGGTCGCAAAACTGACACATTTTCCTTATTTGCCTGTTGCGCCCTTCATTTATCGTTATGATTAGTATCCCGCCGCTCTCTGTCCTCTCCGCCAAATCCACAGATGATGCGCAGACGGTATACGAGTCGATTTCAATAGGAGACTTCAGCCGCTTTGCCGCACCGGCAGCGTCGCCGACGACATGTGCTTCGTATGTTTTGACTATACGGTGAGACGGGTGAGTGACGGCATTCGCAAATAATCCATCGTTTGTCAACAGCAGCAGACCTTCGGTCTCAATATCAAGCCTCCCTGCCGGATATACACGGCTGCCGACGCCCGAAACAAGGTCGACTACTGTTTTACGGCCCCTTTCGTCGCTCATTGTCGTCACGTAACCGCGAGGTTTGTTCAGCGCTATGTAAAGCAAGCCTTCTTTTGGCGAAAGGGGAAAACCGTCTACCGTAATATCGTCAACACCCGGGCATGCGCTCTGTCCTATTGTCGCTGTGGCGCCGTTAAGGCTGACGCGCCCGTCCCGGATCATCTGCTCGGCGTTGCGGCGCGAGGCGATACCGTGGGACGAGAGTATCTTTTGTAAACGCTCGGGGCGGCAGGAATCAGGTCCGCCCGGACTCTCCTCAGACATCCCCGTCTTCTTTCTCTTCTTTCTTTCTGTCGATAAAATCGGTCACCTTGTCGAAAACCTCGGGTACAGTCTCTATCAGCCTGTCAATCGTAGTCGCAGCCGGCGGAGAGACGTGCAGAAGCTTGATGTTTTCTCCTTTGGCGATGATAAATGCAACCGGCGTAATGTTGACTCCCGCGCCTATGCCGCCGCCGAACGCATTGTCAGGGACTTGATTCTTTGAGGAATCGGTGCCGCCTCCCGCGAATCCGAATGTCAGCTTTGAGACGGGAATGAGCGTGATTCCGTCTATCGTCGTGATTGGTTCGCCGACAATGGTATTAGCGTCGACCATCTCCTTGATCTTTTGCATAGTCGTTTCCATGAGTTCGCTTATCGGGCGCTTTTCCATCTTTTTTCCCTTCCTTTCCGGTAGTTTTCACATTTGTAAACAGTGGAAGTATCGCTAAAAATACATAGACCGCTTCCCAGACAGCCAGCGATATATCCGCCCTCGCGTATATTGTCGGGCTTTCGGCATTGAAGTCGGTTGTCGAACTTATGTCCCGGCGCCTTATCCTGAACGATTTTTCCAGCACAGGCAACAACGCGCCTAATACTGCGTTATACCCACCGAACATAAGAGCGACTTTCGACGGATCATCTCCGGCAGACGTGAACCGCAGCGTGAGTTTCTTTACCAAAAGCCTGCGCCGCAACCGCCCCAGGCCTTTCAAAATGAGAGGGAGTTTGTCAAGAAAACCTTTCAGGCCTCCGGGCTTTTCTTCCTCCGGTTTTTTTGCCTTTTTTGCGGCTTTTTTTGCAGCTTTTTTTGCAGCTTTTTTTTCCTTCTTCAGTTTTTTCTTGAGTTCTTTTTTTTCTGTCTTTTCTTTTTCAGGCAAAACAAACAGAGGATACGGTCCGATTTTTATCCTGAGCGAAGAGCCGCTTTCGCCGTATTCCGCGGTCAGACTAAGGCGAATCAATGCAAGAAGAAGTATTATGGCTATTACAATAGCTAAAGCAATCACAAAAACCTAACTCCTAACTCTCCTCGTTCGCGACCAGACATTCCTCTCTGGAGCGCAGTTCAAGTATCGCGTTTTGTATTCCTTCCCTGCTCTCTTCGCTGCCCGATACGTTCGGCAATTCCGGCAGTTCCCGCAATGAATCCAATCCAAATACTCTGAGGAAGACAGGAGTCGTCGCGTAAAGGATCGGGCGCCCCGGTACTGCCATTCTGCCGCAGGCTTCAATAAGCCCCCTGTCAAGCAGCGTGCTGACAGTATATGAGCTGTCGACCCCTCTGATTTGCTCAATATATGCCCTTGTGGCAGGCTGGAAATATGCGATTATCGCCAAAACCTCCAGGGCGGGCTGCGATAGTTGCGGAGGTTTTCTCGTCTCAAGAGCAAGCCTTATATAGTCCGCGAATTCCGCCGACGAACACAACTGAATGGCATTTTCCAGCTTTACAAGGCGTATGCCGCGCCTTTCGTAGCTGTATTTGTCACGCAGCCTGTTTGCGGCTGATTCGACTTCAAATTCGCTGATTCCGAGAACGGCGGCGATCCTCTCTTTGGATACCGGTTCCCCGGAGACAAAAAGAATGCTTTCAATGATGCTTTCTATTTCAAGAGCTTCCATACATTACTCCATGTCCGTGAAGTCGATTGCCTCGGAATCCCTGCCTGTTCCCGTATAGGAAATCGTAAAATCAGCTTTGTCGCCCGTGAGCATAACGGTCCCTACCCTGCATAGTTCAAGCACCGCGATAAGCGTCGCTATCAGCTCAGACCTGCTTTGACATCCGGAAAAAACGTCAAACGCGGTGACAGAGCCAAAAGTCTTAAGCTTTTCCAGCACTTCAGTTATCTTTTCGGATATCGGGTAGACTATGCGGCGCGGATAGACGGCTTCCCTTGGGTTAAGGCTGCCGATAGCCTCGTTTTCCCTGCCTATCAAACTCAGGATCGCGGCGGCAAGGTCTTCTTTTTGCATGAAATACTCGCAGTCTTCCTGCGCGAGATACTCCGGAGGCCCCGCCATCATCGCCGCCCCGTTGGCGTACATATCTGAGAGCAGCAGTGTCGTCTGCATTATCTGCTCATATATATCCCCACGCTGCAACTGTTCAAGCGAGGATATGAGCTGTTCAAGCTCGGAAATGTCTTCATCGCCCGAAAGAAGCATTTTGGTCTTGATATATGCAAGGTGCGAAGCCATGGCGACGAATTGGCCCGCTGCATCAAGGTCAAGCTCCGTCATTGTGCCGAGGTAATCAAGGTATTGTTCGAGGATCGACGATATGCTTATGTCCCTGATTTCGACTTTGTCTTTGCTTAGAAGCTGGAGTATCAATGAAAGCGGCCCTTCAAAGTCGGACATTTCGTTTTTTGTTTTTACGATTCCCTCAAGCCTGAAAACAAGTGTGTCCATAATTGTTGGTCCCTATTTTATAAGGTAATATGCAAATCGGGAAATATTCAGGAACAAATCCCGGACGGCCATTGTCGCCCTTCCGACTGTGGCGCCGAAAACGTTCGACCACACAAATACTATGAGGATTATCATGCCGAATCTCTCGTACCTCATGAGTTTATAGTATGTCTGCTCACTCAGAAAGGAAAAGAGGATTTTTGATCCGTCGAGGGGCGGTATCGGCAAAATATTAAAAATCGCAAGGGCTACGCTAAGCGTTGCGGCACGGCTTATCATGCTGAAAACAACATACCAGACGCCCTCGGATTCATGCGCGCCAAACGGCGCCAATAACAACCCGTAAATAAAAAAGACTAAAATCGCTAGAAGAATGTTGGATAGCGGTCCCGCAAGGGCGGTGATCGCCATGTGCCTCTTTGGCTTTTTGAACCTTGCCATATTGACCGGAACGGGTTTTGCCCAGCCAAACCCGACGACTACCATCATTAGGATGCCGAAAATATCAATATGTTTGATAGGATTGAGCGTGAGCCTGCCCATTTCCTTTGCAGTATTGTCCCCGAGACGGTATGCCGTATATCCATGCGCCAGTTCGTGTATCGTTATACACAGCAACGCAGGTATTATCGATATGAGCGCGCCGGTCATCACAGACCAATCAAGATTTCTGAAAAAGCTACCCATACCCTACTCCCTACTCCCTAAGGTATCCTACCATTTTTCTACGGCTTTTTCAATCTCCTGAAGCAGCACTTCCCTGCCGAAACCCGTTTCCGCCGAAAAAGGTAAAATACGTATTTCTTCGCTGAGTGCAAGTGTATCGCGGATGATTGAAATATTTTGCTCTTTCTCGCTGTTTTTTACTTTATCGATTTTATTTGCTACAACAACGAATTGGCAGCAAGAGGCTTTGTACAGTTTCGACATCGTGATGTCATCTCCGGTGGGCTTGTGCCTACCGTCAACTATCATGACTCCGAGGGTAATGCATGAAGGGTCGGAGAAATAGGCTTCCATAAGTTTTGCCCAGCGTGATTTCTCGCTTTTTGATACCTTTGCGTATCCGTAGCCCGGCAAATCAATAAAATACAGGCTGTTGTCAATCAGGAAATAGTTGATGTGTATCGTCTTTCCGGGCGACGAGCTGACGCGCGCAAGGCTTTTGCGGTTAAGCAGCTTGTTGATAACCGACGATTTCCCGACGTTCGATTTACCTGAGAATACGATCTGCGGCAGCCCGTCTCTGACGAAGTCCCTCGAAGCTGCCGCAGACTTAATAAATGTAACAATGTTGGTATTCATGCAATTCCCTGAACCCTCGTAGTCCCGTCTCCTAATCCCTAATCCCTAATCCCTAATCCCTATTATTGTTTTATCGTGGCGCCGGGGTCCCTGCGCTTGTTTTCCTTTTCGATTATCGTCGATACCTGTTTAACAGGCTCTTTCTTGGTGAGACTTGTGAAGTCAAGGGCGATATCTAGTATGCCGTCTATGTTGTCGGTCGTTACGAAGCTGAGCGCGTTTCGCACTGTTTGATCAATTTCCTCAAGGTCAGGCTCGTTTTCGGCAGGGATAATGACCGTTTTCACTCCCGCACGCATAGCTGCCATAGTCTTTTCCTTAAGGCCGCCTATCCGCATTATCCTGCCGCGCAAAGTGATTTCGCCTGTCATCGCGATATCACGCCTCACGGGGGCTCCTGTCAATGCTGATATGACAGCGATGCACATAGTGATACCGGCGGAAGGTCCGTCTTTTGGTATCGCCCCTTCGGGAAAGTGTATGTGGATATCGTGCGTTTTGTAAAACTCGGGGTCGATCTGGAGCTTGTCCGCCCTGCTCCGGATGTATGAGACAGCCGCCTGGGCAGACTCCTTCATAACGTCGCCGAGGTTGCCGGTGAGTTCAAGCTTGCCGGCGCCGGGAAGCACGTTGACCTCCACCTCAAGGACCGAACCGCCCGTCGACGTCCATGCCAGCCCGTTAACGAGACCGATTTCGAATCCTTTCGCCACGGTTTCCGGCGTGTACTTTCGTACGCCGAGGAAACTTTCGAGTTTGTCCAAATCCATGTTGACCGATTTTGACTCTTTTGAAGTGATCTTGACCGCAGTCTTTCGGCACACTGCCGCAATTTCACGTTCCAGTATCCTTACGCCCGATTCGCGGGTATACCCGGAAATCATAGCCAGCAAGGCCTCGTCCTTAAATTTGAGCTGGTGCCCGCTAAGGCCGTGTTTTTTTCGCTGCTTTGAAACAAGATGCCTCTTTGCTATTTCCAGTTTTTCCATGTCGGTATAACTGGACAGCTCTATTACTTCCATCCTGTCGAGCAGCGGCCGAGGAATTGTGGAGGTCGTGTTTGCGGTCGTGATGAACATTACCTCTGACAAATCAAATGGCACTTCAAGATAATTGTCGCGGAATGTCGAGTTCTGCTCGGGGTCAAGCGCCTCCAGCAGCGCTGACGCGGGATCGCCTCTGTGGTCTTGCCCAAGCTTGTCGATCTCGTCAAGCAGCATTAGCGGGTTGCGGCTCTGCGCCTGTTTGAGGGCGGTGACGATCCTCCCGGGCATGGCTCCCACATATGTCTTCCTGTGTCCCCGGATTTCAGCCTCGTCATGTACTCCGCCAAGTGACAGACGCGCCAGTTTCCTGTTCAGGGCCCTCGCGACGCTTATCGCGACAGAAGTTTTTCCGACTCCGGGAGGCCCGACAAGGCATATTATCGCGCCTTTAAGTTTTGGAGAAAGCTGCCTTACGGCAAGGAATTCAAGAATGCGCTCTTTCACCTTTGTGAGTCCGAAATGGTCGTCGTCAAGTATTTTTCGGGCGATCGCTATGTCAATTCGTTCATTTGTCGTGATGTTCCAAGGCAGTTCCAGGCAAATGTCAAGGTAGTTTCGGATGACCGACGACTCAGCGGAACCGTAAGATTGCTTTTCAAGTTTGTCGACTTCCTTGAGGATTTTCTTTTCTGTTTCTTCAGCCAGCCTGAGAGCAAGTATTCGCTCCCTGTATTCATTCAGATCTGACGGTTCGTCCGCACCCAGTTCGCCAAGTTCGGATTGTATGATCCTTAACTGCTCCCTGAGCACATGTTCCCTGTGGTTCCCTTCGAGGCGCATGCGGAGTTTTGTGTCGATCTGCCTCTCGATAGCCAAAACCTCTATCTCGCGCGTGAGCATGTCGCAAACCAATTCAAGGCGCTTGACGGGAGCGGTCGTTTCCAGTATGAGCTGCTTGTTTTCAGGTTTGGTATATGTGTTCTGGACAATATAGTCCGCGATTTTTCCAGGTTCCGCAAAGCCGAACAAAGCAAGGACAGTCTCTTTCGCGACACTTGCGGACAACGCGCCGTACGTGTCAAACAAGCCGATGCTCTTCCTGATGAGAGCCTCGACCCTTGCGGTCTTCTTAACGGAGGTATCCTCAAAAATAGGCACGACTTTCGCCGTATAGTACTTTCTGTCCGAGTTCATGGAAAGCAGCCGTGCGCGGGATTTCCCTTCAACAAGCACTTTCATCCCGCCGCCCGGAATTTTCAACACTTGCTTCACATAGCAGATGGTGCCCGTCTTATATAAGTCGCGCTCGGAGGGCGTATCCTTTGTTATGTCCTTTTGCGCAAGCAGGAAAATCCTCCTGTCACTTTCAAGCGCCGCGTCAAGCGCGCTCGTGGACAGAGTCCGCTCGACGTCAAAATTGAGCAGCATGCCCGGAAAGACAGAAAGGCCGCGCAGCGCCAGGAGCGGCAGCGTTTCCAATATTAATTCTTCAAATTCGTCATGTTCACTCATGGTTTGTTTATCCCTATTTTCATCCTGCGCTTACGGCGTCAGGGTCTATCTGAGGTCTCTGCCGCTTAACTATCAAAGGCGGCCTCGCGCCCAAAACGCTTTCTTTCGTTATTGTGACTTTTTCTATCTTTCTGTCGGATGGTATGTCATACATTACCTGGAGCATCGTGTTTTCCATGATGCTTCTCAAACCGCGCGCTCCGATTTCCATATCAATAGCCTTGTCCGCGACGGCCTCCAGGGCATCCGGCGTGAATTCAAGTTTGACTTTATCGTAGCTCAGCAGCGTTGTGTACTGGCGGACAAGCGAATTCTTCGGCTCTTTGAGGATTCTTATCATATCCTCTTTGGAAAGCGAATAGAGCGGAGCAATGACCGGCATGCGCCCGACGAGCTCAGGTATGAGCCCGTATTTCAGCAAATCCTGGGATTGGATGTTTTTGAGGATAGAGCCGATATCCTTTTCCTTTTTGCTCTTGATTTCCGCGCCGAAACCTATGCTTTTCTTATCAAGCCTGTTTTCGATAATTTTCTCAATACCGTCGAATGCGCCGCCCATGATAAAGAGGATGTTTGTCGTGTCAATGCTGATAAACTCCTGATGCGGGTGCTTTCTCCCGCCCTGAGGAGGCACGTTTGACACTGTACCTTCCAGGATTTTTAGCAGCGCCTGCTGAACGCCCTCGCCGGAAACGTCGCGTGTGATCGAAGTATTCTCGCTCTTTCTCGCGATTTTATCAATCTCGTCGATGTAGATGATCCCCTTCTCGGCGTTCTCTATATCATAATCAGCCGCCTGAAGGAGCCTTAGCAAAATGTTCTCGACGTCGTCGCCAACATAGCCTGCCTCCGTAAGCGTAGTTGCATCGGCAATTGCGAACGGGACCTTCAGTATCTTTGCCAGAGTCTGCGCAAAAAGGGTTTTGCCGCAGCCTGTGGGACCAATGAGCAGTATATTGCTTTTCTGCAATTCCGTATCGTTACTGTTTTGGTGCAACAGGCGTTTGTAGTGGTTGTAAACTGCGACGGAAAGCGCGATTTTCGCGTTCTCCTGCCCGATTGCGTATGCGTTGAGCGTTTTATGTATATCAGCCGGTTTCGGCAGGCGATTGAAATCAATATCAAGCTCAGTTCTCTCATACGGCGGCATTTTCATCGGGATATATTCATTTCCCAGAACGCCGACGCACACCGCAACGCATTCATTGCATATGCATGAGGCGCCATGCCCCGTTATCAATTGTTCGACTTGATCCTGCCTCTTGCCGCAAAAGCTGCAGCGCGTGATCCTGCTCTCGTACTTCGCCATCTAATTACCCTTTATTTCAGTATTCTTCAATAACAAACAAGACAATTCCCGTATCCCTCGTCTCCTACTCCCTATTCCCTATTCCCTATTCAGTGTTTATCTATCACACTGTCGATGATGCCAAAATCTTTGGCTTCGTCAGCAGTCATAAAATTGTCGCGCTCGGACGCTGCCTTTACATCCTCAAACGCTTTCCCGGTGTTTTGGGAAAGAATCCTGATGAGCTTATCTTTTGTCCTGAGAATGTTCTCGGCATGTATCTGGATATCCGTCGCCTGGCCTTTGAATCCGCCGGTCGGCTGATGTATCATTATTTCCGCGTTTGGCAAAGCGAAGCGTTTACCATTCGCACCCGAGGAAAGCAGGAAAGCCCCCATGCTTGCCGCGAGACCGATGCATATGGTCGAGACGTCGGTTTTGATGTATTGCATCGTATCGTATATGGCGAATCCAGCCGTGACGGAGCCGCCCGGGCTGTTTATATAGAACTGGATATCCTTGTCAGGATCCTGCGCCTCAAGGTAGAGCATCTGCGCGACTACGAGACTGGCAGTCGTATCGTTGACTTCTTCGCCCAAAAAGACAATCCTGTCGTTCAGCAGCCTCGAAAAAATATCGTATGACCGCTCACCGCGGGAAGTTTGTTCCACCACATATGGGACTAAGCTCATTATTGTTCTTCTCCTTTTGTTGTTTTTTTGACAGCCGGTTTTTTCGCCGGTGCGGCATTCTCTTTGTTTTCATTTGAAGCTTCGGCTGCACCAGCCTTTGGTGCGGATTTCTTGGCCGCAGGCTTTTTCTCAGGCTTTGCCGCCGGCGCCTCAGCACTTGCCGCAGAATCGTCGGCCTGAGCAGCCGCCTCACTGTCGGGAGCTGTTGACACAGGTTTCGTTTTTTTCGCAGCCGGCTTCTTAGCAGCGGGCTTAGCCGACTTTTCCGCGTCCGTGGCGGGTTTTTCCTGTTTTTGCGCATCGGCATCCGCAGACGGTTCCTCGGCTGTCGCGCTGTTGATGACAATCATAGCAGCGTGTTTAAATCTCAGATCGTGCTTTATCGTATCCTCGCCAACGGATTCCTTCAGTTTTTCGATTTCTGTCTCCATCCGTTCGGCGGCTTCCTTATACTCGTTTTCAACTTCTTCGTCAGATACCTCAACGCCTTCGATTTCAGCTATTTTTTCCAGAGCAAGCATTGTGCGGACCTGCTTCTCGCTTGACTCCCTCATGCTCTCCCTGAGTTTTTCAGGCGACGAATTTGACATCTGCAGGTACACTTCGAGATCCAAACCATATGAGGAAACCTGCCTTGCGAAATTATTCATCATGATATCAAGCTGTTCTTCTATCATTACATCAGGCACATCCGCTTCCATGGAGGTTATGACTTTTTCCATCAGCGAGTTTTCGAAAAGGTCATCGGCATTAGCCTGCTTTTCCTTCAGGAATTTTTCCCTGATGCTTTGCCTGTACTCGTCAAGGGTGTCGAATTCCGAAACGTCCTTAACAAATTCATCGTCGATGTCAGGCAGGATTTTTTCTTTTAAGTCATTGAGCTTGACTTTGAATTCAACAGGTTTTCCCGCCAGAGACGGTTCGTAATTGTCCGGAAATACGAGGTCAAGATCTCGTTCATCGCCGACGGCCATGCCCACAATTTTTTCCTCAAATCCGGGTATGAACGTGTTTGAGCCGAGTTCCAGCTCATATTCCTTCCCGCTGCCGCCTTCAAAAGGCTTGCCGTCAATAAACCCCTCAAAATCTATTATGGCGATATCCTCGTTCTTAGCGGGGCGATCCGCTTTTTCGATACGGGCGTTGCGGAGCCTGACCTTCTCGATTTCATCATCGATTTCGGCATCCGCTACCTCGACGGCCGGCATTTGAGCTGTAAGACCCTTATACTCTCCGAGTTTGACCTCCGGATACAGCGCCGCGATAATCGTAAAGTCGACGCCGCCTTCATCCTTGATGTCCACTGCCTCCACTTGCGGGTAGCCGACATGCTTGGCATCTGCTTCTGCAAAAGCGAAGTCGAGAACATCCGGCAGTATATTATCCAGGGCGTCGCTGTGGAATATTGAAGCCCCGTACATTCTCTCGATAATTTTCCTCGGAGCTTTCCCTTTGCGGAAACCTGGAACTGCTATCTGGTTGCGGTTCTTCTTGAACACTTCGTTAATAGCCGAATCAAATTCCTCTGCGCTGACCTCAATAACATACTCAACTTCATTTTTTTCCTTTTTTTCGCTGCTCTTGATATTCAATTATATTTCCTCCCGCCAATAATGGATTGCAGACAAATGTTCAGAGAATTCTACCATAAGACATAATCAATTGCAAACATTATTTGATTTCGCGCAAGGCACAGAAGGATACTATGTGCCGGCGAGGAAGACGTTTATTTTGCTTCCGACAAGCGTAGCCACGGATGGCGGAGCGCGATACGTATGCGCATGGAGGCGCATCCGTAGCGAAAGGAAGCA
>JGI24702J35022_10000993_pt1 | contig 17790 bp, 16 predicted proteins | sample TergutTh196P4_FD_35022 | JGI IMG/M metagenome (IMG submission 35022)
GTCATGCCTTCCTGCGGAAGTCACAAAACCCTATGAACCACGTAGGCATGACCATGGGGTGTGGAGAGGGGAATCCCCTCTCCCGCAGTAAAGGAGGGGAGAATCGAGGGGAACGCTCCGCCTTAAGCTCCAAAGTACTCCGCTTCTCAAACAACTTACGGAGACGTTTGAGTCTCGAAAGTATGAACGGCTAGTTCATACTTAATACCATGATTTAGTTTAAAGAGGAAAGGAGGTGGCAAGGCAAATGGCTGTAAAAATAAGGCTAAAAAGGATTGGCGCTAAAAAGAATCCGTTTTACAGAATAGTGGTTGCAGATGCCAGGTACCCCAGAGACGGCAGGTTTATTGAAGAGATTGGGACATACGACCCGACGTCTAAACCTTCAAAATTCGTTATTGACAACGAAAAAGCACTGGCTTGGATGAAAAACGGAGCACAGCCAACCGATACGGTAAGAGCGCTTCTGAAGAAAAACGGAGCCCTTTAAACCCGTTAGGTTATGCCGGATATCACAATCAAATAGTGAATTCGGATGTGTGGTTGTTAAAATTACGAATATGCTATCAAAGAGATTGGAGGTATGACAAGCTGTGAGAGAACTCCTGGAATTCATTGCAAGAAGCCTGGTTAGCTGTCCGGACGAAGTTTCTGTCAACGAGGTGGGTACCGGCTCTGATAGGTCAGTTATTCTTGAGTTGAGAGTGGCAAAAGAGGATATGGGCAAAGTTATCGGAAAGCAGGGCAAAATAGCGAGAGCTATCCGAATGGTCATGAAGGCTGCTGCTGTTAGGGAAAACATTCATGTTTCCGTTGAAATTGTTCCGTGAACACGAGCATGAACCCGAATGTGAACACTGGCATGAGCCCGAATATGAACGCTAGCATGGACCCGAATGTGAACACTCATGTACGTGTTGGGCTTATTACCAAAGTGCATGGGGTGAGGGGCGAGGTGTCGGTGGCGCCTCTGACAGACGACAAAAGAAGGTTTGAACTTCTTGACCGAGTCTATATTGAAAAACGGGATTTGTCAGTCGAAGCCGATTGTGAAATCGAGTACGTCCGCTTTCATAATGATAAACTGCATTTAAAATTTAATGGACGCAACACTGTTGAGGAAGTTACCGGATTTATAGGTAAATATATTTCAATAGATGAAAGTGAACGGATAAAACTGCCCGATGATAACTACTACATTTATGAACTTTTGGATTGCGAGGTTTTTGATCTGTCAGGAGAACTGTTGGGAGTGGTTTCAGACGTGCTTGAGACCGGATGTAACGACGTCTATGTTGTGAAACCGGATGGAGGGACGCGAAAGGATGTGCTGTTGCCCGCCATAAAGAGCGTGATTAAGGACGTGTCGGTCAAAGACAAGAAAATCATCGTAGATTATTCTCCGGAAGGCGGATAGGTTTTTGAGCGGTTTAATAAGATTTGACGTTTTAACTATTTTCCCGGAAATGATACTTTCCGTTCTGTCAGAGAGTATCATCGGCAGGGCTATCAGAAATGGCATACTGGAGATCAACGCCATAAACATCAGGGATTTTTCAAAGGACAAGCATTTGAAAACCGATGATTACCCGTACGGCGGGGGGGCGGGCATGGTTATGACCCCTCAACCCATATATGACGCCTGGCTGTCAATTGTGGAGGATCTTTGTTATAATCCAAGGTTCATTTACTTGAGTCCGCAGGGAAGCCGCCTGACTCAGAAAATGGCTTTGAAATTAAAAGAAGTGAAGCATATGATTTTGTTGTGCGGCCACTACGAGGGAGTCGATGAACGGATTATTGAACTTCTTGCGGATGAGGAGATTTCAATAGGGGACTATGTACTTACCGGTGGTGAAATTCCGGCAATGGCGCTGATAGATTGTGTTTCCAGGCTAATTCCTGGTGTGCTGCCGAGTGACGAGGCGTTTTCCAATGAATCCCATTTTGACGGGCTTCTGGAATTCCCTCAGTATACGCGGCCTCCCGATTTTATGGGCAAGACGGTTCCGGAAGTATTGCTGTCGGGCCATCATGCGAATATTGAGAATTGGCGTCACGAGATGTCGTTGAAACGGACTGCGGAAAAACGACCGGATTTACTTATACCGTGACGAGCCGTAATGAGCTGCAATGAGCTGTAATGAGCTGTAATGAGCTGTAATGAGCGGCAGCTATGCTGTATGCCGTATATTTTTGTTTACATTTTGAGATATGTTATGCTATAATTATCAGCGGCTTTAAAAGCACCTTGTTTAGCCGTTTAAACGCCGGTTTTGGCGTTGGATATGTATTACGGGCGGTCCTCCGGTTATTTGCAATTAACCGCGAACGTCTTGGCAGGAAGGAGGAGAATTCATGGATTATATTAGACTGATAGAGCAGGATCAACTCAATTCAGATTTAAAGGCGCCCGCCATAGGTGATTATGTTAAAGTTCATTTGAAGGTAAAGGAAGGCGCCAGGGAGAGAATTCAGGTATTTGAAGGCACGGTTATCGCAAAAAAAGGCGCTGGTCTGAGAGAGACCGTCACTGTGAGAAGAATTTCATATGGTGTTGGCGTTGAGAGAGTTTTGCCGATTCATTCGCCTAAAATCAGCAAGATTGAGATTGTAAGAAGAGGAAAGATAAGAAGAGCAAAACTCTATTACCTCCGTGACCGAATAGGGAAAGCGGCTAAGGTTAAAGAGAGGCTTGACCCTAAAGGTAGCAAAAAGGCCCAGAGGCTTGCAGCAGCAGCCGCAGCCACCGCAGCAGCTAGCGTTGAGCCGACAGTCGCCACAGATGTCACAACTGCGACAGCCGCGACCGTAAGCGTTAAGCCACCGGTCACTGCAGCCACGACAGCCACGACAGCTGCGACCGCAGGTGCTAAGCCACCAGTCGTCGCAGCCACGACAGTGAGCGTTGAGCCGCCGGTCGTAGCAACCGCGACAGCCACGACGGCGAGCGCTGTGTCGCCAGTCACCGCAACCAGAGTGGAAGAGTCTGCTGTAATTGCAGCGGATAAAGCGATTACGCCTGAAACAGGTGAGACTGTAGTTACCGCAGCTGTGGAAGAAGTTGTTCCGGTAACTAAAAAAGATATTGTTCCGGCAAATGAAAAAGAAGTCATTCCAGCCGCCGGAAAAGAAGTCGTTCCGACGACTGAAGTAACCGGGAAAGCTGTGGAAAAAGAATAGTAAACTCAATTGTAAATGAGTTGATTTCTTTCAAAATCTGCGGATTGGTGAAATAATAGGATCGTGAAATGCTCCCGTTGAAGCATATAGTGACATAAATTATCACAGCTTCAGCGGGGGCATTTCTTTGACATATCGGCGGAAAAATTTCGTTTATGGAAATTTTACTTACTTTTTATAAATTACAATTAACATGAGGGGAGCGAAAAGAAACAAAAATGACTGCAATACAATGGTATCCCGGTCATATGACTAAAACGGCCAGAATTCTTGCTGACAGTATTAAATTAGTTGATATAATAATAGAAGTGCTAGACGCAAGAATCCCATACAGCTCTGGGAACCCGGACTTTGATAAACTGTTTTTGGGAAAAAAGCGGCTTATGCTTTTGAATAAAGAGGACCTGGCTGACCCGGAAGTTTCATTGTTGTGGAGAGAATACTTTGCGCAAAGCGGCATTAAAGCAATATTTACGGATTTAAAGACGGGTAATGGAATAAAAGCCGTAAAGAACGAGCTCAGAAAAATCGGTGAGGAAAAATCAGCGAAAAAAGCTTCAAAAGGTGTTGTTCACCGCCCAGTGAGAGTTTTAGTGGCAGGTATACCAAATTCAGGCAAGTCAACTTTGATAAATAAACTCGCCGGACGAGCGAGCGCAAAAACGGCGGATAAGCCAGGCGTCACAAAAGCCAAGCAGTGGATTAAAATTGACAATGGCGTCGATCTTCTGGACACTCCCGGAATCCTGTGGCCAAAATTTGAAAACCGCGAAGTGGCCCTCAACCTCGCATATACCGGCGCCATAAAGGATGCAGTCACTGATATCGAGGAAATTTCCGAGGCGCTGTTGCGAAGGATTTTGGAGTGTTATCCGGAGTGTTTGGCTGCAAGATATAAGATATCAGTAAGCGAGTTATCTCATAACAGTATTCTCGGTATAGTTGCAAAAAAGAGAGGGTTTCTTTTAGCCGGCGGGGAAGTGGACTTACACAGAGCCGCATCAATTGTACTTGACGAGTTCAGGGCGGCCAGGATCGGAAGGATTTCTCTTGAGAGGCCACAGGAAAAATCGTGACTCTATAGCTTTGTAATTTTGTAATTATGCAACTATGCAACTATGTAGCTTAGCAACTATGTAACTATGTAGCTTTGCAAATATGTAACTACGTAACTATATAACTATGGAACTATATAGCTTTGTGATTTTCAATGCTTAATGAATGGAGTTGAAAAACTGGAAAATTGACGGATAGTTATAAACATAAGCAATTGGAAGAATTAAAAAGGCTTGAAAAGATGATGTTCCATGAGGCCTACGCGCTGAGCCGTGGATATGATCATATTGCGGGCATTGATGAAGTGGGGAGGGGCCCCCTGGCTGGACCTGTAGTTTCCGCGGCTGTGATATTAAATGTCGATTATGTGCCAATTGGTGTTAACGATTCAAAAAAATTATCAGAAAAGAACAGAGAGGCGTTATTTGACGTTATCATGGAGAATTGCATTTCATACGGCGTCGGTATTGTCAGCGAGAAGATCATAGATAAAATTAATATCCTAAATGCCGTAAAATTAAGTATGAAAATTGCTGTCGAAGCCATGAAAACGCCTCCGGATTTTCTTCTGGTAGATGCAATAACCCTGGATAATATAGACATACCCCAGAAAAGTATTATCAAAGGCGACAGCCTGAGCGTTTCAATAGCCGCCGCATCGATCATTGCCAAGGTATGCAGGGACAGGATCATGACCGCGTTTGACAGATACTATCCTGACTACGGCTTTGCTAAGCACAAGGGATACGGAACAAAATCACACTTTGACGCTATAAAGAAAAATGGATTATCGCCGATACATAGAGTAACCTTTGTTCATATATGCTAACCTATTTAGGCTGAGGTCCTGTGATTCGTTCATACACCACAACCCGCCTAGGCTGTGATCCTGATTCGTATAAACGCCCAACCTGTTTAGGCTGAAGTACTGATTCACATATACTCCCCAACCTTGTGTTTAAGCTGTGGCCCTGATTCATTCATACACCCCGACCGTTTAGGCTGTGGTAGATAATTATAAAGAGAGTTATATGGAAATTAAGAAAACTAATAAAGTTGAATATATTCCCCGCGTGACTGGTGACGTTAAGGAAAGAAGAGGCGGCAAAGGCAGCAAAAAAAACAATGGACGTAAGCCGGGGAAGGAGGGCGCGGTCAAAACCCTCGACGCCCGCCTTCAACGTGGTAATCTCGGTTCTACTGAGCTGCGATCTATGGCGGCCGCATTAAAATACGACCCTGGGATAGACTTTGCACCTCAGGTCTCAGCTCTTGGGAAGGGTGTTATAGCCGAAAATATTCTGAAACTCGCGCGTGAAGCAAACGTGCCGGTGTACAAAGATGAAAAGCTCGTAAACACCTTAAGCGCGCTTAGAGTAGGGGATGAGATACCCAGGGAGCTCTTCGAAATAGTAGCTGAGGTTTTGGTTTTTATAAGCAAAACAGATATGCGCTATGGAAAGAAATTCCAAAACCTGTAATTGAAACTACATTTGGTCGGTATAGGGAGCTACAATATAGTTGGCGTGGGATGCTGGAATCTACAATATGATCGGCGAGGGAAGCTACAATATGGTCGGCATAGGAAGCAGCAATAGGGGTCGGCGTGGGAAGCTACAATATGGGTCGGCATGGGAAACTACAATATGACCGAAATGGGAAGCTGCAATAGGGGTCGGCGTGGGAAGCTACAATATGGGTCGGCATGGGAAACTACAATATGACCGAAATGGGAAGCTGCAATATGACCAGCATGGGAAGTTACAACATGGTCGGCATGGGTAGTTCTATATCGTCGTCTATTGTTATCGTCTTGATAATCGGCTTATCCGCCTCGGCTACCTTACCATTTGAGTCGAGGACAGGCGTTTCCGCTATCCGATCAACAACGTCCATTCCACTGATTACTCTGCCAAACGTCGCGTATCCGCCATCGAGAAAGATGGAGTCCTCGTGCACAATAAAAAACTGCGAACCGGCCGAATCGAAATTATCGGCGCGCCGCGCCATGGACAAAACACCTCTTGTGTGACTGATATCGTTTTCAAAGCCATTACCGGAAAATTCGCCGACGATTGTATAACCCGGTCCTCCCGATCCAGTTCCCTCCGGATCGCCGCCCTGTATCATAAATCCCTTCATTATTCGGTGGAATGTCAATCCATCATAAAACCCCTGGCGAGCCAGATAAGCAAAGTTATAAACCGATTGAGGGGCGATTTGCGGATATAGTTCAAGAACAATTTCGCCCCCATCATCCATAGTTATAGTGGCTTGTATAGTCTCCACATCCTCAAGCGTCAATTGTCCGCCTCCCGTCTGTTCTTGTCGCTGTCCCTCCAGTCCCTGATCCGGGTCCTGTCCATGGTTCTGCTCAGGCTGTGCCGTCGTAGGTTGCGCCGCAGCCGCCGTCTCCGTAGTTGTTTGTGTTGTTGGCTTTGTTGTTGTTTGTTCAGGCGCCTTTGACGTTTGCTGTTGCCGATCCTGTTCCGATGAACCGGACGCGCCACTGCCGGTTCTGCTCCCTGGTGCGGGTACGCAGCCTACAGCTAAACTCATCAAAGCGCACAATACCGCTATATACCACTTCATTTCAGATCCTCCATATATGTAAAAATAAACATCTTTGCTCTTAAAGAGAAACAAGAAAACAAAAGCCTATGCCTATTTTGCGGCTTGTTTTGCGGCTTGTTTCGCAGCTTATTTCGCGGCCTGTTTTTCGGTTTTTGCTGCGCGGCGCCTTTGAAAGAACTTAGCGAGTTCGGACACAGGGATAACGGTGAGCGCAAGTATAAGCGCAACCGCGAATTCACTAAAAGTTACCGGGTCAAACCCAAACATTTCACTGAAAAATGGTATAAAGATCACGCCGCACGTCAATACGAACGTCCAGGCAAACGCGCCCCATAACCACCAGTTGTGGGATCTCATCCGGAAAATTGATTCTGTCAGGGAACGGGTTGTAAAAGCCCGGAACATTTCAACAAAGCAAGTTGTAAGAAAAGCCATCGTCATTCCCACTTTTAAAGCCACGCCGTCTACTTCATCAAACGTAAATCTCCAACTGCCGTACTCCATACGGTATCCGAAGAAAAATGAGAAGAGGATGAGCAATCCCATAAAAGCGCCTTGAATTATCATGAACAATCCGACGCCTCCACTAAACAACCCTTCATTCTTTGGCCGGGGCTTTCGTTTCATGATCCCGGCTTCCGCTTTCTCCATGCCAAGCGCAAGCCCGGGAGTAGAGTCGGTGACAAGGTTGATCCACAGCAGATGCGCAGCGCCAAGTATTTTAAACCCCAGCAGAGACGCCATGAAAACGGCTACAATCTCCGCAAGGTTGGTTGTGAGCTGAAACTGTATGACTTTGCGAACATTGTCATAAATTTTGCGGCCTTCCTCCACAGCGTGAATGATCGTCGCAAAATTATCATCGGCAAGCACCATATCGCTGGCGCCCTTAGTCACGGCGGTACCGGTTATACCCATTCCAATTCCAATGTCGGCTGACTTGATCGACGGAGCGTCGTTAACACCGTCGCCCGTCATTGCCGTCACCATATCGTTGGCCTTCCAAGCCCTGACAATACGGGTCTTATGCTCCGGTTGCACTCTGGCGTAAACGCTGTATTTTCTAACAGATTCCACGAGCTCTTCGTCGGAGAAGTTTTCCAGCTCCGCGCCCTCGATTGCCTCGGAGGCGTCCTTAATAATGCCCAAATCCTTGGCAATGGCTATCGCCGTGTCTTTGTGGTCGCCCGTTATCATGACGGGCCTGATGCCGGCGCTGCTACACTCCTTAATGGCGTCGTAGACCTCAGGGCGACAGGGATCGATCATGCCCACAAAACCTATAAAGACAAGATCATGTTCAAGGTCTATAGGTTCCTGGCTCTCAGGTATTACCCCGTGCTGTCTGAACGCCGCCGCAAGCACCCGTAAAGCCCTGTCAGCAAAGCTCTTTGTCTCACGTAAGATAAGAGCCCTGTAATCATCCGTCATAGGTAAAACCTTACCGCCGCCAAGGTATCCTGTACACTGATCCAGTACGATTTCACAGGCGCCTTTGGTATATTGGAAGATTGCGCCGTCCTCATCGTGAATCGTACTCATCATTTTACGGACAGAATCAAACGGAGCTTCACCAACTCGAGGGCATATCTCATCCAACTCATCCTTATACATACCCAAGCTAGTCGCGTGATTCACCAGCGCGCATTCCGTCGGCTCACCGGCGGCGCCCGACATACCTTGATTACAGGTAGCGTCGCTGCAGAGCGCCATGGCTTTTGCGAGAAGTTCAGCGTCATCTGTGAAGGCGTCGACTACAGTCATGCGGTTTTGGGTCAATGTGCCCGTTTTATCAGAGCATATAACCTGGGTGCATCCCAGGGTTTCCACAGCGGTCAATCTGCGTATAAGCGCGTTGCGTTTGGACATAGCTGTAACGCCTATGGAGAGTATGATGGTTGTAACGGCGGGCAGCCCCTCGGGTATTGCAGCTACCGCAAGAGCTACCGCAATTATAAAGGTATCAAGAATGATCTTAAATACTTCAGTACTCTGAGAAGAAAAAATAATATCGCGTGCAACACTAAATAAAAACACGAATACACATATGGCGACGCACAGTTTTGTCAGCGTTACGGAAAGTTGCCCCAGTTTCTGCTGTAGAGGCGTTTCTTCTTGCTTCGCCTGGGCGAGGGCGTTGGCTATCTTACCCATTTCAGTGTTCATGCCGGTGGCGACCACTACCGCCCGGCCCCTGCCGTAGACGACGACGCTGCCGGAGTATACCATGTTAAACCGGTCGCCTAAAGGTATGTCTTTTGACTCCTCGCGCAGCATAAGTAAATCTATGATTTTATTAACCGGAACGCTTTCGCCTGTTAGCGCGGCCTCCTCCACTTTCATTGAGTGGCACTCCAGAATTCTACAGTCCGCAGGAACAGCGTCGCCTGCTTCAAGCGAAATAACATCGCCAACAACCAGATCCTCGCTCTTTATAGAGATAGATTCTCCATCCCTGAATACATAGCTTGTTGCAGCCGTCATTTCCATCAGGGCTTCTATTGCTTGCTCCGCCTTTGATTCCTGAACTAAGCTAAGGATTGTGTTTAAGATGACAACAATTAAGATTATGAACAGTTCAGCATAGCTTTCAGGGTCGTCAGGGTTGGTAATATTGCTGTAAATCGTAGTTCCCGCCGAGACTGCCGCGGCGCCCAGTAACAGGAAGATCATTGGGTCCGCCAGTGCGTTTAAGAATTTTTTGAGAAGGCTGTCCTTTTCAGGTTCCGCCAGTTTATTCTTGCCGTGAGTCCGGATCCTTTGTTCAGCCTCAGTTGAGGAAAGCCCTATATCTGTGCTGCCAACTTCTTTTAAGACAGTTTCCCTGTCTTCACAGTAGTATCTCATCTTTAGTACCTCGTTCCTAAAAACTATGTATAAAAGCAAAGCGATAAAGCGATAAAACGGATAAATGAAAAAGTGGTACATGGAATGCAGCCGCTATATCACTGAATCCCAACCACTGTGAAAGCCCCTAAAGTCAACGCCATTATATTATATGCGAAGGGTTATATCAATAGGAAAATAATAAAAGTTTATGACATAAGAGTATAAGTGTATAAAAATATAATAAAAGATTGTGAACTGTAGCAAGTGTAATGAATGCAATGAATACAATGAATGCAATGAATACTTTAATGAATACAGTAACGAAAATGACAAATATAAATAATAGTCATGTCGGAAGCAGATTTTTATAGTCTGACGCCAGAAAATAGTAACTTCCGGGCATATGAGCGTGAACCATGCCGCCCATTCTGAACCATGCAGCCGCGTCGCTTGCCGAGTCAATACCCCCTTTTATAAACGATATCTTTGTGTCGTGGTACTTCTTTGCGACATAAAACCCACAGTTATTAAAAAGGTATGTGTCTTCTCCTGTCCCACGCGTCTCGTAATTCCTGATCACCCTTGCGGCGCCGCTTCTGTCATGGAACTGATTTGCTACAATGTCCGTCAGTATCATCATAAAGGCGGCCGGCGATTGTCTCACCTGAACCTTATACTCGATCCCGCCAACAAACGTGCGGCCTTCTTTTATGTAGACTTCGCAGAATCTGCTTATTCTGGCGCCGTACTTATCAATTAATTCACGGGCTGCGTTCTCCGCAACGTCTTTTGTCTTATAAGCGGCGCTGTATGTATAAAGCGTTTTATCATCATCAGAGAATTTATACACTTCGTTTCTTGATTCTGCGATAGAGCTGAATTTACTTACAGTGTCGTCTTTTTGACCGTTATAATTATAGTCGACGCCTGTAAACACCGACTCCCAAGTGCCTTTTTGAGCCCTGCCCCAGTGGTTTTCGTATTCTGATTTTATACTGATTTCATGCGTTCTCCCATATCTGTCAAAGCCCCAGGATGATGGCGGAAGATACGGAACCAAGTCATCCCTGTTAACGATATTGTGTATTGTACTGTATGAACCTCTGGAAGTTGTCGTCATCGGAGTCGCATAGGCATATGTAAAAGACTCGTAATTAGCGTCATCCTCAAACCTGGCGCCAAGGATATTTGCTATTGCCGCTCCACGCGAATGCCCAACTAAGTATATTGTTTTTGATTTGCCCGGATCAAGGCTTCCGATATACCGAATAATCTCTTTGTATAGACGATCGGCAGCTACGTCGAAACCCTTGTGATGATTTTTGTTGACCCAGTTGGAATTGTCTCTATCCCAATAGTCGTTTGTGTCCGCGCCCACGTCAAAGTTGCTTGACCACTCCTCAATTGTTGCGTCCGTCCCGCGGATGGCGACTATTACGATATCCTTTGAGGCGCCGTTGAAAGTAACCTCTCTATGCCCCAAAGACATCTCAGAGATATCGTCGTCAGTGAAATAGTCTGCAAGCTGATAATTTCTGTAATCTTTTAACCCAAACCTCTTAAATGCTTCTTCAGTCCTACCGTTAATTGATGCGCCGCCGTCAGTCTTCAAGTTTGAGTTGTGGTATGCAATACTTGAATATATAGCGCCAAGAACAGCCAAGTCGTCGTAATAGTTTCTATTTAAGTCAAAAAACAAACTATAATCAACATAGAAATTCACGTTAAATGTATATCCGTTCGAGCTAAGAACGCCAGAAAAAGCATTTCCATCTTTCTCCATATTTTTCTGCTCCGCGTTTGAAGCCCTTTTTGGACGCGGATCCCGAGTAACAGTGGAACCGTCGTAGTCTCTGGGGCCGTCCGGGATCCCGTCGAAGTCGGTATCAGACAAGGTGGGGTTAGACAAATATTTCCAAACTGTGATTGAAGTCTTACCGTTGTAATACTCAATCGGAACTGAATGTTTGTTCACAAGTAAACGAATATATGTCATCATATTCATATCAAAACTTGCGCCAAGTTCTTGTGCATCTGACAAGCCGTCTCCATCCGTATCGTTTACAGTGGCGTTTGATAGAGAATCGCTTAGCCTGACGGCTTGGAAATCATCAAGAAAAACCCATTCGCCCGCGGAGGCGGCTTCGCCCACTTTATCAGCCAACCCTGACAGGATATTTCCAAAATTCCCCGTTATTAATCCATGCAGCCCGTTTGTCGTTTTTTTCAACACGGAGTAAGTTGTCGCAGAAGAAGCTATGGTTGACACAATTATGCCGTCATGTGCAAACATATTCGCCATTTCCTCCATGCCTGAAATACCATAGCTATTATCTGGTTTATATGTCGCGTCTGTTACGAGAACGACAAACCTTGTCGCTCCGCTGCGCCAATCGAGCCTGCGAGCCATTTCAAGCCCGTCAATGGGAGTCTCGGGCACATCTCCGCCTCCGCCAACCGTCAATTCATTTACCGCATTGATAAACGCATTTACGTCTGTGAACCAATTTGAAGAAGAGCTTCTGTGCTGGCGAGTGCTATCTACGCCATCTATTCTTATGTCGCGAAATTCTATCAATGAGAAATTGGAGTCTATGTTATATTCATTTTTTAGCTTTGTGGCAAAAGAGTTAATGTTGTTCTTTACGTTCTTGATTGGGCGGGCCATGGAGATTGTTGTGTCAATTACAAATACTATGTCCGCCTTACCAGTTGCGGAGGGGGAGTGAGTCTTACCTGTTGCGGCAGTGGTGGCCGCATTAACGGCGGAAGCGGGCAGCACGGAGGGGGAGTGCGCTGCTACGTAGGAGGTGGATAACATGGGGATGGACAGTGGTGAATAGGCGCTGATGGGCGTGATATTAGGAACTTGGGTATTCCCGCCAGAGGCGGGCAAAGTGATGGGGGAGGGCGCCGCCGCGGTGGAGGCGGACAAAGCGATGAGCGTTGGCGCCGCCGCAAAGCCCAGAAGTGTTGGCAGCATGGATTTAGCTCCGGCGGATGCTATGTTTGCAAAAACATCAATACCAAACCCCTTCAGAAATTCATCAAGGTCAATGACAAAGTATGTGCCGACGCCAGTGACTACTCCGGAGATTTCCCTGTCAACTTCATTTATTGCCGTATCAACAATTATAAGCCCATCTTCGCCGAACGAAGCGATCGTCAGGTTTTTAACATCGCCGGTGTAAGCATGACGATAAAAGAATGATAGCGTCAACGGCTCGTCGTATGATGTATATATATCAATCACATCGCTTAACACTGCGCGGTTGTCGTCAAACACGCGAACAAAGGATTTCCGTAAAATAACATTCCGTGAAATGTCCTTTGGAACGATACCCGAAATTGATGGAGAAAGCCAGTTATCGCTATTGCGCAAGGAATCGTCCATTACGGAATCATCAGCAATTTGCGCAATTCTCCAGGTGTCGTCAGGCACGCCGTTTGTTTGCGGATTTTTAGGGTCGAGGCCAAGTTTGATTTCCTCGGCGTCTTCCAGATCATCGTTATCCGTATCTCGTTTTAGCGGATCTGTACCATAGATTTGTGTTTCATCGAAGTCTGATATACCGTCTCCATCTGTGTCATACATATCCGGGCGCGTACCAAGTATCTGCTCTACGATGTTTGTTAAGCCATCGCCGTCCAAGTCCTCATCCGAGTCCAATATACCGTCTCCGTCTGTGTCAGGCAATAGGGGGTCTGTCCTCGTGTAAAAATACTCAAAACCATCTTTAAGGCCATCCCCGTCAATGTCATCCTTTGTTGCATCCAATCCAAGCATATCTTCGATATGATCAGGCAACCCGTCGTTGTCCTCGTCTTTTTCCTCAATGGGTGGTGAGCCGGAATCCGAAGTTGAAGCATTCACTGTATTATGAAAAGCCTGATACACCATAAGCGCTACATCTCCGCGTATAGCCGATACGCCCATTTCCCACGGAATGTTGTTCATCATGCCGCTTTCTTTTGCAACATTTATATATCCATACGGCCAACCGCCTGACTGAATCGCCTCGGTGCCTAGACCGACGGATTCTACAAGCATTTTTATTGCCTCCTCATACTTAACAGAATCTTCAGGACGAAATCCACCGTTCCCGTCTCCTTTTATGACGTTAAGCCCCGTCGCGACATTAACGTATCCGCTTGCCCAGTGGTTGCCTGGGACGTCTTCATACGGCGTAATCCCCGAACGTAAATTGGCTTCGTCCTCCAAGTTTAACGCTCTGACAACAACAGCCGTGATTTCAGCCCTCGTAATATTTCTATCTGCGCCAAAAGTGCCGTCAGGATAACCGTACAGGATTCCCAATTGAGCAAGATCCCAGGCAGCATCCGCATAGTACTCGTCTCCATTGAGATCAGTGAATATTTGATTTCCCGATACTGAACCCGGACTCGATTTCAAAACTGAACCCAAACCCAAATCCAAATCCAAACCCGCACCTGAATCCAAACCCGAACCTGAATCCAAACCCGAACCTGAACCCTTGCTTGTCTGTGCTATTGAAGTTATGCCTGCCTGTGCTGTGGGAGCTATGCTTGTCCGTGACGCGGATGCAGCATTTACATGTGCCACGGTTGCAACGTTTACATGTGCCGTAGATGCAACGTTTACATGTGGCACGGATACAACGTTTACATGTGGCGTAGATGCAATGCTTACACGTGCCATAGAAGCTATAATTAGTATTGATAGAAAGCCAGCCAGAAGTATTTTAGCGCTCCCTTTTCTCATTTTTGTACCCCCTTGTTCTTCAAGATGCAATTTGATATAAAAAATTGTATACTTGAAAATATGGAAAGTCAATACAATATTTTGCAAAATTTTCCATTTTGGACTCACTACAAGAAACCCTCGAATAATCAAGGTATTTTTTCTTATTATGAAAAGAGCAATTGATTACAATGGAAAATGCGGGATCCCACGCTTTATCTGTGTCATACAACTATAAACGGTGGGGAGTTTTATTCTAACCCGCCGTTTGTTTTTTCCTCACTTGGAATATCAGAAGGAGATTCTTTCCCTATCATAGACACAATCGCAAGAGAGATTAAGAATGTGACAAGTGAAATAGTTAAGTAACCAACTGTAACAAGCATATTCGTCATCTTCTCATTTATTGTTGTATGCCCTAACGTGCGTAATTCGGGTTGAAAATGAAACATTTTTTTTCGGGATACCTAATGATTTAGTAGTGCGGTCCGGATAGTCGGAACGGGTATTATTTAATTAGGCGTTGACTTAATTATATCTCTATAATAATATAATTAGGCGTATAGCTAATTAAAAAAGGAGCTTTTAAAAAGTGGAAAGGACAATAGTATTAAAAGCGATTGCGGACGAAACGCGCATGAAGATTTTAACACTGCTCTTGCAACATAACTATTGCGTTAGGGCGTTAGCCAGAAGCCTTGAATTGACAGAAGCAACTATCTCACAACATCTAAAAGTGCTCCGACAAGCCGGTTTGCTTGTCGGTGAAAAACGAGGGTATTTCATGCACTATGATGTGGAACGCTCCGTACTGCACGAGTTAGCCAACGAGATTGAAAAATTGGCGGCGATTGAGCGCGAAACGTGTACGCCAGAAAAGGGCGGCTGTAAACCCTCTGAACATGAAAAATGCCATGTCAAGGGCGAATGTAGCGAGGAAACAAAGGAGTTTTGTCACAGCAAACCATTGATAGAGTGGGAGTGTAGCCATCATGGAAATTGTGAACGCCACAAGTCTTAAAAAGACATACGACGATTTTACGGCGGTAAACGGGATAAACTTTTCCATTCAAGAGGGCGAGATATTCGGCTTTCTCGGACCGAACGGCGCGGGGAAAACCTAAACAATAAATATGTTGATTGGACTTTCAAGACCAACGGGCGGTAGTATCAGCATTGACGGGATTGACACAAGTAAGCGCCCGAAGAAAGCGCAGAAAATTATGGGGGTCGTGCCTGATGAAAGTAATCTCTACAATGAATTAGACGGCTTTGGCAATCTCTGTTTCAATGCTTCTCTTTATGGCATGAGAAAAGAGGAACGCGAAAAAAGGGCAAGACAGCTTTTAGAGCAATTCAATTTGCATAAAGTGGGCAAGCGTCCTTTCGGGGCGTACTCAAAAGGTATGCGCCGCAAGCTGACAATAGCGGCGGGCATAATCCATTCCCCGCGCATAATCCATTCCCCGCGCATACTTTTCCTTGACGAGCCGACAACGGGGATTGATGTGGAAAGCGCCCGGCAGATAAGGGATATTATTCTTTCTTTAAATAAGCAGGGTACAACCGTTTTCATTACCACGCACTATATAGAGGACGCTGAACGCATTTGTGACCGTATCGTCTTTATCGTGAACGGTAAAATCGTCGCAAGCGGTAGCGTTCCCGAATTGATGGACAGCGTTACACACGGGCATACAATTCAATTAGTGACGGACGGAACCGCTGAAATGTTTGCCGCCGAATTGCAAAGCCGTTTTATCGGCTGTAATGTCATTGTTAATCAAGACCATTGCCCTTAACTTATGGAACGGATATGCTAAATGGAGCAATCGCGGGAACAAGCATAATGCCGCCGTTGCTTTGCGTTCCCGCCATGTTGGCGTTCGCGGTGGCGATGTTTTTGTTTTGCCGATACAGCATAAGCCGCAAATGGATTTTCTGATTATCAAGACAAACTCAATGAGGGGAGAGGTTGAATGTCTGCAAAAGCGAAAACTTACTTGACGCTGTTCCTGTCTGCGTTTTACATAAGCGCGGTAACTTTCGGGAGCGGTTATGTCATTGTTTCCGTTATAAAAAAGCGATTTGTCGATGATTTAAAATGGATTGATGAGGACGAAATGATAAATCTGATTGCGCTCGCTCAATCATCGCCCGGTGTAATGACCGCTAATACTGCGCTGTTGGTTGGGTACAAGATATGCGGTGTGGTAGGGGCTTTCTTGGCGGTCTTGGGCGTGGCGTTGCCGCCGCTCATAACAATATTTATCATTTCGATTTTTTACAATGCAATCCGCGATAACGCTATAGTCAGCGCGGTATTAAGGGGTATGCAAGCGGGAGCTTGTGCCGTTATTGCGGACGTTGTAGTCAGCCTTTTCACGAATGTAATTAAGGACAAAGGATTGCGGATTGCCGTTAAGATAGTCATTATGTTAAGCGCGTTTGCGGCGGCTTTCGTATTCAATCTTAATTTCATTTTAATAGTGCTGTTTTTCATTCTACCTGGCGTGACATGGTATTTTGTGAGCCGCAAAAGAAAGGGGGAACAGTAAAATGATTTTGCTTGAACTCTTTTGGGCGTGGTTTCAAATAGGGCTATTCAGTATCGGCGGCGGTTATGCCGCGCTCCCGATGATAAAAAACATGATTGTTGATAATCACGGGTGGTTGTCTGTCGCGCAGTTCGCAGACCTCGTTGTTATTGACGAATTGGCTCCGGGGCCAATTATTCTAAACTCGGCAACATTTGTTGGGGCGCAAGTCGCGGGTTTTCCGGGGGCTGTCGTTTCAACATCTGGCTGTATCGCAGGGCCGGCAATACTGGTTTCAATAATCGCTTATTTCTATTTCACGTACAAGGAATTGCCCATCATAAAAAGCATATTGGGCGTATTACGTCCTGTTGTTGTGGCGTTAATTGCTTCCGCAGGATTGAGCGTAATAATTATGTCATTTTGGGGTGAGCATGGTTTTTCGCTTGACATTGGCAGTATCAATTTTTTCGCCGTTGGAATAGCCATTGTTGCTTTTGTTGTGTTGAGAAAATACAAGCCTAATCCCGTATTTGTTATGATGGGCTGTGGGGTGATTGGCGGGGTGATTTATTCGATTTTGTGATATACGTTCTGCAAACGGACACAAGGCAAAACTGCCCTGAGTCCGTTTATCGTTTTATCGGTCAATGTCCTGCGCCCTCTGCGGTTGAGTTCTCCGCTGCTCCGCTCTCACAACGCTGGTAATGCTTTTTCTGATTTGTTCGGCATCTTTTACCTCGTCACGCAATTTGTAAAAGTCGGCATCAATCAGTTTCCGCTCGGCGGTCAGCTAGGAGCCTTGGACAAAAATCCCTAACGCCTGTCTTATGGCGTATTTTCCGCCATACTTCGTTAAGTTTTCTCGAAATAAAGCAATTATTCCTT
>JGI24702J35022_10000994_pt1 | contig 17780 bp, 13 predicted proteins | sample TergutTh196P4_FD_35022 | JGI IMG/M metagenome (IMG submission 35022)
GCTTGCCTTGTCTGTTTGCCTTATCTGCTTGCCTTGTCTGCTTGCCTTGTCTGTTTGCCTTGTCTGTTATGCCTTATCCGTTATGCCCTATTTGCTACACTTTTATCTGATTTGTCCATAATTATCTGTTTTTCTTTATTATAAATATTGAGTTCACATTCAGTTAATGCGTTCAGTATATGATTTTTCACCTTGAAACTCAATCTGAAAAAATTAATTCTATGTTACAGTTTTATGAATAAATGGCGCTTTTTTATCTTTTTACCGTGTATTGATGTAAACTGGAATGAACGCGCAAAAGTAATTTTTTTGCCAAAATGGAGGGAAATTATTTATGAAGAGTAAAAAGACATTGAATACTTCCAAGGCGTTGAATGCGAAAAGAGCGCTTGTCGCGCTTGTAACTATCGCGATCATTTTGGGTTGCTCTGCAAGCCTTTTTGCTATGCCTGAAACACTCTATGAAAAATCAGAAGAGACATATGTGACCAGGGGCGTGACGCGTGAAAAAATAACGCGCCTAACTACGGACGGCTGGCTGTCCATCAATGTATTACGGGTCGACCTGACGGAGGATCATTTGAGGATTGATTCGATTTACGACAGCAGCTCTGTTCGCGCGCTAACGACAACCAGAAACCTCGCCGAGCAAACGGGCGCCGTTGCCGCAATAAACGGCGGATTCTTTGAGTGGGTGTCGGGCGGCGGACAAGCCCTTGGCACCTTGATGCGTTCGGGCTCAATTGACAGCGCGTTCGGAGAAACAAACCTATATGGAGACGTAATGGGTTCCATAACCATTAATTCTACCCTCGATTCAGTCCTTATAGATTTCTGTACGCCCGTCATTGCAATAAATGGCAGAGGGAACACAGAAATATACGCCAACGCGTACAATAAGAGCAGTATTTATGACTATAAGGACGTATGCGTGATCGACCGCAAATGGGGATCAATGTCAATCGGCGCGTCAGAAGAGCGCCCGGATATCGTCGAGCTTGTTGTCAAAGACGGCGTTGTAGCAGAGCTGAGGGATTCTCTCCCAGCAGTCGAGATTCCCGAGAATGGCTTTGTTGTCGTCACACGAAAAAAAGAAGATGGGACGCACCCATTTACATCCGCTTTCTCCGTAGGCAACAGAGCGTCGTTCAGGGTCGAGCTCTCCCCTTCCATCGAGGACGCCGCGATGCACGTGGAGGGCGCTTCGATCCTGCTGAAGGGCGGCGCCATCCCTGCAAATTTCTCATACAACTCCTCCTCCCTGGCTGCGCGGAATCCGAGGACGCTGATTGGCTGCAACCGCCGCGGGGACGAACTGATTATGGTGGCAGTGGATGGAAGGCAAAACAGCAGTATAGGGCTCACTACCGATGAGAGCGCTGAGCTTATGAAGGAATTGGGCGCATACGACGCCCTGAACCTGGACGGCGGCGGGTCGACGACTATGGTTGCCCGTGATCTCGGCGACACAGCTCTCAAGACTGTCAACTCAGTATCTGACGGCAGTCAGCGTCGTATCTTGAACGCGATTGGGGTTTACACAGACGCGCCGGCGGCAGCTCTGCGCGGAGTGATAATCGAGGCCTCCGAGTACAACGTTTTTGTTGGCACTCACAGGCAGTTTAGCGTTAAAGGATATGACAGGTACTACAACCCCGTCAAGTTGGATCCGAACAGCATAATATGGTCGCTTACGGGATTTGATGGAATACTACAGGACGGCTTGCTCACGCCACTCACCGCAGGCGACGGCGAAGTGCACGTCAGGGTTGGCAGAGCGAGAGCGTCTGTGAGCGTAAAAAGCCTTTCGGGCCCAAGCCAACTCATATTGAACAGGTCTACTTTAGATATCGCGCCGGGGGCGTCGCACACGTTTACTATCACAGGGCGGGATAATCTTGGCTTCTCCGCCCGGATAAACCCGGCAAACGTCACATGGTCGGTTTCAGGGGATTTTGGCACAGTACAGAACGGCGTTTTCAAAAGGACAAACAGTAGTTCAGGGTATATCACGGCTCTTGTCGGCGGCGCCAGAGCATACTGCGCTGTGGAGGAATACGTCGCGCCGGTGGTCGGCGGCGAAGGCGGCGCGGGCAACGGATCCGGCGGCGGGTCCGGCGGGTCGGGCGGGTCCGGAGGCTCCGGTGGGACCGGAGGGACAAACGCGCCCGACCCTACACAAGACAAGCCCGCTCCTGTGATCGTGCCGAATGACCATACTGTGATTGTTGATAGCGCAAACGTCCCAAGAGCATATACGCCATCCGAAGGCTCTTTTCGTTTTGGAGTGTACGGCGAGACTAAAACCGCGTCCACCGACGCCGAGAATAACGTAGTCTCCAGCTTTGCAAAGCTGGTCAACCAATACATTGACCTTGGCGTATTTGTGGGCGCCGGAGATCACAGCGCCGGGGTGAGTCAAATCAACAAGCCAACTATCACAACTGACGTGCATTTCAATGTTTACGACGATAAAGTCAATAACGATTCCGCAAGGTTTATCCAGTTGAGTTCGGCCGGCGGCAGCATCAGGCGCGCGGGGGCTTCCCAATGGAAAAGCTTCCTTGATGCGTTGGATTCTTTCGAGGGGGAACACTTGTTTGTCTTTTTGCAGCAATCCCCGTCAACATTCAGTGATTCTCTTGAAGGGCAGCTCTTTAAGACTTCCCTACAAGAAGCCGTAAGGGAAAAAGGCTGCAACATCTGGGTATTTTACGCGGGTAGCACAGACAGCGTATGGCTGGAAGACGGCGTCCACTATTTCTGCCTCGCCGGCATGGGCTCTTCTCAGGCAAACGCCGAGACCGGGGCTGACGCAAAGTATCTCTTGGTCACGTTCATGGATGGATGGCTAACTTACGAGTACAAGAACGTAAGCTGATTCTGCAGCTGGTATTACAGCTAGTTTTGCGACTGGTTTTGAAGTTGGTTTTGTAGCTGGTTTTGTAGCTGGTTTTGCAGTTGATTTTGCAGTTGATTTTGCCCGGCGCCCAGTTCGCCCGGCTCGCCCGGCACGCACGGCGCCCAGCTCGCACGGCTCGCACGGCTCGCACGGCGCCACTGGCTTTTTCAAAATTTGCGCTGGCTTTTTCAAAATTTCAGACGCAATTTCAGAATTTCAGACGTTGGTAAATTGAAATCCAAAGTTCTACTTTGTAAGAGTAACTTCTACCCATAAGTCAGTCGGAGCAAAAAAAACGCAATTATTCTGCCATATTGTTCCAAAAAACAATGAAAATCAATGTAAAACACTGTAGAATCATTGAATGAGGCGCGTTTGTTGTCGAAAAATAGCAATAAGTCAGCGTGAACGGAAAAATTTGATTTTTTTGGAAACCAAACTTCCACCCTGATAAATTCCATATATTGGGAGACAAACAGGAGGCGTTTCGTAAATTTAGTTTTTCTTTAGTAGCGTTGGGCGTAGAATTATCTCATCGTGCTGGATGAGGTTTGCGCCCAATTTTTTTAGCCCATCTTTGCCGTATAGAAATTCGAACATATGATACGGCGTTCGGTTATTAATTTTTTTACGCCCATAAGAATTGACGTGATCCATCATGAGAGAAATGTTCTCCTGAGAGTACGGTTCCATGGGTGTACCCTTTGGTATAATGCGTCTTATCATTGTATGATTGACCTCCAGCGAGCCTTTTTGTTGAGATTGCTGTGGGTCGCAGTAAAAAACACGGCTTACGCACTCTCCGTTTTCATCGAACTCAATTGCCTTTGGATTGGAAAATTCAGACCCATTATCACCCAGTAAAACTTGAAACAGCTCTGAATAAAGTTCAATTCCAAGACGTTTGCGTAATGAGGCAAAAGCGCTGGTGACAGCATCGGACGTGCAGGCATCCAAGAGGTATGCGAGCATATAATGAGCGTCGACAAAATGAAGCGTTAAAAGACATTTCCCACCCTGTTTGCCAATTACGGTATCCATTTGGACAACATGGACGCCTGGGTTCTCTTCCATGAAGGTTTTGTAGTCTTCATATTTACGGTTTACCCGGCATGCCTTATCCATCTTGATGGATTCATGCTTGCTTCTTCTAGGTCGGAAACGCACTTTTCGCGGCAAATCAAAATTATTTGCTTTTAGAAGTCCCAGATGCACATATTTATATATGGTTTTTTCAGACCACATTACCGTGCCGAGCGAGTTTGCCACAGCATTGTGGACTGACTGGCCATTTTTAAGCTTTGGCGAAATATATTTATCCAGCCTGCTCAGTTCATCCTCGTGAATACACACGCCACTTCGTGACTCTTTCATTACCTCTCTGTACTCCGACTGTGCGTTTCGAGCCGCATATAGCGCCTTTTCAAGCGTACATCTACTCTTTGAGCCACATCCATTGCATACATAAGGTGGTTTCTCACGTTTTTCGCACAGGATTTTTTCATAGTTAGAGCAAAGACTACGACATCTTTTATCTGTACACCGTTTGCATGTCCTTCTACGACAGGGTCCATCTGTACATAAGGAGTTTTCAGAGCATTCACTCCGGTAAACACAGTCATTAAATGGAGTGCCAAGCGCGCCGGTTTGCTTAAAAACCCTTCTTGCCCGGATCTCTTTTGAAATTGTACTGCAGTCGCGGCTTAGTTCCCTTGCAATTTGTTTAAATGACATCTTGGCATCAAGACCATGTTGGATTTTGTACCTTTCATCTTCTGACAAGTGTTTGTAGTTTTTCATGATACATCCTTTCCAGAAAACAGCCGCCTGTTTGCCTTATATATATTAATGGAAATAAAGAAAGATAAAAAGGCTGCCGCCTTTTAAATGTAAAATATTAAAGCAAAGGTAAATGATCCCCCTGCCCCCGCCCGGCGCGGCTCGGGTTTGGCAGTATCACGGGTCATAAAGAATAAAAGCAAAAGGTAAAGGCATTTAATTGGGAGGCGCGCCCCCCAAACCCCCCAGGTAAAGCGTTTTCGTGAGCCCCCTCCGTCCCCCCACAACATCGACGCCGCTGTTGCGCGCCGAGGGGTCCCGCTGATTAACCTAACGAGGTAATCGACAAAGTAACGCGCGCCCTTTTTAGGCATCTTCCTCTCCATTTTACTCCTTGCCTTGAGATAATTACTGCGAATGATCACTAAAGGGTGAATTGTTTGCTTCCCTTAGCGGTGTTGCCCCTTGCTCATCCAGGCGTACAAAACTTTGGGTCACAACTGCTCATTAACTCACGCCTTTAGCTTCATCGGTATAGCTGGTTCTTTTGGCGCTCGTCAATCCCTACGTCACTGGTTCTTATCACGCTCAACGGGTCGTCGCTAAATAGTTTCGGAAATGTCCAATCTGGGCAGGTGGAAAAAGACTCGCCGTCTGTAAAACATGTGCCAAAACTTCTCTTTTTTAAGATTAAAAGACAAAAGTCAAAAGAATAAAGGTAAAGGCATTTATTTGGGCGATGCCGCCCCCCAAGCCCCACGGTAATATGAACGCCTATGGCTTTTCGAGGGCGCCTTCGTCTTCCCCCACGACGCTGGCGCCGCTGTTGCGCGCCGAGGGGTCTCGCTGGCATACAATTAAAACGGGCTTTATCATATTTACTATGTCAGAGTTTTGGGAGTGGCTTGCGGCGCTAAGATCATAAAGCCGCAACGAGCAAACATCCATGAAGAAAGAAATACAGTCAGAAATCTGTATAACATACTGCAACCCATCGATTCGCATGACATACTTCGACCCCACAACCCTCGGGGGGGTCGAACAATGGATAACAAGTTAGGGTTTTATGCGATTGCCCTGAGATAAATGAAATAGGTATTTGTTTTTTACCAAGTTTGTGCTAGAATAAATGAAAAGCTTACTTATTGGCCACTCCTTTCTGCGAAAGTCACAAAGCCGCCATATCAATGATGCAGACTATACTACTTAAGCGGTAATACAAAGAATGCAAGAGATGTTAACGACGCGATAGCGTAGTCGCCGCTAATGCCACAGTTGGCGGAAATGACGCAACCGACATGAAGACGATATTCAGACGACATGAAGACGTTTAATAGGATGTGATTTTATGCCAGAGCTTAAGAATTGCAAAAAGTGTGGAAGAATCTTCTCGTTTATTGCCGGGGTTCAGTTTTGTGAAGCCTGTAAAAAAGAAGAGGAAGAATTATTTGATAAGATATGGCGATTTCTCAGAGACAATCCGGGAGCGTCTATGAACGCCGTGGCGGCTGAGTTTGAAGTACCTTACGAACAGTTGATGAAATACATCCGTGAGGGAAGGCTCCAGATAAAAACGCCCGATGGAAAGGTAGTTTCTTTTTGTGAGAAATGCGGCATTGTCATTCAATCCGGACGGATGTGTGATAAATGTGAAAGAGGGTTGACAAAGATTTTGTCAGATACGGCAAGAGACCTTCAGCATAAGATTGATAAGGACGAAAAGGATCAACAGGGGGGATTCAGGTATATAAGGGGCAAACAATGAGTATCCCTTGCCGTGTTGTTTCGTGGCTTTGTTTTATCGTGTCGTTGTGTCGTTACGCGATTTTGTTTCACAACGTTGTTTTGCCGTGTCATTGAGCGGTGTTGTTTCGCAACGTTGTTTCGTCGCGTTATTGTAGCAGTGCTCTTGGAGCCATGTATGGGTTGACCCCGTATTTTTGCCGTATCATTGAGCGATTTTGTTTCGCAGCGTTGTTTCGCCGCGTTATTGTAGCAGTATTCGTGGAGCCATGTATGGGTTGACTCCGTATTTTTGTTGTTAGTCGTAAGCAGAATTTTGTATTTCTGCATTATTAATAATAGCGTACTTTTTGCCGATATAATAGATGATGATAGACGTATAGTAATGGCGTGAAAACGGATTTGAGCGCCAGAACGCGACTTAATATTTATCAAGGAGGATAACGGTTATGAAAGTAAATGATATATCTAAAGTGTTTGGGGTATACGAGAATAGGATGCTGGGGAGCAGGCAACCGTATAAAACCAGCGTCGGATCCAAGTCGGACAAATTGTCCTTGTCCAATGACGCCAAAGATTTTCAGGCAGTGATGAGGGGGCTCAGGGAAGCCTCTGATATTAGGGAGGACAGGGTACAGGATGTGTTGAGAAAGTACGAGGATCAGAGTTATCACCCAGACTACAAAGAGGTAGCGGCAGAGCTCATAAACAGCGGGGTTATTATTAACAGGAAATGATTTGCTCTCAGATATTTATCGATGCCCTCTTTGATTTTAAGGAGGGCATTATTATATGTAATGAAAATCAAGATTCCCAATTAAGACAGTATAGACATGTAATCTGAGGGAGCGAGTTGACTGGGGTTTATTGATGTAGCGCTGCTGCAATCCTATGAGCTTTAGTTCATGCGAGGGTTCACACATAGTAATTTCAATACCCATGGTCATTTTATCGAGCAGTCATGGGAGATAAGCGGATTTTCTGAAAGGAATGAGCGTAAAATGGCGAAAGAGACGACGAATGAGTATGGGAAAGATGGTATAGACAGGCGCAAAGTTAACCTTGGCAGAGAGGGCAGGGCGCCGACTCTCCGTGAACGCCTGGAACAAAACCCGGCGTTAAGGCAAGCGAGAGAGCAAGCCAACGCACAGCGCCTTGGCGCGTATCAATCCGGCGCATCAAGGATTGATCCCAAGGAACCGGGTGAAAATCAGATTAACTCAGAGCAGTATGGTTCGGACAGCGCATCTCAAACCACGCCTCATTTACAGTTGGACTCGGGCAGCGCATCTAATAGAACGCAGCCTCATCGGCAAATGCCAGGCGGCGTAACTCAAACCGCACAGCATTCACCGTCGGGCGTAAGCGGCGCATCTAATAGAACGCCGCCTCATCGGCAAATGCCAGGCGGTGCAACCCAAACCGCACATCATTCGCAGTCTGGCTCAGTCGACACATCCCAAACCGCGCAGCATTCACCGTCGGGCTTAAGCGGCGCAACCCAAACCCCACCTCAGCCACAGCATCAACCGGGTTCGCCAATAGCGCGCCAAACGCCATTGACGCGTTCAACAAAAAATGTGTCGGCGGCGTATGTACAAACCACAAGGCCTCTGGGTAAGGCTCCGCCAAAGACTGCAAATCAACAGGAGGGGACTGTGGTGGGGAAATGGCCTGTTGACCACGGACCGGTTGACCACAGGCCGGTTGACCACGATGAGGCTGTTAGTCGAAGCGAGCAGTATGTTACTTCGCGACAGCAAGCAGAGCAAACACAACAGACAGTGGAGTCTGCGCGACAGCAAGCAGAGCAAACACAACAGACAGTGGAATCTGCGCGAAAGCAAGCAGAGCAAACACGCCATGCGGCACGGTCTGCGCAACAGCAAGCAGAGCAAACACGACATGCGGCAGGGCCTGCTCAACGGAAGACGCCGTCCGAGCAGTCTACAGCGGTATATCAACAGAAGGCGCCGTCTGAGGAGACAACAGCGGGGCATCAACAGGCGACGTCTGAGGAGTCCGCAGCAGTATATCAGCAGGCGACGTATGCGTCAGCGGCGGCAAACCAATTAGCGTCGGAACTCGCGGACGTACTGGAAAGTGAAACATTGCTCTATAAGGACGCTTCAGAAATCTCAATGAAAAAGACGGAAGTAATTGTAAAGGGAAAGATTGAAGAACTTGAAAGCCTCGTTAAAGCAGAGCAGGCAATCATTCTGAAGATTGGAAAACTTGAAGATCACAGGGAAGAGATTATTTCAAAGCTCTCATTGGAGCTTGACCTTGATCTAAAGGGTTTAAACCTTTCGCAAATAAATGACAAACTGGGAGAGAGCAACTCCGCGAGGTTACAGGCGTGTCAAGGGGAACTGATAAACACGCTGTCAGGACTTAAAAACAAGAACGAGACCAATGAGCAGCTGATCCAAAATGCTCTTGATTATATCAATTTCTCCGTCAACCTGATCACAACTGACAATAGTGGCGGAATCAACTATTCACCAGACGGTGAGGAGGACAGCATAGCAGGTAGAAAGAATATTTTTGATGTGAAACTGTAACTAAAAACCTCTTAAAAGCCGATAAATACTATGAAAAGGCAAAGCCAGAAAGGGAAGCGGCGTAAGCTATTGCGGCGCAGGCGCTACTGAGTAAGCGGTGCTGGCAGCAGCAGAAGCATACTCTACTGAGTAAGCGGTGCTGGCAGCAACAGAAACATACTCTATTGAGTAAGCGGTGCTGGCAGCAGCAGAAGCATACTCTACTGAGTAAGCGGTGCTGGCAGCAGCAGAAGCATACTCTACTGAGTAAGCTATAGTGGAAGCGGGCTCGGCGGCGTCCCCTAATCTGTTTTGCCGGAAGTGTATGTAAAGTCGGTGACGGAGGTTTTTTCATGGCTGTAGGATTCGCAAGTTACGAAATTGCACGGTCAGGGCTGACATATAATGAGAGAGGCCTTGATGTAACAGGCCACAATATATCAAATATCAACACAAAAGGTTATTCGCGTCAGCAGGCGATAGCCTCCAATTCCTTCTATATTAAGAACAACGCCTTGTACGGTTACGGCCAGGTTGGAACCGGCGTAGACATACAGCAGACGAGGCAGATCAGGCATAAATTTCTTGACAATATTTACAGGGCTGAAAACGCTAAAGCAAATTACTGGTCCATGAGAAGCCAGACATTCGGCGAAGTTGAGAATGTGCTCGGAGAACCTCTTGGAAACGGTGTTCAGACGCTGCTGAATCAGTTTTGGAACGCATGGCAGGAACTGTCTAAGGACCCCGCCAGCCTCACGGCGCGCTCCCTTGTACGCCAGTTGGGAGAATCTCTTACATTTCAGTTGAATGGTCTTGGGGATCAGTTTGACCAGATGCAATTGAGCCTCGACCAGAAATTTGTTGACTCGATAGAGACGTTGAATTCCCTTTGCAGCAGGGTTGCCGAGTTAAACGGCCTTATCAGGAGTATACAGATAACAAAAGAAGCCCCAAATGATTATATGGATGAGAGAAACCTGATTCTGGACGAGATTTCAACACTCATTGACTGTGAAATATTTGAACGCGACGATGGAATGCACGATATTATCAGCAACGGAGTCTACCTGGTGTACAGGGACACATCAAAGCGGATCATCACTCAGCAATCTCCGGAATTTGGGTTGTTTCACAAGGCGTCGGTCGTGATGGTTGAAGGCGCGCCTCCCGTCCTGCAGGATATAGTATTCGGGCAGTGCAAGATTAAGGGCATACTTGAGTCGCGCGGCGAGTTTATGGACATGCTCGATCTGAACCTCCTGAAACCGCCTTTTGATACGACAAACCCGTTAAATTCACTCGTAAGCCTACCGGTTATGTTTGAAAAGGGTAGTATAACGAACGGCAGCCCCAACACCAAGACTGATATAGTTATTGCCATAGACACATCGGACAGCAGCTCCGCATATCTTGACATGGTAAGACTCAATATTGACAACTATATCGACGGGTTGCTGAAAAAAGGGCTTGATGTGAACGTAAAGCTCGTTACATATGGATCAACCGTGAGCGGCGTCTATGAATACGAGGGAAAAGACGGATTAGACGACTTTATCGCCCAAGTCCTGTCGCTTGACACAGACACGGCGGATACAGGGAATAATTTTGGCGCCGTAATAACTGAGCTTGAGGCGTTGAGCGCCTCAGGGAGTTTCCGAACGGACGCGAACCGCTATACGCTCCTCTTCACTAACGAGAGCATAGACGGAGACGAGACAACGTTTACGGGCACTGCCGGCGCTGACTTATATGCGGGCAGGTTAAACCAGATTGGGATGTCCCTCTCGGTTATCTCGGATAGTTCGTTGCACGATTTTGGCGACGGCGCCGTCACAGAGCCGTTTGGCTGGAGCAGGATCACAAACGCCACAGGCGGAACGGTAATCGCCTTCGATGAGAAGGTTGGATCCGAGAAGGTTATGAGGGATTTTGCAGCGGTCATGCAAGACGCGAACGATTTTGTAAATAGTAGCGTCAACGACAGGATGAGCATGATACCGGAGAGTATGCAGATCATACCCGACGTCCGCAAGCGCCTGAACGCCCTCATAAATATAATTTGCCGCGCGATCAACGAGGTACACCGTAGCGGCAAAACGCTGGAATCCCCTCCGCAGGACGGGGAGGACTTCTTTGTCCCCATAAACTCCAAATACCCGCTTCAGATGGGTAATATTATGATCAACCCGAAGATAAATGAACCTAACGGGTTAAACTATATCGTTTCGTCAACCTCCGGGTTCACTGAGGATAATAATGTCGCGCTCGCGATCGCAAACTTAAGAAACCTTTCAGGAGCTATCAGGACGGTAGAGGGCAGGACTACTTTTGACAGCTATTACAAAGACGCGTTGTTTGTTATAACGCAAAAAGCGGCGGAAACTGACAGATATCTCGACAACCAGGTTACAGTCTCCCACTCGCTCGATCAAATGAGGCTGGCTATCATGAATGTCTCTATGGATGAAGAGTTGTCATATATGATGAAATTTAAGTTTGGATACGACGCGGCGGCAAGGGTGTTGAATGTGATCGACAGTATGATCGAGCATATTGTGACAAGGCTTGGGCTGGTTGGGCGATGATGTTTTGATTTGGCGTATGGCGCCAAAGTTAGGTTTGGCTTGGGTTGGTAGGACGATAATGTTTAATTTGGCGCATTGTTTGATTTGGTGCAATGTTAATTTGGCGCATGATGACAAGGCTAGGCAAGGTAAGGCTAGACTAGGCCAGGCTAGGCTGAGGTTGGTTAGGCGATGATGTTCTTAATTTGGCACATGGCGTAAAGGCTAGGTTAGCTGGGGTTAGTAGGTCGATAAGGTATAATGCGGGTGGATAAGCGAGGGTGCGCGTAAAGATTTCTGAAGGCATAGTATGATTGTTTAATACGACCAGTGGGTTTTGTACCGGAAAGGCGAGGGCATAAAGTATGAGTATGAGAGGGTCTTTTTTTGGGATGAATGTTTCTTTGAGCGGGCTGTTTATGGCTCAGAGAAACTTGGATACGATAAGCCATAATCTGGCGAACATAATGACTGACGGGTATTCAAGGCAGGCCGTGAACCAACAGGCGTCCAGCCCGTTCAGGTTGTACAACCACACGGGCATGGTGGGTTCGGGCGTAGATATTGTCAGTGTCGCCAGGGTCCGTGACATTTACCTTGATCAGAAATTTTGGTTCCAGAACACCATCAGCGGGGAGTGGACCCAGAAGTTCCAGCTGATGGATCAGATACAGGTGAGGATAGGAGACGCCTCGGATATTGGCTATACAAGGCTCATAAACGAGTTTTACGACGCGATGCAGGAACTCGCAAAGGATCCCTCTGACATGTCGATCAGATCCCTCGTGAAGGAGGAAGCGGTTTCGTTTACGACTTATTTCAACACGCTGGCAATCAATCTTGAGCAAATGCAGGCGGACATAAATTTTGATATAAAGACAAAAGTCGATCTGGTCAATTCCATTGGGCACAGGATTGAAACGCTCAACAAGCAAATATACCAGATTGAAATGCTGGGAGAGCGGGCAAATGACTTGAGGGACGCCCGAGATCTCTTGGTCGATCAGCTCTCTTCGCTTGTTAATGTTGAGGTTGGCGAGATGAATTATGGCAAACTGTCCAGCGGCGCCGACGACATGAGGTTTTATATATATATTGGTGGCACGCAGTTTTTACAGCATTTTGACAGAGACGTTTCCGTTGTCAATGAACTCAGGTGCGTGTCCAGGGATGAGAAGCTAAACGAAGAAGATGTAGATGATCTCTTTGACATTCTGTGGACAAAACCTGTGGGAAAGGATATCCCGGTCAATATTACGGGAGGGGAACTGCGCGGGCTGCTCGACGTTCGCGACGGGAACGCCGCGCTGGTTCAGGAGGCCAGGTACAACATGCTGGGGACGAATATCCAAATAAACCTGGACGTCTCCGCTGCGATCCCGCCGCTGGCCGTCAGTATGATTTCACTGAGCCTGGACTTCAACGAATTTGTCAGAAACGTTGAGAATATGACCGCCGGAGAATTGGCTTCATATATCGAAACTCAGATAAACAGGGAACTCTCCGCCGCCGGCGCAGCCATTTCGCCTGACGCGATGGCAAGGGTATACACTACGCCGGAGGGGTACTTTGCCGTCGATCTGACGGGCGTGAATTTGGAGCCGTCGAACCCCGCCGGCCCCGCGCCGATTCTGGAGACATTTGTGTTCACGGCGTCGCCGGAGCTCCGGCTGAAATTAGGCCTCTTTGAGATTCCGGGCGGAGGTACGGCTTCGGCAGTTACCGGCGCCAAAGACGTCGTACAGGCAGTCGGGACCAACTCCTACAAGGGGATACCGTATTACCAGCGCAAGCTCAACGAATACGTTCGGGTTTATGCGATGGCGTTCAACGAAGGTTTTATAGACAGCAATACGAATAAACTTATCGAGCCGGACGAGGTGTTGACCGGGCACGCGGACGGATACAATATCAACCAGGAATTGGGGGAGCCCCCGGCGGGCACAAGGTTCTTTACAATGAGAGACCCGACTGGCAAACTGCTCGGAACAGGGGATTTTCTTATGATGAGCGACGAGAGGATGCCGTCCCTCTACGGGTTGGATCCGGAATCCGATCTCTATCAAATGAACATTAACGCGATATACAACGCGTATCAGAAAGTTACCGCAAAGAACTTCACTGTGAGCGCCGATATAGTAAATGACGTGAGCCTTATCTCAACTTCAAGCGCAGCCGGGGAGGTCGAGAACAGTAACAACCTCACGGCTGTATTGAGCCAGAGATTCAACAGGCACATGTTTTCGGAGGGCAACTGCGAGGACTTCATGCAGTCCCTCACCGCAGACTCTGCGGTCAGCACGAATCAGGCCGAGTATATGTACGAAAATCAATCGAATTTCATCAACCTCCTGATTGAGAGGAGAAATTCGATTTCCGGAGTGTCAGAGGACGAGGAGTTTGCGGATATGGTAAGGCAGCAGCACGCGTATAACGCGTCCGCCATGATGATTACGACGTATAACCAGATATATGACACGTTGATCAACAGACTTGGGTTGATTTAACACAACATCGAGGGATAGGGAAGCTCGGGAAATGGGAATAAATTAGGCCCGGGCTAGCAACAGGAATGGAAAGCCAGGGAGAGGGAAAGCAGGAGAGAAGGAAAGCCGAGGAGAAGGACGCTCGGGTAATGGGAATAGATTAGGCCCGGGCTAGCAACAGGAATGGAAGGCCAGGGAGAGGGAACGCCGGGGAGAGAAGGCCAGGGAGAGGGAACGCCGGGGAGAGAAGGCCAGGGAGAGGGAACGCCGGAGAGAAGGAAGGCTGAGGAGAGAGGATAAGACCAGGAAATGGGAATGGAAAGGGAAGGGAAGGACGCGTATGAGAATTACAAACAATATGCTTATCAACAATATGGTTGGGTATCTGGCCCAAAACCTGGCCCAGGTGGATAAATACCACACAATGGTCGCCACAGGCAAGCTGATCAGGAAGGCTTCTGAAGACCCTGTCGTTGCGGCCCGGTCGCTGAAGCTCACAACAGACGTGTCAATCCTGACTCAATACAGAAGGAACGCCGATAGCGCCGCCGCCTGGATGACGTCCACGGAGACCGCGATCAAGACCACCAGCGATATTATGATAAAGATTCGCACGATGGCGGTCCAGGCCAGTAACGGCACACTGGATGACGATGACAAGAGAGCCATTTCGCAGCAGATCAAACAACTGAAAGACGAGCTTATAAACCTTGCGAACAGTACATATTCGGGGAGGCATATATTCTCGGGATATAAGTCCGATACACCTCTACTGGATGAAAACGGGTTTTTGAACGTCGTGATATCCAAACTCGAGAAGATAAATTATGAAGTTGGGGTATCTAACAGCATTCAGGTAAATGTCACCGGTGATTCGCTGTTTAATATAAGTAACGAAGTGAGTTATCTCCCGGCGCGATCCGCGCTGATTCAGGATATCGACGATTTCCTGGCTATGATAGACGCAAAGGCGACGCTGACAAGCTCTACGCCGCTCGACATAAAGGGCCCGGGTATTTTTGACATGAGGGGGGTCAGTATCGACTTTACGGTGGTTGACGGCTTGACAACAAATACTATAAACGTCAACTTTGACGACGCCAATGTGGATTACATAAACATAATGACGTCCGATCAGATCATTGACTATTTAAATAAGAGGCTTGGCCAGGACGCTACCGCCAGCATTGACGGAAACGGCAACGTCATAATCAGGAGCAATAAGGGGTTATCCTCGACGGTAAGCGCGGCGGACGCCGCCGGCGCGCCGGGGTCTGTGGAGAGGTTATTCGGAACGGCGACGCCCGTTGTTCCCGGCAACACTTATACGGGATCGATGAGCATTACGAAGCCGATCGTGGACGTTAGCGCGTATTCGACTTTTGATATTATTGTTGACAGATCGGCAAACCCAATCACTATCGACCTCTCGCTCAGTTCGCCCCCGTCGTTGATCAATGACCTGAAGAATGCGAGGCTCGACGAAATAAGCGCCGAGATCAACAGGCAGATTGCCCAAACGGTTACGAGCAACCCGACGGACTACAAATGGGCGAAATGCACTGTTGAAGACGGTAGGCTCTGCCTGACGTCCGAGAGTTTCGGACCGCAATCGTTTATTCAGTTGTCGGGAGGACAGGAGATAATCAGCCTGTTTGGCGCGCAGCCCACGTCCAAGGCGGGTAATTTTGAGCAGCAGGGCAAATTGGTCGGCGACAGGGACTTCAGGGAGCCGGTTGTGGATATAACTCAATTCCGTGATCCGCCTGGGACTGGGAGCGCCCCTTCGATTTCAGTGCTGATCAACGGAACGTTTAGCGCGACAATCAGGCTGGATGATGGAGATCCGGCTATCGACCCCTATAATATGACATTGCGCCAGATAATGAAAAAGATCGACGACAATCTGATGGGATACGCTACCTGCGATATAACAAATGGCAAACTCGTCATCAGGGCAAAGGATGGCGGGGTAAACAGCACAATTGAGATGTCGAGCATTAATCCTGAGTTTTTTGAATTCCTTTTCGGCGCCGACCCGGTTATCCGAAACGGAGCAAACGAGCCGACACACGGATTCTACAGGAGCGGCGTTTCGTTCCGGGCGCCGGAAGACCCGGGGCTAAGCGCCGGCGGCGACATAACAATTTCTATAAACACAACGACAGACAGCAACTATAGCATAACGGTTAACGTAGCCTCCGGACTTAGCATGGCTCAGATCGTGGACAGCATCAACGCGCAGATGATGGCGGATCCCGCCATTGCGGCGCTGGTGCAAGCCGAAGAAACAAACAGATTTGTGTTTGCGACGCTTGTTGACAGAAACGGCGTGCAGCGGTATCCGCCAATCGACGGGCAGCCCCCGGACACGGAGAGCGAGCTCTATTTGAAAATTCAGTCCCATACATGGGGCACAGGCTCAAATATAAAGGTCGAACCGGGGACGGCCGGGAACGCTGACGATATAGATGTAATGACAAAACTCTTTGGATATGGAACGGTCAATGCGCCCGTCATTATGGGCGGCGTCGACGGCTTTATGGAGGAAGTGTGCAAATGGCTTGACGTTGCCGACGCGCAACTCGCAAATATCAACAACATCTGGACGGACTTGGGCGCAAGGATCAACAGGGTTGAGCTGACTATGGAAAGGCTTGATTCGGATCTTGTCGTTACAGAGAGCCTTAAAAGTCAAAATGAGGACGCCAATGAGGCATACGCAATGATGATGCTATCGCTGTCTCAGACGGTGTACAGCGCGTCGCTCGCAGCCGGCGCCAGGGTTATTCAGCCGACGTTGCTGGACTTTTTGAGATAATGTAGAGCGCTGAGACGCATGTATGCATGTAAATAAAATAACAATGTTATAGGAGAGGAAGTACTATTATGAACACTGCCGTCGTTAACAATAGTTCAAATCAAGACAGGAAATATGTTACAGCAAAAGTGATGTCCGCAAACCCCCTCGAGCTGATCCTGATCATGTATGAGCAGTTTTTTGAACTGATTCCGGATATAAAGAAAAATATGGAAAGACGTTTGCTCAAGAGTGTTGAGCCTGACGCCGAACGCGCGCAGGCGATTATTGACCAGCTGATCAATTCTCTCGATTTTGAAGTAGAAATATCGAAGGATTTGGGGGCGATATACTTCTACGTGCGGGATCGCATTTTGGAGAGCAATATCAAACTGGATCCGGCTATTTGGGACGACATAGAGGCTACGCTGCGACCGCTTTACGACGGATTCAAAGAAGCTAGTAAGCAACTGGAGATCCCAAGACCCGACCCGCTTAAAGCTAAGGACGCGCAAATAGTTGCTGGTATGACATACGGTCAAAGGAGCCTTAGAGAAATAGTGGTAAACACGAGAAGCGGCTTAAAAGCCTGATAAAGGATGGGCGCTTGATTGAACTACCGGCGGATTTCTATATCTCCTCTGTGGGAATAACAGCGGAAATAGAGTTTGATGTTATAGCCAGATTTTAAGACAAGCGCCCGGCGCCGGACAAACGGCATGCATAATATATCTGGAACCGTTATTTGACTTGAGTGACAAGTTTCGTTCAATAGCTTTCTTCCCATGCACTCGCGATTTGGCGTGTGGATGTCTCGCATTATACTAGGAGCCTTGGACAAAAATCCCAAACGCCTGTCTTATGGCATATTTTCCGCCATACTTCGTTAAGTTTTCTCGAAATAAAGCAATTATTCCTTCGAAAACTTGCCTTGTCTGGCAAAAAATACGCTCATAAGCC
>JGI24702J35022_10000995_pt1 | contig 17767 bp, 15 predicted proteins | sample TergutTh196P4_FD_35022 | JGI IMG/M metagenome (IMG submission 35022)
GCCTGTATGGGCACAAGGCTAAGCAGGACCGTCCTAAGCTCGCCTTTCCCGGCTTCCTACAGATCGGGGACGTATAAGTTAGGCAAAGAGGCACAAGGCCAACTTCTCACAACATCATCGTCACTGGAAGGCCCCAGTGGCGGCCTGTCGGTGGTCTTGTCTGATCCCTTGTCCGACCACCTGTCCATACTTAACGCACCATTGTGCGATTAGTCCGGATATGTGCGATTAGTGGTGCGATGAGTTTGCGAATTTACACTTATCTAACAAGGGTTCGTTTCTGATGTCATCGAAATCGATATGGACGATCTGCTCGTCTAAGATGCCCTGATCTGATAGATACTCTTCAAATAACCTTAGAAGTGTTGACTTGCCACAACGCCTCACGCCAGTGATGACTTTGATCAAGTCGGTATCCTTTAATCGAGCCATACGGTCGATATATGTACTTCTGGAGAAAATCATGCATCCATTCTAGCAGAGTCTTTGACATAACTCAGAATTTTTCCGAGTTATGTCTGCTTGATCATCCAATTGAAACGATGCCTTGCCCTACTCAATAGTTTGACAACTCGTCAATATGATCAATCATTGCGTCAAAGTCACGATCGTTATGCAGGAGCATCAAGCTGTTCTCAATTGCTGTCAGTGCAATGAATACATCGATTTTGCTGCGAGGTGTCACTCCCTTGTGCCTTAGATCAAAGACCAGCCTTGATGCTTTTTCAAATGATCTGATATCTGCATCAAGGTAGTAAATAACAAGGGAACCCAGATAATCGTGAAGAGTGTTGTACTCATTCTCATTACGAACGCCTTGAAGGAACTCTTGATATGTATAAGCCGAGATACCATAAGGAATGTCTAACTGCAATATCGATTCAAATTGATCAGTTTTAGTGTTTACAACGCCTCTGAGAAAATCGATCAGAACAGAAGTGTCTACGAGAATCATCAGATGCTCCCCCGCATGCTTTTATAATCATAATCATCAGCAAACTTAATTTTGCACTTAAGATCTATCATGTTCTTTCGAGAAAGCTTGTCAATATACGCCTGAAGAGCCCTATCAACAGTCTCGCGTTTCGTCTTCAAGCCGGAGAGAGCCATTGCCAGCTTCATCTTGTCGTCGTCAATCACTATGTTTGTTCTCATGGTTCATACACATCCTAGTGCACATTGTTATACATCATTTGAGATAAACAGCTCCGCGTGTTATACAAAAGCACTAGGAGTATACATAGGATAAATAATAGTAACAAATATGTAATCATCCTAATAGTTGATTAAGATAGAATTTTAATCATCAGTAGAATTTGCCATAACTAAGCTGTTTTATAAAGCTTTCCGGTATGATAATCGCCAAATCCTTCCTCGTTCTTGTTAGAGCAACATACAATCTAGCTCTTGTTTGAGGCTCCAGCTTCACTTCATGATTTACCAACCACTTCAACATCTCTTTTGTTGGATATATAACTACACTGTCAAACTCCTGACCTTTCGAATCTCCGAAAGAAAAAACAGGGTAAGAATCATTGACTTTTGTTTTAATGTTATAACGTAATTGCACCGATGGATGCTCGGATAGGTATTCTTGAACACGTGTTTCTGGTAAAAAAAGGACTGGATGATTAATATCTATTTGTTTAGAATATGGTAAGGGTGTTGCGTATTCGGGATATAGTTCACCTGATAGTTGACAAATCTCAAATGGGTTTCTGTAAGAAGTATTTAGGGTATGATCATCAATTTCGCAAATTCCAGGTTTACACTCATCCTCGATGAATTTTCTGATATTTCCTTTATACTTTTCATATTTATGACTAGGATGGGTTTGATAAACAACCTGCCTGGGATCACCTACGAGTGTGGTTGAGATACCACTTATTAACAATTCGCGAACTACATCAAGGTCATAACCTGTCATATCTTGAACCTCGTCGATATAAAACTTTTTCCATATCTTGCTCATCCTCCAAATCACAGAACCACAGCTATGCGAATTACATGCCATAGCCAACTGCGAAAGTTTATCTGAATAAACTATTAGCTCGTTTGGGTTTCCACCATCAGTGAAATAATATTTATATAAATTCTTTTCGCCCCAATAAACTGGTTTACCACGTTTATTAAAGTAGCGGAAACCTGAACGTTTTGATACCAATAGCATCCCGCTTATTCTTCCCTCCCAATACTGATATGGCTTGATACCATGTTCTATTAGAAATGAGAACCAAGTTTGGATTGTTATATTGGGTGGAATGCATCCGTTCATTTCGTAGAGTTTTGAAATAATCGAATTAAAATTTGACTGAGTATAAGTTGTAATCATAATTTCTTCACAAGTAGGGTAAGACAGAGCTTCTTCAAGTATAAATGTTGTCTTGCCAGAACCGGCAGCTGCAAGCAAGAGCTTATTCATCTCGATCACGTCCTACTACTTCGAGTATATATGGTGGGTATTTACAGGGTTCTTCAGTTTCAAAGAACTTCAAGGCACAATCAGTCTTATTATTCTTCATGTATGTTAAAAGTTTGTCTTCATTCATATAATATGTATTTAGAATCCTGTTCACACTTTCCAACCCATTAGCAATGAGTAGCTCGTTTTCAAGTGTATTGTAGTTTAATTTCTCATTGTTGCCTAGTCTTATGCTCTTTTCATAGCTGATGTGAATATTGTCCCTTTGATTTATTCCAAGATACCGTGCATACTTCTTTTCTAATGACTCCGGGTTACCGTCATTATCTGTGACAACATCCACATTCTTACCTAGTATTTCAGCAATTTCAAGAAATCGAAGGAAAGAAGTACCAACTGCAATAACATCGATGCCATCTTCTATAGGAAGTCTACCATTGTGCATATCCATATATGCTTTTTGAACGATTAACTCGTCAGACGAGCCTTCAACGAGTATTACTTTTTCGCTTAGGATTAGCCTAAGAGTGTCATAGCCTGCAAGCTTCTCGAAATATCGCTGTGTCCCTTTCGTAAGATCACGAAGATATAGTTGTCTGCCATTACCCATTAATATTAAATTCCCTAAGTTTAGTTTGTTAGCCACCAAACTCTCGTGAGTTGTAATGATAAACTGCTTGTCACCATAATTGTCATTTATCAAGCGTACAAGCGAGCTCAACCGAGTATAAGCAAGATGGCATTCTGGTTCTTCCATGAGAATAATAGCTGCTGATAGCGCTCTCTTTTCTGATAAAGCCATTATTGTTTTCATAACAGATTGCTCCCCCTTCCCAACATATTGGAATGGGACTTCATCTATGTAAGTAACAAGACTCGACTCCCATGCATTCCTTGATAACTGCTCGACAGACAAGTCTATTTTTTTATCTGTTATACCTGTTGCTCCGGAAAGCTTTGCACCCACACTCTGAACAGCTTCATCACTTTGAAAGCTATCACGAGCATTACGATAAGCCTGAGCTATCCTAACCGTTTCTTGAACATCAAGGCTTTGCTGAATAATTCGCGATACATAGACATCTGACCCATTCTGGTATCTTGAAATAGTTGAATCTACCATAACGGATTTTATCGGTATGGATTTCAATGTAATATTGTCTTTTCTAGCAAATGTCGACCACTTGGCTTCATAATACTCAATTGGTAAAGACTTTACCTCACCACTATTGACAAGTTCCTGATACTCATCTCTGTAGTCTTCGTTAAATTTTATACTTAAAGTTATTCCTTTTGCATCTCGAGCCTCATTACTATTACCGTCTCCCATGAACAAGGCGAGTTCATTGTTTCTGTCATGGAAAAAAAGCTCGATCTGCACTTCCGGAGGTTGTTGTGGGCTTCCTGCCCTTAAGCTTGATAAATAATCGCTAACGACGTCATTGTTAAAAAGATACTGAGTTAGTTCGGTACCTAAGTATCTACCGCCAATAATACCAGTCAAACATAAATGAATTGCTTCAAGTATGGTTGATTTCCCTACTTCATTAGCACCAACAATAATGTTCAACCCTGGTTTTAGATCCATGACATATTCACCTTTAAACACCTTGAAATTCTTTAAACGTATTCTTTCGATCATCAATAACTCCTTCTCACACTTAATTAGTTAGCTCGAAATATACCCTAGCATAATTAAGTTCTAAGCAAAGCGAGTATTTAAATATAAATGTGTTTGAGTCACCGATTACTTTAACTTAAATGTGAGATAAGTAGCTGGTTAGCGGTCACATTCAGAACCAGTAATGAAAACATCATGTTTTTAGTGTAATCAAGTTTCTAAATGGCATTTTAGGGCTCTCAATTACCAAATGATAGTAGCTTAACACGGTAATACTCGTACTGCTTGCGTCTGGCAGCGATCTCAGCAGTTAAGCTAGAGGTAATGCTGTTGACCAGAGTATCTAAACGGTCGACGATAGCAACAATACGTTCTTGTTCTTCGAGGGGTGGAATGAGAATGGGATATTTAACTAATTCGGCTTTAGTTAAGCTAGGAACCCCTCCAGCGATATTGAGCCTTTCGAGTTTTTGGGTCTTAAGCAAATAATAAAGATACTTAGGAATGACATAACTATTATCGATTTGTGTGTAAAACAATGTATCAACAATCCAAAATGGTGAATCAACGTAATAAATATTGTTTATTGAGCCCTTACGTGGGATTAAAACTGATGCTCTATTAAAAATGTGCTGGTTTGCATATCGCATTATGCCGCCAGTTCCATAAACAGGAATATCACCATCAGCTAGTTTTTTATGATCTCGACCGCCAGAGATTACAGCTACATCCCCCAAATTCATCCAACGGTATTCGGTGTTCGGTTTGCGACCAAGAGTACTAAATGAGACCCCGTCAATATCGGGGTCAAATACAAGCAGCGCATCGCAGTAATATTCGTATTGCTTAACCCTGGCTTCCAGCTCTGTGCTTGATGCTGAGTCCAGCTCTGTTGATAAATTCGTGTAGTTGTCCAGTATATGGATGATCTCCTTTTGGATAGGTAAAGGAGGAACAGGAATCTTCACTTTGTCAAGCATTGATTTCGTCAAACTCGGGACACCGCCGGCTGTGTTTAGCTCATACAGACGTAGCGCAAGTAAAACATGGTACAAAAACCTGGGAGTTATTTGATGTTTATCAATTCTCGTATAAAACATGGTGTCAACAGACCAAAAAGGAGTATTCGTGTATATGATATTGCTCAAAGACCCTTTACGAGGAATTAGAACAGATTCGTCAGAGTAGATAGGCTCATCAACGTACCGCATTATTCCACCAGATCCATAAACAGGAATATCCCCACTACTTAGATGCTTATAGTCTTTACCATTTGAAATTACGACAACTTCTCCTAACTCCTTATATTCCACCCCGTCCGGGCAGAGCTTGGCTATCAGCTGTTCCAGCCGGCTCATCATTCCCCCTCGATCTCGGCGATGATGGCGGCGATCTCGCGGCGAAGTTCGTCCGAGCGGGCGACAATCCGCTCGATCTCGGCGTTCAGCTCGCTAATCACCACAACCTCGCGGGTGTCTTCTTTCTCCACATAAATGCTGACAGTGAGGTTGTAGTCCTCGGTCTCGATCTCCGCTCTGGGCACTAATCGGCAGAAATGCTCGACCGACCCCCTGTTGGCAAAGGCAGATACAATATGATCGATATTCTCTTCAGTCAACTTGTTGGAGTTGGTCACCTTCTCAAACTCCTGGCTGGCGTCGATGAACAGGACCGAGTTGTCAGCCTTGGATTTCTTTAAAACCATGATGCAGGTGGCGATGGTGGTGCCAAAGAAGAGGTTCTCTGGCAGCTGGATGACACAGTCCACATAATTGTTCTCCACCAGATACTGGCGTATCTTCCTCTCGGCACCGCCACGATAGAGGATGCCCGGGAAGCAGACTATTGCCGCCGTACCATTGGTAGCTAGCCAACTCAAACTGTGCAGGATGAAGGCGAAATCGGCCTTGGATTTAGGCGCTAGTACTCCAGCTGGGGAGAAGCGTGGATCGTTGATCAGCAGCGGGTTGGCATCACCCGCCCATTTGATGGAGTAGGGCGGATTGGAGACGATGACCTCGAAGGGCTCCTCGTCCCAATGCTGGGGGTCGTTCAGCGTGTCTCCCAAAGCGATGTCGAACTTGTCGTAGTCGATATCGTGCAAAAACATGTTGATGCGGCAGAGGTTGTAGGTGGTCAGGTTGATCTCCTGACCGAAGAAGCCCTGGCGGACATGCTCCTTGCCGAGGATCTTGGCGAACTTCAAGAGCAGCGAGCCGCTGCCACAGGCCGGGTCATAGACCTTGTTCACCTCGGTCTTACCGACCAGTGCGATATGAGTGAGCAGCTCGGATACCTCTTGTGGAGTGTAGTACTCCCCGCCACTCTTGCCGGCGTTGGAGGCATACATGCCCATTAAATACTCATAGGCGTCACCAAAAGCATCGATAGTATTTCCTTGGTAATCGCCAAGCCTCATCTCTGCGATGCCACTCAGCAGTTTGGTAAGTTTGTCGTTACGGCTGGCAACAGTGTTTCCCAGCTTGTTGGAGTTGACATCGACATCGTCGAAGAGACCTTTGAAGTCATCCTCGCTGACTGTTCCCATAGCCGATCGCTCGATGCTTCTGAAGGCCTTCTCCAAGGTCTCGTTCAAGTTCTCGTCTGTAGCAGCGCGCTTGTGGACGTTCTCGAACAGCTCGCTAGGCAGCATGAAGAAGCCCTTGGTCTCGACCAGGTCATCACGAGCGGCTTCGGCGACGTTATCCGCCAAGGAGGTGTAGTCAAAGGTCTTATCCCCAGACTGATGCTCGTTCTTGTTAATGTAGGCGACCAGGTTCTCCGAGATGTAGCGGTAGAAGAGCATGCCCAGCACGTACTGCTTGAAGTCCCATCCGTCCACGCTGCCGCGCAGGTCGTTGGCTATCGCCCAGATGGCGCGGTGCAGCTCGCTGCGCTCCTGCTCCTTTTTGTTGTTTGCCATTCTGCTCCACTGTCTCCTGCTTGCATTGTTGTGAGTCCAAAGTAGAATAGTATCAGGAATTCGTTTGATATGAGCAGGTGTTTACTTAAATCGTGGATAAGCCAGCTCGCTTTATTACAAATGCCGCTATTGCTCTATGATGCCTTGTTCCACTGGCGCAAGCATTTCCAGGGTGTATTTTTGAGTCAGTCCTGCAACATAGCTGCCTTGCTTGAAGAAGAGATCGACGCGGCCACCTGGAATGGCATTAAACGAGGCAGGCCATGGTAAGCGGGCCTCTCTCCTGCTGCCTATCGTGATTATATTCAGTAGACTGGTCGTCTGGACAGAGATGGAAGAGACTGCTGGAAAACCTGGCTCTCTCTGTAAATAGCCAATTAAAAAGCCATTTAGGTAGATATAGTAGTAGTAAGGCGCCGGTTCCTCATCGGTGCTTGTAATAGTTATTAGGCAGGGCAACTCCATTGTCTCAGACTTTCGTAAGGCCTCAGACTCGTTTAGTTCAAGGTTTCCCGGAGGAGCTGGAAGTACTTCGCCGCGTTTAGCAATTATATTGGACCAGATACCGCCGCCAATTGCACCACACAGGGCAAACACGTACGATAGTAGAATAAAAGCGGATTCTCCTGAGAGGTCGTACACTATCATCCCAATGAAAGCACCTGCTATCTCACCACCAATCCAAAGTCCAATCGTATACATCACCGCGCCCCCCGAGTCCTTGCCTCGGGCCTTAGCGTGGTTGCTGTTGGTGATGCATAGTGCAACTATTCCTATAATTTCCAGCATTAATCCTCCTGGGTTATCGGTTAAGCTATCGATATATGTCTGGGAGCAATGCTACAAAGCTGGGTACTTCCCTAAACTTTGACCATAATACTGATAATTATACTAAACGATTATGCGCTCAGCTAACATTTTCTAAGTAAGGGGTCATCGCTGGGAGATTGGTTCCATATCTGTGATTGTGCTCATTTTCACTCATTCCATATTTGCGATAACACGCTGTAATTCGTTGCACTGACAACAAAATAGCGTTTATAGACATGATGCTAGCGGTTAGGTTTTATTTCGAGTCGCATGCGACTGTTTACCAGAAGAGTTTAGCGGTTGCGAGGAGTAGGATTTTAGCGTTGGTCATATATGAGGAAATGTGCGAGCTGCCCACATTGATCTTTGAAGCCGTTTTTTGACGTTAGCGGGTTGGTGTATAATTAATAAACTGTCTGGGAGGTATCATGTGTATTATAAATAAAGCTATGACAGTTTTAATGGCAGCTGTGCTGTTGGTAACCAGTGCCTCAGGCTGCCAAGGCTCATCAAATGACAAAACTGGCTATGACACTCAATCTTTAGGCATGGTGATCGGAGTAAGCTATGAGTCGCAGTATTGCATAGGCAGCAGCGGCTTGGTTTACATACAGGGCCACACTATGAAGTATTACGACTTCGAAGCCAGCCAGTCTTATGTCATGTGCAATAAGCCTAACTGCCGCCATACCGACGATAGCTGCGTGGCTTACTGCGAAGACCGTTCGATATCAGGCCTGGCACTATATGGCGGCAGGGTCTACTACTTCGAGAACAACTACGATAACTGGACGCTCGATCTATACTGCATGGATCTGTCAGGCGAGAACCGAGAGATCGTCATGTCTATGGACAAGGGCTTGTTTGAGCCAGGGTCTTGGATGCTCAACGGTGTCGAGACGGTGTTTTATACGAGCGGTTCTGCTTGGCTGGTCGGAGACTACCAGTATAACAACGAACAGCTTTTCAGCGAGGGAGCCTCGCGCGGGCCATCCGTCCAATCGAAGCAGCTGACCAGCATCGACTTGGCTAGCGGGCTGGCTACCGACTACTTCGAACTGGATAAGGAGGGTCGCACCACCAATGTCGTCCAACTAGCTACCGATGGCATCCTGGTGCTCCAGCAGCTGACCAACCCCGAGACGATGCTGAACGAGCAAGAGTTCTATGACGCTTTGGAAAAGGGCGAGTTCCCAGAGTTTGAAAATGATGTGCCTCAGTATGGCGATGAGGGTGAGGAGAGGCAAGAATACTCCTACTTCGAATACCTGAGCCAGTATGCATTGAATCAAAGCATCTATTCAATCACTTTGCTGGATATGGCAAACGGTAGCACGAGCATCTTGTTTGCAAGTGACTGCCCCCGTGAGGAATTTGGCATTCACCGCTACTATGTCGAGTACTATTTCTGCGGTATTTACGAAGAGCGCCTTATCTACACAATGCACGACCCAAATGCAGGCCAGTATGGCAGTTATAGTATCTACGCCTTCGATACCGACGCACGAACAAGCGATTTTTTATACACTATCGAGGATGGCTACATCAGTTTTAGCGCAGGACAGGGCAACTGTGTGACCGCCGAGGGCGACATCATCTTCAACCTGGCAACCGACGACGGCAGCTATGATGTCTACCGATATTCATTAGCTACAGAGACATCAAAGCACCTCTTCCGTATTGCTGGGGAGAATTACGCCTCGATCATGGGGGAGGTTGGTGATTGTTTCATACTGAGATCGGGAAGCATAGACATAGAGTTGAATACCTACACGAGCATGGTTTCGATGATACCCAAGACCGATTACCTGGCTGGTAACCTAGAAGCCGCTTGGGTGTTGGAGCTTTAGTTGCAGCTGGAAGCAGTCTCGCTGAGTAAGGTCTACGGTAATAAGACCGCCCTGCACGATGTCAGCTTCGTGCTGGAGCCGGGAATCTTTGGCTTGCTCGGCCCCAACGGCTCGGGTAAAAGCACTCTGATGAACATCATCACCGGGAATCTGCGGCAATCCTCAGGTCAGGTCGTCTGGAATGGCCAGGAGACCAAGTCGTTGGGCAGCGAGTACCGCGCCGTTCTAGGCTATGTACCGCAGCAACATGTGCTCTACCCGGAGTTTAACGCTTCCCGCTTTCTATATTATATGGCTGCCTTGAAAGGTCTGGCTACTGCTGAGGCTGAGCGTGAAGTGCCTAGGGTACTAGCCGCTGTCGAGCTAGAAGACGTGGCGAAAGACAGGATCAAGTCGTTCTCAGGCGGTATGAAACAACGCCTAGCCATCGCCCAGGCGGTTCTAGGCAGCCCAAAGCTCTTGATCATGGACGAGCCAACGGTAGGGCTCGACCCCTACCAACGCGAGTCGATCCGCCAGATGATCGTCGAGTTGGCTGCTAACAAGATCGTGTTGGTCTCTACCCATGTGGTCTCTGACATCGAATGGATATCCTCGGCGATCCTGCTGCTCAAAGACGGTGAGCTTATCCGCATTGGCAGCCGCGACAGCCTGGTGAACGAAGTCGGCAGCCTGATCAATGCTAAAGCCAAGTCGCTCGACCGGCAACTTGGGCTGGAAGACGTCTATCTGTACTTCTATGGTGAAGAGCATGAAAAAGATCATATATTATGAGGTTTTAAAGCTGCAGCAAAGGAGGACAGTCTGGCTGGTCATAGCCGGGCTGCTGCTTGCCAACAGCCTGCTGGTCTACTACCAGGCCAACCAGAGCCGACAGTACGGTTACTCCGTCAAAGATGAATGGAGGATTTACGAGGAGCTTGCAAAGGTCTCCCCCGAGCAGCAGGCCGATTGGATAGATTCAGAGATCGAGAGAATCTATTCAACAACTTCACCAATCGACCCCAGTAGTTTTCATCGCGTTGCTATACTCAACGCTATCCAAACCCAGTTAGAGGCAGTCTCGACTTATGACCAGTACCTAGCAAATATAAATTATCAGGCTGATAGAATGCTCTCATCGCCCATCTTTGCCGAGCCGGGCAGTTTCGCTTACTTGAACATCGAGCGGACGCCTGGCGCTTATGCACATCTGTTTGGCCTGGAGCCTCCCTTAGCGTTCTCAGGCGGCGTGCTGCTTTTGACTGATAACTGGCTGCTAGACGCCCCGCTGATGCTCAGCCTGCTGGTTCTAGCCATGCACCTTTTGATTTCGGAGCGCGAGGAGGGCACCCTGGTCATCATCAAAGCCACTGCACATGGCTATCTGACAACAGCAGTCGCCAAGGCTGTGGTGCTGCTGGTGCTATCCGCCTTGGGGGTGCTGCTTTTTTATGGGGAGACGATCGCCGTCATCATGACCCAGGTAGGCCTAGGCGACCTATCTCGGCCCATCCAGTCGCTGGAAGGATACCTGACCAGTCCGCAGCAGATCAGCGTTCTGGGCTATTTGGGCTGGTTTTGGGTAGCCAAGGTTGCTTCTGTATTTACACTGCTAGCTTTGTTTTATGCAATATGCATAATCACAAGAAACAACACTTATGCATGTGTCGCAGCTTTTTTGATCTTTGGCGTACATCTGTATTGGTACCAAAGCATCGATGTCCACTCGGCCTTAAGCCCCCTCGCCTATTTCAATCTAGCTGCCATATTAAACACCGGTAGCTACTTTTATGACTATATCAACGTCAATGTGTTCGGGCATCCGATGCAGATTGTCGCTTCTGGCTGCTGGACAGCGGCACTGACAATTGGCACCGGACTCGGATCGGGCATCTACCTGTTCACCCACGAGGGCTCGAGTCTGGCTCGGGCTAACCGCGCTGCTGCTGCCATTAAGCAGGCTCTTGCTTCCCAAACCACCCGGCTTGCACCTGGCAGGCATACCAACTTGTTTCGCCATGAAGCCTATAAGCTGCTTGTCATGAATAAAGGATTAGCAGTACTAGCCGTCCTGTTCGTCGCACAGGCTCTCTACATGGGATCTTTAAGGTACTGGACTGACCGTGAAGAATACTACTACCAGCAGTACTCCGCACTGCTGGCTGGCGATCTGACTGAAACCAAGCGTCAGCTGATCGAGGACGAGACCGACCGAATCGCTGCTATCGAGCTTGAAGAACAAGCTATCCGTGAGCGTTTCGAACGCGGCGATATCGACCGGATGTACATGGACTTCTTGATCAGCAGACTGGAGATCCCCTATGAGCAGCGAGCTGCTTTCGAGCGCGCTTCCACCCAGTACAAAGCGCTGGAGAGCATGGCTGATGACGGTGAGCGCGTCTCATATGTGTACCAGACAGGCTGGGTTGCCCTACTTGGTGCAGACGCTTGGCGCGACGACATAGCTGCCCTAGCCAAGGTCTTTGCCTGCCTGACTGTCGGGCTCTCCGCTCTGGGCTCGATTGATAAGACCACTCATGTGGAGACAATCATTTTGGCTTCGGCTTGTGGCAAGCAGGCGGTCAGCCGAGTTAAGGCAAAGCTTTGCATAGGCTTTGCAACCATCAGCTGCATCGCTACATATGCGCCCAAAGCTGTCAGGCTCTTCTCCACTTATGGATTTAACACAGGCGACCTGACTGTCAAAGTCGATTGCTTGACCGCCCTTGATTTATGGCCATCCAGTATCCCTTTAATGTTCTATCTACTTCTTCGGGCCTCTTTATATCTGGCAGTCGCAGCAACTGCAGCGCTTGCTGTCTACAAGCTTTCGGATAAGACCGGTAACATGCTGACGACCATGCTGGTGTCAGCAGCTGTCCTGTTATTGCCGTTGGCTGTGGTATTGTTGGTTTAAGCAGCACCTACCAGCGCAAGTGCTTAAGGTGACATAAGAAAGTCTGTTAATAAGACCAGCTTAATACCGTCTTGTGTCACGGGATAGTCGCAGTTGCCTGCAATGATCATTTTTTCATAGTTGTCCCGGATGGCTCGAAGCGGAGCCAGCTCACGTTCTCTTGTCGAAGGGTCGTTGATCGACTCGGCTACTTGTATATAGAGCTTCTCGTTGGAATTGGTAGCTATGAAGTCCACCTCCCTGTCTCCGACCTTGCCGATAGCAACATCATAGCCGCGGCGTAGCAGCTCGAGATAGACCAGGTTCTCCATGATATGCCCGATGTCCATGTCCCTATACCCCAGAAGGTAGTTGCGTAGGCCGATGTCCACAATGTAGTACTTGCCCAGCGTCCGTAAGTACTCCTTGCCCTTGACGTCGTACCGCTTGGTTTCATAAAAGACATAGGACTCCAACAAAGCGCCGACATATGCTTGGACAGTCTGGACTGCAGGCTTTCGTTCTCGCTGGTCTTGGTCGATCAACCCTTCGTGTGCAAGCGTGTTGCCTATGGATGTTATTGAGGTGGTATTGCCTATATTGTCTGCTAGGTACATGATGATCTTTTTTAAAAGGTCTTGATTGGTTATTTGTCTTTGACCTCTGCGTTTCTCCCGTTCAAGAATATCACGAACCACGACTGACGAGTAGACGCCGTCAAGCAATGCCAATGCCTTATCTGTGTCAAAGCCCACATCGGCAATCCCCGGCATGCCGCCAAACATGATATAGGCGTCTAGGAGCTCTTTAGGCTCATAACTTGCTCCATCGCTGTCAAATATCCGCCAGTTATTTGATGCAGGCAACTTGTCAGTCTCTTTGACTGTAAACCCATGAAAGTCCAAAAACTCGCGAAATGAGAGAGGGAGCATTCTTATCTCCACATACCTGCCTGCTAAATAAGTCGCGAACCCTGACGAAAGCAAATATGCATTCGAACCGCTCACATAGATGTCGCAGTCAAAATCAGCGCGAAATGAATTCACCACTACCTGCCATTGATCAACGCGCTGTACTTCATCGAGAAACAGATAAACGCGCCTATCTTTTGGCAAATGATCATTCACATAACTATAGAGAGCTTCTGCGCTCATCTTCGCAAACTGCATAGACTCGAAGTTCATTTCTATGATTTGCTCGTCAGTGATGCCACTGTTTCGTAAATGACGAGCCATAAGCCTCATCAGGCTTGATTTTCCGCATCGACGTATTCCAGTGATTATTTTGACTGGCTCCATATCTTGAAATGCGATGAGCTTGCGCAAATACAAGTCTCGGTCGCGCAAGCTCTCTTGGTTGTTAAGCATAAAGCACCTCCATATACAGGTTACTACAAACAGTATTAATCTATAAGTTTGTGTTATGGATGTGCAAAAACTTCTGATTATTGTGAGTTTGTAGCATGTATATCAACAGACAGAGGGGTGCAACATGTTTAAGCGTGTCTACGACCCTCGACTTTTTTCTGGAATTCAAAACATATCTGTATCTAACAAAAAAGCAGGTCAGAGGCTGTTTTTTATCCTTCTGACCTGCGGGCATCCTTGGTGCGCGATACAAGATTTGAACTTGTGACCCCTACCGTGTCAAGGTAGTGCTCTCCCCCTGAGCTAATCGCGCATAATAGTATATTTCCTGTTTTGCCAAACAGATGAATCAGTGTAGCAGAGCGAATGCGTTGCTACAAGTTCAATAACAACAATACCTTAAAATCATTCGATGTTGAATTGCCTGAGCCCTCAAATGATGCAAATACTTACAAGCCCTGAAGTCGCAAAAAGCCGTCTACAGCCTCAGCCAGGACCCATGGGAAGGTCTCTTTTAGGTCACCGCAATATGGTTGGTACAAGTCACCACAGTTCGTCTCAGCCATCTGGGCACAACCACCCCCACAGACTAGGCAGTATTGACAGTCAAGGCAGGCATCTATTCGATCTACCGAACGACCGAAATGATAGGCAGCCTTCTCTTGGTCAAGGAGCAAGCCTTGTTCAGAGTATTTACCGATGTAGCTGCATTCTTCACCAACTGACTCCCAGCATGAAGAGATAGTCCCATCTGGCAAAAAGACATATGATCCGCAACTTGCAGAGCAATAGCAGCTGCGGGGCATAAAAGCTTGCTTGGACAATAGAGTCGTAAAAACATCGTTTCGCAAGTTTTCTTGCTGAGAGCCGATTTTCAAGCTTGGATACTGGTCTACCAATTGTGACAGGTCGTTTCTGACATTGTTGATGTCCAGCAAGGGCACGACTTTTCCCCTGGCGTCCTTTTGGTCGACCAAGGCTGCATTGACTAAAATACGCTCGTCAGCTAACCAGCCTTGTTTGTCACATATATCCAAAAGATCGTTAAAATACGGGTAGTTTTGATCGTCTAGGTTGACTCGTAAGGTGATGAGCACGTCCGAGTCTTTAAGAACACGCTGTACATTGGCTACTATCCGTTCAAAAGACGAGCTGCCATCTAAAGCTATACGCCTTTTATCGTGGATGGCTGGTGGGCCATCCACGGTGATCTGGACAGTCTCGATCTGCTCGCTGCCAAGCAAAGGTATAAACGCATCAAGGTCATGGCCGTTAGTCGTTGCCGCAAAACTACATCCGAGACTGCGCCCTAGGCTGACGATATACTCGACAATTTGTAAATTGCTAGCTTGCATAGGCTCGCCTCCAAAGAGGCTGATAGTCTGTCCAGATAGCCCAATGTCAGAGCCGATCTCTTTTATTGATTGAAAAACATGATCAACTGTGGCCATGTCCATTTTTGTCTTTCGTCCTTTGAGCCCTGACTGAAGCGACCTTTCAAAACAATAGACACATCGGTAATTACAGTCCAAGTCAGGCACTATAACGATGCTTGGTTGCTTGGAAGCATATTCATGTGTAATTTGAGAAACTGACCGGGCATACTCCCGCTCTGCAGCATGGGATAGCTCGGTTATATGCCCACGGTTTAAGAAACTTGACAATATGTCGGGTGGTAACAAGTCACTTTCTATAAAGCGGTCTTGGGGAGGTTTGTTCTTGATAATTGACTGGAACGCCCGCATTAAATTCTCGTTGACCATATCGATTGTGCCAGTCAGCCCGTTAAATACAGCATAGCCTCCGTTCCTCAAGCGGTCGGAAAGGATCGTATAACTGCTCAGCCGGAGAGAGCGGCTATTGTCATCAGGCATCAACACCTCCACCCAGACGCGCCAAAATAAGCTATTTGTTAAAACAACTTTATCTCATTATAAATATCACCGACACCAAAGAGCTATGAGCTGGTGCCGGTTACAGAGTCGTTAACCTTGTATAGATTTAATGATCTCTAGCTCAATCTGGGTAAAGAACTCTTCAGATAGGATCTTCTTTGCCACTAATTCTTTTAGGTAGAGTGGGTTATCAAACATGCTGCCAAAGTCTATAAGATAGCCATAACGTGAGCACCTGTCAATACGAACATCCTGACATCTTTCTACCCATCTTTGCGTACAGAAATGTATCCATCTTATCTTGCACAGTGCGATCGTATCTTTCAGTGTTCTCTTTAACTCTTCCAGTCTCGCACCTGCATTTTGCTCAATGATCTCATCAATCCTAGATCTCATTGACTCAACAAACTGATCAACGGGAACCCTGACATTAATGAAGCCTTCTGCATTCAGGCTGATCGCTGCAAAATCCTGCGAGATCACAACCTCGTTCTCAGCTTCTTTTATTCTTTGTGGTGTCCTATCCATTTTTCCCTCCACTCCGTAAAAACCTCTCTGTTGACAAACCTACGCAATTCTACAACATTTTTGCTAGTAAGACAGGTAATAATCGAAATAGTTTCAACTTTTATCCAATTAGACGAATATTTTACATGCAAAGAAATAGTACCAAAAACGAGTCATTTTACAGAACAGAAACGAGCCTGAAAATTCCTGATGCGCATTGCTGCATGTAGACAGACATGGGTTTATCCACATGAATTATGTAGATATTATGAGGGTGTCCGTTCGTATAGGTGTATCGGCGGGCAGTGCCTAGTATGCAGTCATCCAGTCAGGGTTGAACCACTTGATGGTGCGGGGGATCGGCTGGCCGTAGCGGTAGACGTTGCCCGGAGTCGGGTTGTCGAACAGTTCGGACACTGTGACGAAGGCATAGCCCTGGTCGCTTAGGGAGTCAATTGCCAGCAAGGCAGCATCGACGCTTGGCTCATAAAGGTCGTGCATAATGACGACGCTTCCGCTGAATGTGTCGTTCATGATGTTGTCATAGACCGGCCCGACGTCGCGCAGCAGCCAGTCCTTGGGGTCTACCGACCAGAGGATTATCGGCTTTCCACAGCTGTACATGGCGCTGTAGACCTCTCCTGCGGGCGGGCGCATCAGGTAGGCGTCATGTCCGACCGCCTCCCGGATAATCTCGTCTGTGCGGGACAGCTGCCAGTCAAGGACATCGTTTGTTCCTTGATGGTTGTAGGTGTGGCTGGCGATCTCGTGGTGGTCGGCAGCCATTTGGGCAAGAATGTCTCCCCTGCTTTCAGCCATGTTGCCCAAGACGAAGAAGGTTACGTGGACCTGCCGCTCACGAAGGCCGTCCAGCAAACGCCAAGTCGTATTGATAGGCCCGTCGTCAAACGTCATTGCCACCCATTTTTCAGTCACCTGTACACGGCAGCTGTCAGTATAGTCCCCCACGCCGGCGATGATCTCGCACACGCCGAACCCGGTTGCGGTGACATTCCCAAAACTGTCTACGCTGGCGACATTTTCATCTGTGGAGACGAACTCGGCCTCTTCTATAACCTTTGGGTCAGCCCCTACTGCTACTTGCAGCTGCGTGCTCTGGCCGATCTCGCCAAAGAGGATACGCTTGCTGTCGAGCCTTACCCCGTGGGCATATAAAATCTCAGGGAACACATAGGCAGCGAGGTGCTCTTCGATGAACTTCGGCACGACCTCGCGGATGCCAGGCTGGGGCGCAAATAGTCCAAAACGGGAGAGGATGCCCTTTACGAACAGCGCAGCCGCAGAAAACACCCCGACCAAGGCGAGCGAGGCAAACACCCGGCGGGGCATCCTAGAGACAGCCACTGGGTGAACGTCGTCGGTGATGTCGAGCTGGATGGCGGTTGCCGGCTTGACGGTGGGGGCTGAGGCGGTTGCAGGGGCTGGGGCGGTTGCAGGGGCTGGGGCGGTTGCGGGCTTAGCGGCGGGAGCCGG
>JGI24702J35022_10000996_pt1 | contig 17753 bp, 15 predicted proteins | sample TergutTh196P4_FD_35022 | JGI IMG/M metagenome (IMG submission 35022)
AAATAGCCTCGGCGGTCAACATCGGAGGGCGTGCCGAATCAACCGTCTTCCTCCCGTTCAGCACTATGCAACAGACACTCAATCAGGGTGATATCCTCCATTTCCTTTGCATAAGCGCAGTCATGGGTCATCCGATACAGCAAATGATAGACGAAATAAGTGATTTGTTAAAACGTCAGAATGAGATATCTCCGACTGACCCGCAAGCTGTGATGGTTATTAACCTCGCAGCACAGTTTAAGATGTTTGAGAATCTTTTTACGGGCATCGACAGACTGATATGGTTAGTAGGGTTAGGTACATTGCTGGCAGGTATTATCGGTATCAGTAATATCATGATGGTAACGGTAAAAGAACGTACACGCGAAATAGGGGTGCGTCGCGCCATAGGCGCCAAACCATTGAACATCATTTCACAAATCATGAGCGAAAGCCTGACACTGACCGCTATGGCTGGCTTGCTCGGACTAAGTGCGGGGGTCTTCCTGTTAGATTTTCTCGATAAGGTAATGGCCGCACAATTATCAGCTGGAGGAGAGGTGATGATCCTTAACCCCGGCGTCAAAATCGGAACGGCTGTTGCTGCAACCTTTGTACTGTTGTTATGCGGCCTGTTTGCCGGCCTTATCCCTGCATGGCGCGCCTTGCAAATCAAAGCAATCGATGCGATAAGGGAAGAGTAGTTTGTAGTTTTCAGTTTTCAGTTTTCAGTTTTCAGTTTTCAGTTAGCAGAAATATAAATATTATACAAATATAAAATGGAACAATCAAGTTATCACGAATTAATAGTTTGGCAAAAGGCAATGGAGTTAGCTGTCATAATTTATAATTTGACAAAAAAATTGCCAAAAGAAGAATTATATTCTTTGAGCGATCAAATGCGTAGAGCAGCAATTTCAATTTCAAGCAACATCGCGGAGGGACAGGATAGAGATACAAACAAGGAATTTGTCCGCTTTTTAACTTTTTCACGCGGATCAAAAGCCGAATTAGAAACACAGTTGTTAATATGCGTAAAAGTCGGTTTTTTAAAAGAAACCGAAATTTCAGAAGCTATGGATTTACTAAAAGAAATAGGCAAAATGCTTACTTCTCTTATAAACAAACTGAAAACTGAAACGACGACAAACTGAAAACTGAAAACTGAAAACTGAAAACTATAAACTGAAAACTGAAAACTGAAAACTGAAAACTGAAAACTATAAACTGAAAACTATAAACTGAAAACTGAAAACTGAAAACTGAAAACTATAAACTGAAAACTGAAAACTATAAATCATATGAAAAAAGGAATCTTTAAAAAAATTACGCGAATTGTCTTGCTGTCGCTTCTGGGATTAGCTGTTTTGGGCACTTTCTATTTTCTTTGGAAAAAAGCGCAGCCTGTAGAAACTGTTTATGAACTCGTCAGTTCGGAGATAGGAACTATCGAGACCAAAACCGTAGCGACCGGGAATGTAGAACCACGCTATGAAGTGCTTATCAAACCGCAGATATCAGGTATTATATCAGAACTGATGAAAGAAGCCGGACAGCAGGTAAAGTCGGGCGATATCATTGCAACGGTCAAGGTGATACCCGAAATGGTGCAGCTCAATAGCGCCGAATCGCGCGTAAACATTGCAGACATCAACTTCAAACAGGTCGAAAGCACTTTTAACCGCGACGAACAGCTATTCAATCAGGGGATCATGACCGCTCAGGAATATGATGTATCGAAAGCTAATTTTCTGAAAGCAAAAGAAGAGTTGGATAACGCACAGAACGCCCTCGAAATCGTACGCGACGGTATAGCACGTAATTCCAAAGTGGCCAGTACTACGCAGATACGCAGTACGATCACGGGTATGATATTAGATGTCCCGGTAAAAGTAGGCAACTCAGTCATTCAATCCAACAACTTTAACGATGGCACGACAATTGCATCGGTAGCTAACATGAACGACATGATATTCAGAGGGTATGTCGACGAAACGGAAATTGGTCGCATCATCGAGGGAATGCCTATCAAACTGACAATCGGAGCTATCGAGAGCCATACCTTCGAAGCCATACTTGAATATGTGTCCCCTAAAGGGCTGGAACGAAGCGGCGCTATCCAGTTTGAAATCAAAGCGGCGGTAACGATTCCCGACAGTGTTTTTATACGCGCAGGTTATAGCGCCAACGCTGAGATAGTGCTTAAACGCGCCGACGATGTGATGACCATACCCGAAAGTTGCGTCACATTTAATGGCGATTCAACTTTCGTACACCTTGTGAAGCAGGAAAGCCCTAAACAAGTCTTTGAGAGACAAGAGATTAAAACCGGCCTAAGCGACGGCATTAAAATCGAGGTAAAAGAAGGCCTGACAACCGAAGATAAGATTCGCGGAGCCGCCATTAAAAAGAATTAATCATTTTTTGATTTTTAACACTATGGAACTTTCAATTATTCCGTTATTTTTTTTTCGCATGAAACAAACATGTAATTCCTCACACCCAAGCAATAATGAAAAAGATTTCATTGTTCATTGTTCATTGTTCATTGTTCATTTTTTTCGTATGAAAAACTTTATCCTTGGATGCTTCATCCTTTTATCCGCTCTCCCATTACAGGCGCAACAAGCGAAAGTCTGGTCTTTGCAGGAATGTATCGACTATGCAAATGAGCATAATCTGGAGATTCAGATGCGACAGCTCAACATCAGCAAACAGGAAGTGGCGCTTAACACTGCTCAGAACAGGCGTCTGCCCAACCTGACAGCCGGCGCATCACAGTCGTTTTCATTCGGTCGTTCCGCCGGATACGATAACATCTATCAGAACCGCAACACAAGCACTTCCCAATGGTCAGCCGCTACATCGGTTCCTCTTTTCACCGGTTTTATGATAACGAATGAGATAGCCGCCAACAAATTAGACCTTATGGCTGTCGCTGCTGAACTTGAAAAAGTTCAGCAAGACATGGAAATAAACATCACCTCCATGTACCTTCAGATACTGTACAGCAAGGAGATACTCGACATCTCCAAAATCCGGACAGCGTTAAGTCGCGAACAATTAGACCGTACAAAAAAACTGTTCGAGAGCGGTTACGCCTCCGAAGCACAAATCTACGAAGTAGAAGCGCAGATAGCCAACGACGAAATGTCGGTCGTTCAGGCTGCTTCCGACTTACAAATGGCTATCTTAACACTCACTCAAGCGCTCGAACTGCCTTCGCCGGAAGGATTCGATGTAGTAGAACCGGACGATGCACTCGATTTCATCCTCGTACGACAGCCTCACGCTATCTACGAATCGGCCTTAACGACGCGTGCTTCCATACGCGCCGAAGAGCTACGACTTAAAAGTAACGAGAAATACATAAAAATAGCGCAAGGCTCTTTTTATCCGACCCTCTCTTTCGGCGCAGGATACGGTAATAATTATTACTCAATCAGCGATTTTGAAACGCCTTCCTTTTCCAATCAGTTGAAAAACAACCGGAATGAATATTTTGGCCTCAACCTGCAAATCCCCGTTTTCAATCGATATGCCACACGTAACAACGTAAAAACAGCCCAAATGAATCTACAGTTGCAGGAGCTCCAGTTAGAAAATACAAAAAAAACGCTATATAAAGAGATTCAGCAGGCCTACTATAACGCTTTAACATCCGGCGAAAAATACAAATCGGCAGAAGCGGCCTATGTCTCGGCAGAAAAATCATTCGGATACATGAAAGAAAAATTAGACAACGGACGCGCTACCCCATTTGAGTACAATGATTCCAAAACAAGCATGACCCGTGCGCTGTCCAACCGCACCCAAGCCAAATACGATTTCATCCTCCGCAAAAAAATCCTCCAATTCTATGAGCGGCAATAAAGTTATCAATTAATTTTGTGATACGCCCGTTTTGCACTACCTTTGTGCCTTAATATTATTAATAATACACCTTATGAAAAAGATTTTAGTCATCCTTGTCACCCTGACAAGCACAGTTTTGCACTTGCAAGCCGGCGGTTTAGTCACCAACAGCAACCAAAGCGCAACGTATTATCGCATGTTAGCCCGCGGAGCTTCCATGTCAGGCGACGCCGTTTATTACAATCCGGGCGGATTAGCCTTTTTGGATGACGGCCTCACTATCTCACTCAACAGCCAGACAATCTGGATGCAACGTACCCTGACAAATGATCTGGCTACGCTGAATAATCCTGAATTTATCGGCAAGTTATTCGTACCGGTATTTCCGGGTATTTATGCCGCTTATAAAAAAAGCAATTGGACCTTTTCGTTAGGTTTTAACCCTCCGGCAGGCGGTGGCAGCGTCGAATTTGCCGACGGATTACCTATGCTTGAAAATACGGTATCCTTAATCCCCAGTGTGTTGAATATTCCTAATGTGGGATTAACGACAACAGGCTATGAAACAAAGGGGATGTTGAAAGGCTCATCTATTGCCTATGGTATTCAGGCAGGCGCCACTTACAAGATCAATGATAAGATAGGCGTGTTTGGAGGTGTACGAATGTTATTAGCAAGTAATAGCTACGAAGGCTATTTGACCGACATCAAATTCAATCCCTCGGCTCCTGCTCTTGCTGCTTACGGTATTGCCGCAGACGGCACCATGCGATCGGCGCCTGAGTTCTTAAATGCCATGGGCGGTTTGCTCGAAACCATGGGAGATAATGCAAATGCAGCCGCCATGAGGGCGCTTGCAGCAGGCACCGGGGATCAATTCCTGGACGCCAAACAAAAAGGCAACGGATTAGCTCCTATTCTGGGCGTTCATTTCAATTTGGACAAGTTGAATTTGTCAGCTAAATACGAGTTTAACGCCAAAATAAAAATCAAAAACGAAACTGCAGAAGGTAAAAACGCCATGAACCTGTATCCCGACGGAAAAGAACTCCGTTCGGATGTGCCGGCGGTGTTATCGTTAGCCGGCAGCTATGACATTATCCCTGCATTGAAGTTTTCATTGACCTACATTCATCATTTTGAACCGCAGGCAACCCTCGAAAGTTGGGACGGAGCACAAATAGTGAAACGCCAAGACCTGATTGATCACGGCACAAATGAATATATGGCCGGATTCGAATGGAAATTATCTAAAAAATTTTTAGTAAGCACAGGATGTCAATGGAGTGATGTCGGCGTAAAAGACACTTGGCAAAATGATATCACACACAACTTGGATAATTTTACCTTGGGATTAGGCGCTGCTTATCATATTAATTATAATCTTACTTTAAACATCGGCGGCCTTTATACATGGTATAATCCGGTATCTATCGGAGGCACAGCCGCTATTCAAGGTACTGCTGTTTCGCTTCCCTATACACAAACCTTCGATCGTTCTAACAAAGCGCTTTCAATAGGTATAGATTATCGTTTTTAAAGAAATTATGGTAGAACAGCAAATCAAACTGTACGATAAGATATTTGAGCTGTACATCCCAGAAGACAAGATTGTCAGCGCCATAGCAAGTATAGCCTCTGATTTGCGTCGCGATATGGAAGGCAAAAATCCGCTTTTTGTCGGTATCCTTAACGGCGCTTACCTGTTTGCTGCAGAACTGATGAGCAAGCTACCGCCAACCTGTGAGTTGACATTCGCCGCCTACTCGTCCTATCAGGGTGATAAATCCACCGGTATCGTACAAGAGATATTACCCATTCGCAAAGAAGTGAAAGGCCGAACAGTCATCCTGCTCGAAGACGTCATCGACACAGGCCTGACCTTGCAATATATCCGCAATCGCCTACGCGAAAAAGACGCTGAAGACGTCCGCATCGCTACAATGCTGCTAAAACCCGAATCCCTGCAATGCGACCTCCGTCCTGATTATGTCGGAATGGAAATCGATAATGATTTCATTGTCGGTTTCGGGCTTGATTACAACGGATTAGGTCGAACCTGCCGTAATATTTACAAACTGAAAACTGAAAACTGAAAACTGAAAACTGAAAACTGAAAACTGAAAACTGAAAACTGAAAACTATATAATTATGCTTAACATTATTATTTTTGGCGCGCCCGGTTCCGGCAAGGGAACGCAAAGCGACCTGATAAAACAGAATTACAACCTTGCGCATATCTCTACCGGTGATGTTCTCCGCCAAGAGATGAAAAATGAAACCGAATTAGGAAAGACCGCAAAAGGTTTTATTGAAAAGGGACAATTAGTGCCTGATGACCTGATATGCGATATGCTTGATCATACGCTTGACACCCTTGAAGAAGCGAAAGGCGTCATTTTCGACGGCTTCCCGCGCACGATCCCGCAAGCCGAAGCGCTTGAGAAAATTCTTGTCAAACACGGCATGGACGAACCGATACTGTTTGACCTGCAGGCAGCTGACGAAGTACTTATCAAACGCCTGCTCGAACGGGGTAAGATATCCGGTCGTTCGGACGATAACGAAGAAACGATTCAGGCGCGTCTGAAAGTATATTATGCACAAACAGCGCCACTTGCCGCATATTATCAGGCGAAAGGCAAACGCATCGTAATAGAAGATGCCGGCTCAATCCCAGCAATTTTTGAACTCATCAAGGAAGAGATCAATAAAATGAACAATGAACCTAATTCCTAATTCCTAATTCTTAATTCCTAATTCTTAATTGATTCCTGTGTCTGATTCGAATTTCGTCGACTATGTAAAGATTTTTTGCAGTTCAGGGAAAGGGGGGAAAGGAGCCTCCCATTTCCGAAGGGCTAAGTATATCCCGAAAGGCGGGCCTGATGGAGGCGACGGGGGGCGTGGCGGACATGTATACCTGAAAGGAAACCGTCATTTATGGACATTGCTTCATTTGAAATATGAACGTCATATCATCGCGACACCGGGCGAAGGGGGAGGCGCCAAGGGTTGTACCGGCAAGGACGGGATAGATCGTTACATCGAAACACCCTGCGGTACGGTTGCTTACGATGCCATTACGGGTGAGTTTATCTGCGATGTAACGGAAGACGGACAGGTGGTGCAGTTACTGAAAGGCGGCAAAGGAGGATGGGGAAATACCCGTTTCAAGACTGCTACCAATCAGGCGCCGCGTTATGCGCAACCGGGTGAGACGGGCGAAGAACGAACGGTCGTACTGCAACTGAAACTATTAGCGGATGTAGGTCTTGTAGGTTTCCCTAACGCCGGAAAATCAACGCTTCTTTCTGTCATTACTGCGGCCAAGCCCAAGATTGCCAATTATCCTTTTACGACGCTTGAACCAAATCTTGGAATGGTAAAATATCGTGATAACCAGTCTTTTATCGTAGCAGATATTCCGGGTATCATCGAGGGGGCCAGCGAAGGGAGAGGGCTGGGACTTCGTTTCCTGAGACATATCGAACGCAATTCACTGCTTCTTTTTATGATACCGGCGGATACCGGCAATATTCGGGATGAATACGAAATACTGAGCGCCGAATTGGAGAAATACAACCCCGACCTTGCCGATAAAAGTCGCGTACTTGCCATCACAAAAAGCGACTTGATAGATGAAGAGTTGAAAAATGCGCTTTCACAAAATCTGCCGGAACGGATTCCCTGCCTGTTCATCTCATCGGTAGCGCATTGGGGGCTTGATGAACTAAAAGATATACTCTGGGCGGAGTTGAACAGGGAAACATTCCAAGACAAAACAAAAATCATCCATAAAAATATGGATATCAGCACAAAAGAGGTATCAGAAGATTTCGAGGAAGAAGCTGACGGCTCAGATAGTTAAGCGTTCAGTTGCTTGCTTTCAAAAATCCGAATTGTTATAAAAACATAAAATTTACCTGAAAGTTGTTTTTCTCGATTATATTTTCTATTTTTGCGCGCAAATTGGTTGAAAATGTCCACTAATGATCAAAATTTGCTCGTTGTTTTTGAAGACTGTGTGCATGATTTGACAAAGTTATGCAACGAACGGAAACGTCACATCGAAGATTTGGAAGCATCTTTGAAGGAAAAAGACGAAAAGATTCAACAGTCGGAACTGATGTTAGCGGCAATAAATACCAAATATACAAACCTGCTTACTGCTCGCCGGTTGGCCGAAGACAAAGAAGCGTTTCAGCAAGCGCGTAAGCGGGTAAACAAGTTAGTGCGGGAAGTGGATTTATGCATTGCCCTCTTAAACGAATGATCTATGCCGGACGAAATACTTGACATACAGTTGGAAATCATTCCCAAAGGGAGAAAATACCCTGTGAGAATAATAGCTGACGACGAAGAGTTAGTTCGTGAAGCAGCCAAACAGTTGCGACAAAAGTTTATTGCATACAAACAGGCCTATTCCGAAGCCGAATTATCGGATAAAGACCTTATGACCATGGTAGCCATAGATATTGCAGTGAGCCATTTGCAATTGGAAAGAAACAATGATAAGACATCTTTCATTACAAAAATACAACAACTGAACGAGAAGTTGAAGGATTATTTGAAAGAACAATAACTGTCTGAAAAATTGAATTTACACGCACTGATTCGGAAGACTTAGAAGTCTTCTCGGACAGTGTTTTTTTATATGTATAACTATATTAATGTATAACAACTGATGAATGTATGGACAATAATAGCAACCCTGATCGCCTTTTTTGCAGGCGGGTTGCTGACATGGTTCGTTACGGGGGTACTTCTGAAATCGAGACGTGAAAAGATTCTGTTGGAAGCGGAGAAGGATACCGAGGTAATGAAGAAAAACAAAATGCTTGAGGTGAAAGAAAAATTCATCTCACTAAAAGCCGAATTAGAAAAACAAGTGACTATCCGAAGCGCAAAGATTCAATCGACGGAAACAAAACTCAAACAACGTGAGACCGTCTTTATTCAAAGACAGGAAGAACTGCAACGAAAGAACGCCGATGTAGATGCAATCAAAGACAACCTTACGGCACAATTGGTTTTAATAGAAAAGAAACAGCAAGACCTTGAAAAAACGCGCCTGCGCGAGGTAGAGCAATTGGAAACGATTTCAGGTCTGTCGGCCAAAGAGGCAAAAGACCGCCTCATCGAATCATTAAAAGACGAAGCCAAGATGAACGCTGCGTCTTATATTAGCGATATCATGGAAGAAGCTAAGATGACTGCCAACATGGAAGCAAAAAAAGTGGTTGTTCAAACGATTCAACGCATCGCAACCGAAACAGCAATCGAAAATTCAATCACCGTCTTCCCTATCGAATCGGACGAAATTAAAGGACGTATCATCGGACGCGAAGGACGTAATATTCGTGCACTCGAAAGCGCGACCGGCATAGAGATTATCGTAGACGATACGCCGGAGGCCATCGTCCTTTCCGGATTCGACCCTGTACGCCGCGAGATAGCACGATTAGCGCTGCACCAGTTAGTGCAGGACGGACGTATTCACCCGGCACGTATTGAAGAAGTGGTAGGCAAAGTAAGGAAACAGGTAGAGGATGAAATCATTGAGACAGGCAAACGGACAGCAATAGACCTCGGTATCCATGGCCTGCATCCGGAACTGATTCGCATGGTAGGAAAAATGAAATACCGTTCTTCATACGGACAGAACCTGCTTCAACATGCGCGCGAGACAGCCAACCTCTGTGCGACCATGGCCTCCGAACTCGGCCTCAACCCGAAACTTGCCCGTCGCGCCGGTCTCCTGCACGACATCGGCAAGGTACCTGATGATGAACCCGAACTGCCACATGCTATATTAGGTATGAAAATATGTGAGAAATACAAAGAGAAACCCGAAATATGTAATGCGGTAGGAGCACACCACGATGAAACCGAGATGCAAACAAAAATAGCGCCTATCGTACAAGTGTGCGATGCAATCTCCGGCGCACGTCCCGGCGCACGTCGTGAAATCGTGGAAGCCTATATCAAACGCCTCAACGACCTCGAACAATTAGCCATGTCTTACCCAGGCGTCATCAACACCTACGCCATTCAGGCAGGCCGTGAGTTGCGGGTCATCGTAGGAGCAGACAAGATAAGCGATAAAGACGTTGAAAGCCTGTCGAACGAAATAGCGAAAAAGATTCAGGATGAGATGACCTATCCCGGTCAAGTGAAAATCACCGTCATCCGCGAAACGCGCGCTATCAGCTACGCAAAATAACATCACCTGCTTCCCAAATCCAAATACATCATTTGGAAAAAGGATTTCGCTTCTTTTTCCATTGCAGGGTTGCCGGTTTGAACGAGGGTTCTTTCCTGATTATTGTCGTACATATAGACGCTTGATGAATCTATCATGCAAAAACCGTTTACATAAGAATAAAATGCAAATTTTCGTCCGAGCGGATGAAACATATCTTTGCTGAAACTGAAATCGGCATGGTCGATGTAGAGTTGTGATAACAGGGTTGCAGCTAAATCATTTTGTGCGCCGTAGTCAGAAATGACGACCGGACGCTCAACAGCCCCACCTATCCAAATCATGGGGATATGAAAGCGTATATTCTCGTAATTGTTCGTCCCTTGCGGATAGTCTTGCATGGCATGATCGGAGATAAATACAACCAGGGTGTTATCCCATAGATCTGTGGATTTCAGATTGGAAACAAACCGCCCGATACATTCGTCCGTATAATGGATAGCATTTAAAAAGGGAACATCAAACAAGTTCGTAGGCACATCAAACGGTTCATGGCTGCTGAGCGTTAAAATAACTTTCAGGAAAGGTTCGTCGAGGCTTGTTTCTGTGATCTCCTGATATGCCCTGTCTATCACATGTTCATCGGGGACGCCCCATTTTGTCAGTCGCTTATTGACAGGGAAATCCTTGTCTGATACGATGTCCTGTATCCCGCACGAACCTACAAAATAAGAACGCATATTGGCAAAATTAACATCTCCGCCGTAGTATAAAGACTGATTTTCGTATCCGTTTGCTCTCAGATATTTAGGAAACGCAGGCATATTGTCCGTTTTTTTCGGATATTTCAAAATAGCTGTCGTGGGATGTGCCGGATAACCGCTTAGAATCGACACCAATCCCCTGTCGGTACGAAATGAGTTAGCGTAAAAATGTTCGAACAGAACGCCCTCTTTGGCAAAACGAGCCATATTAGGCGCTGTAACAGAATCGACAGCCACCGCATATGAAAAACTTTCCAGCATAAAGAGGATAATATTCGGACGTTCAGCGCACAACAGATGAGGTTTGAGCGCGAGTTCCGGTTGTAGGTCTACACCTTCTTTTCCGGATTGCTTTGTTCCTCGCAATGATGGGAGCGTGTGCTCCATTAACCTGTTAAAAACCTGTTTTGCTTCGTCTTTGGGATAAAACTGATATTGCGACTCGAAATCAACCTGTTTGTTAAGCATATAGAAAAAATTGAATGCCGGATTTATTGCTGCATGGTTCAGGAACATCCGGTCGCTGAAATAAGCGCGGCTTATGTTCATCGTCGAGACGGTAACGCCACCCCGGATAGGCAGAAACAAAACGCCTGTTAACAGGAATATAACAAGACTTGCCCTTATTCGATACCGGGGGACAGCGCTTCGGATGAATGTTTTCCGGATAAAAACATGATAGGTGAAATAAAGAGTCAAAATGAAAACAAGTGCAATCAGGGCGCCAAGAAGCCACTCCCAAACCGATCCGCTTGCCACAACCTCATGGGGATTTCGAAGATAAAATAAGACAACCGGGTCTAAATGGAAGCCCCAATGCGGATAAAGCATGAGGTCAACAGCTGTAATGACTGCAATGACAATCAGCGCAATACAGAAATACACATTCATTATCATCTTCAATCGCATGGGTTGTACCCAAATCGATGCAATAAGAAGAAAAACAGGGATTGTCGTCAGATAGCCGCTCACCGACATGTCAATAGGCAGCCCATGAACCAAAACTTGCAGAAAATCTACCAAGCTAACCCCCTCGTTAATGCTTCCATGCATCAAGACGAAAAGTGATTTCTGCAGGCAGAAAGCAAGGATAAAAAACACAAATACAACGAATAACAAAACTACACGCCGCTTCATAAATACTATAAATTTACGGCAAAGTTAGCGTTTTTTATTTCAACAAACTTTCTATTACGTTACAATAGCTACTGTAGGCATCAATCAGGTTTTTAAACCTTTTCCGGCATTCTGTCGTCAGTTTAGGATTAACGGCAGATATAATCGACTGGTATTCTTTGAGTTCTTCTGCCGTGCTGTTGCCGTCTTTTTTCTTTATATTGATTTTCATCTGCAAATTTTTAAGGCGGTTGTTGATAGCTGACAGCTCACTTTCCGTGAAACTGCAGCTGGCGGCAGTGACAACAGCAGCTTTGCACTCTTCATTAAAAATAGGTTCAACTTTTTCATTGTACGCTTTGAGCGCTGCAGCAATTTCTTCACAATCTTTATATTTTTCACATTTATCATTTGTTTCAACAAATGTTCTGCGGATCTTATCTTTTAGCAATCCAAACAGCGTGCAATTTTGTTTTTTCTGTGCTTCAAGAAGTTCTTCATAATCTTTCAGCATTATTTCATGAACGGCATTGACATAAGGCACTACTTTATCAGTCATTTCACAGACATCCGGTTTTTGTTCGACGACCGGAAACCGGATAAGCAGCGTGAGCGGTTGCACTTTAAATTCAAGTCGTTTATCCCGTTTTGAAAAGGTATACCATGGCCTTTTTGACGTTCTTGCCACAAACATCCCGTTGAGGGTGATTGTAAATTCTTGCTCAACATCTTTCAGGGCAAATTCAAATTCCTCATCATTGTTATTGGCCAAAGACCTGTAGCAATGTTTGAAATCGTCGATTATCAAGTGATCCGATTCTAAGAAATAGTTCATGGATTTTAATTGGGCGCTTTTATCTTTCGTCCACAACATTTTTTTCCGGAACTTACAATCAATGATTCCTTTTATGTCTGTTTTCTTGTCGAAAAAAGGGAAAAACAGCAAATAGGCTTCATTCGAGTTGACTTTTTTTCTGTCGAACACCAATTGTATTCTGTTCTCTATTTCCCACCATTTTATTCCCAGCATTAATGATAATTCATCTCTCTCATAAGGTCCTTTGAGAATCACTTCTTTTTCAATAAGTTCTTCCGGCGTGACGTCATATTCGTATACATCCTGGGCGGTAACGTAAGACGTCGCAATAAGGATAAAGATTAACAGGAAAATATTACGTTTCATAATTATATAGTTTTTCAATTAAAAACAAACTCCGAGGCCAAACACATGTTGTGTTTTCCCTATCTTTTCTTCAAAATCCTTGTTTAAAGCAAAACGGTATTGAAAAGTATACCGCAATACAACGGGGCCTATCTTGCCTAATAAGCCGATTTCAGGCGAGATTGCGTTATATAAATAAAATTGAATATCGTCTTTATCAGGATATTCATCTTCCACTTTTCCTACCCCTGTATATCCAATGCCGGCAAATATCCAGACGGGTTTGACAACCATGACGTTCCCGCCGAAAGACGCATCTATTTCGCCTCTTTTTTCCTCATGATTGTTTTTACGCATAGATTCGAACAGTTGCGTATTAAACCGCATGGAAAAATAACCACGCACCTTATTTTCCCTGTATCGTCCGGCTGTAATACCAAAAGGAGCATTTTGGTAGCCGTATTCATAGCATATAACCTGCGCTCGTTGCTCTCTGGATGATTCAATATTACGTATTTCAACCAAACGCAGGCTTGCCTCGGTAACCTTGGGGCAGGCTTGTTCGATGATCATCTCATATAGTTGTTTCGCCTGGTCGTATTTGCCGTTTGTAAAGTAACCTTCAGCATGGTTAAAATAGTTATTGCAAAATTCCAAATATTTGACTCTTGAATCGGTAAGCCTTCTGTTGGCATACTGGTCTTCATTATTTAAAGAGAAAATCCTTTGATAATAATCATTGGCTACTTTGAAATTCTGCAGGTCGTAAGCTTCGTCGGCTTTGACCTTAAGCGCCAGTATGGTATCTATATCCGTAATTCTTTCTTTCACATTTACGTTGGCAGGCGTATCGGTACATTCCAAGGATAATTTATATTTCTCCTGTGCTTCGATGTAAAAGGCTTGTTTGAACAATTCAGCCCCTTCATTGAAGAACTGATAGAAACAGCCTACGCCCACTGTCGCATTCGGGTCGAATACCTCAAAATGTTTCGATTCGCTCGGACTTAGGGGAATAGGGAATTTCAAGGGGAGGAAACCGGTAGCTATAACCTCCAAGATGCGATTGTCATAACTGGCTCCCCGGTATCTACCGACAATAAACCGGAGATAATAGTACCTTAAACCGCCTTTTTCTTCGCTATTGTACACATCAACGACTCTATCCACATTCGATGAAAACGTCAATGTGAGGTTAAGGGGGCATGAAATAACGGCTCCGGCTTGGCCTGCCGTCGCGTCGAGAGAAGTGTCTTTATCCGTAAAGACACTTAGCGATTCCGTTTTTTCTTTTGCTTCCAAATTCCGCTGGGCATAGGTGAAAGTAAAAGAAACAATCAGTAATAAGCATACAAACGTAAGTTTTTTCATTGTATCACAGGTTTTGAATATTAAAATCATTCAGTTGAAATAACTCGTCTTTTTGCAGGTCGCGACCGTCGACTTTGTCGGGTTGCCATGTTCTGACATGAATCAAAGGCCACGCCTCATCTTTAAAATCGACCATAAGGAAGAGATAACCCGTATCGTTATAGGTGCTTGAACCCCATTTCTGTTTGAGCGTGACGCCATACAATTTGTCATTTTTAGGGTGACGCATCACCTCGATGTCTTCAAAAGCGATGTCAATGTATTTATTCCTTGTAAAAGTGTTTTTCAAACTTGTCATATACTCCTTTTTTGTGTGGGTGATATAGACGATTTTTTCTTTCCCCAGCAATACATTGACGGCAGCATCTTTTGTTTGGGCTACTTTTACCACTTTACCTGTGATGATAAGCGCATGGTCGCTAAAAACGGATTCGATATATTTCAGGTCTTTCCGGTTGTATGCCGTGCGAAAGTTTTCAATAAAACCGATAATAATCTCGCGTCTGTTAAAGTCCTCTAAGGTACTGTATTCTTCTAACAGCTCCCTGTATCTTGTCTCGGAAACGGAGATGACAATATCATCAATTTTCCCATCGGTTGTATAGTTGATAACGATTTCCTGTTCCTGATTATCTTCGGGAGCGCCCGGGAATACTACCGGGATGTTACGAACCTGATACCCACCGGACGATTTCTGGACACATTTTTCGCTGATAAACTCCTTCGAGCTATACATCGGACTTGTATCCCAAAAAGCCAACACCTGCGTCTTTGAGTTTTTCCCTAAAATATCCGACGGAAAATTCGGTTTTTTATTTTTAAGAATCGCCTCATTGCAGGCTGTCAAAAACGTGGTCGTATTATTCTCGATTTTTGACATTAAGTCTCCCTTCTCCATGCCGTCTTTGATTGAAAACCATACTTTTTCTGACTGCGCCTTTGTCTTCATCGGATAATAAAAAAAGGCAAACATGCTAATTGTTAATAAAATAAAACTCTTTTTCATATATAATATTTTTTATCGTTGTTTAACATCATCTATTAAGCTCTTGATGGACTGTTGAGGTATATTTGAGTAAAAATTGGCGTTCAACACCCCTTCATTCTTGAAAATATTTTCTGTGGGTGTGTTGATGAGTAAAAGATGTACATAATTATAATCTTTATTATTCAGAATGACTGTAAGTTTCAACTCCTTAGGATCAGTAAATGAGACCGCGGTGAAAATATCGTAATCACCCCGAAAAAAGCAAAGAAATTTATGTAAGGGAATATCAAAAGCAGGTGAAAAGTGGCCATACATTCGATGGACGATATGTAAATGATGGTTCAGGTTTCCCATATCTTTGATGATTAGATTGGATATTGATTCCCCCGGAAAATCTTCGGAGAATAACAGTTCAAACGAATCATCCGCCTTTTTATAATATGTATTCGAATTTATAAACTGTAAAGTGAACTCACGTCCCTTTTTCGTGAATATATTTTTTGTCGGGTCATAGAGTAAGTCCTTCTCTGAGACGTCATCGGGGGTAAGATTGTCTTCGTTCCCACAGGGGTTCCTTTCTTCAAAAAGCTGGTTGCTTAACAGTTCATCCGATTCCTTCTTGTCTGTTCCAAATATCAAATCGCGGGTAGCCGGAAAAGAGACAACGAACTGATTATCATCATTAAATTCCCAGAAAGCTGCAAACTGGTCCTGATTTTTTTGTAAACTGAATTTGACCGGGTTACGGATCTCCGCCAACACATCGCTTAGTGACGTAAAATTAAACCCGCCAAAAGCCACTCCGTTCTTCATGAGTTTGATTTTATACCGGTCTAATGTCTGCTTTGTATCATCAATTGTTTTTTCCAGTACAAGTTCGAGCATAAGACGCTCGATAAAATTGCAAACAGGGAAATTGATCAGCCTTTTTGTTTCTTCACTGAAGAGGGAAATGCCCAGATGGTTCACTTCTTGTTTTTGATTATAGGTTATAATAAGCGATTTCCCTTTGATAACCTCCGGACATCTGAAGATACTGTCTTCCATAGGGAAACAGTCCTTGTTTATCTCATTTCCTATCTCCTCTAATTTCAAGGAAGAATAGGTTTGCGCCTGCATGAAAGCAGCGACAAGTAACAGGTGTATAAAAATCCAAGTCTTCATAGTTTTTTAGTTTAATAATTGCTGCAAAGATACAACGTAATAAAAAACCGATTATACCCCCAAATGGGGGTTTTTTTTTCAGGCTCCATTTTTGCGCGGCAAAGTTAACAAAATTTTTGAAGAAAAGTTTTTTTTTGAAGAAAAAATCTTACCTTTGTTGGTTTGAAAGTGAATACAAGCATCAATTTATTTATTTTACAGGCTAATAATCAACATCATGAAAAGATTTTTACTAATAACAGGCTTATTGTTTGGATTTGGTATTTTACTGTTTTCGCAAACTTACGGCGGCCTTTTCTTCGTAGAATGGGGTGATACAACACTGACTTACAACGGATACCCCCAAGCGCCACCTGCAACCGTTTTTAACGGTCAGGGGGCAACAGTTAACATGCAATTATACTTTTTGGGCAAGGAAACAGACGTCGGCAAAGGATATGTTGCGACAGCTATTGACAATGATCCCAACTTTATTGATATTTATTTATACAACAATCAGACTGGGTTTGAAATTGTTCCGGCCACCATAACGGTACAGTGGGGCAATACATCGCTACCCTACAACTCCGCCCAGCAAGCGCCAACCGCTACCGCTACCGGCGTTCTTGGCGAAGACTTGCAACTAACCGTAACGGGATTACAAACCTATGTAGGTACAGGATACACCGCAAAGGTATCACTCCTTTATCCGAACAAGAATTATGTACTGGCTGACACCACAATCATGTTTGACATTGTACCTGCCCCAATTACCATACAATGGGGCAATACATCGCTACTCTATAACGGTATGCCTCAAGCGCCAACCGCAACCGCAACCGGCATATGGGATGAGCAACTGTTGCTAACCGTAACAGGAGCACAAACAGATATCGGTACAGGATATACTGCTACAGCATCGTTTACCTACCCGATTAGTTATTATGTATTAGCCAACCCAACGACACCGTTCAATATAGTACCGGCATCTGCCATCGTTAACATACAGTGGAGCAATACATCGCTCACCTACAACGGCGTCCCGCAGGCGCCAACCGCCACCGCAACAGGCCCCGACGGCGAAGACCTGCCGCTAATCGTGACGGGTGCACAAACAGACGCCGGTAAAGGATATACTGCGACGGCGTCACTCGTCAGTCCAAGCCTCGA
>JGI24702J35022_10000997_pt1 | contig 17746 bp, 14 predicted proteins | sample TergutTh196P4_FD_35022 | JGI IMG/M metagenome (IMG submission 35022)
TTGTTTGTTGCATAGGCGGCGCATCGGGTGGTGGAACCGGTCTTACCGGTCTGGCTACCTGTGCGTCTGGCAATGGCCTTGCTTGTTGCATTGTTTGTGTATCGGGGTTTTCTCGTAATTCGTAATTCGTAATTCGTAATTCATCTATTGCCTGCGTATCGGGGTTTTCTCTTAATTCGTAATTCTTAATTCGTAATTCATCTGTTGCCTGCGCATCCTGTTTATCTCGTAATTCGTAATTCGTAATTCGTAATTCATCTATTGCTTGCGCATCCTGTTTATCTCGTAATTCGTAATTCGTAATTCGTAATTCATCTATTGCCTGCGCATCCTGTTTTTCTCGTAATTCGTAATTCGTAATTCGTAATTCATCTACTCCTCCCTTTTCAGTAGTTTTTGTAGTAGAAGAAAAGCCTAATCGGCTAAAAAACGAGGATTTTTTCGTTTTTTCCTTATTTTGAACTGTTTCATCTTTTTGCTCCACTTTCTCAGCAACGAATGAAGTTGATGTTTGTATAGTAGTAGATTTTTTCAATTCTTCAGGTGTAATAGATTCGGTAACTGAAGTTTTGAATTCTGCCGGTTTCGCGACTTGCTCTGCCGGTTGAGATGGTTGTTGCATGATTTGCTCTGCCGGTTTCGCGACTTGTTCTGCCGGTTGAGAGGGTTGTTCCTTGATTTGCTCTGCCGGTTTCGCGACTTGTTCTGCCGGTTGAGATGGTTGTTGCATGATATGTTCTGCCGGTTTCGCGATTTGCTCCGCCGGTTGAGAGGGTTTTTCCATGATTTGCTCTGCCGGTTTCGCGATTTGCTCTGCCGGTTGAGATGGTTGTTCCATTATTTGCTCCGTCGGTTTCACGATTTGCTCGATTTCAGGTGGTATCAATACTTGAGTTTGCGTTGAAAAGATGCGCATTTGTTGATGAATAGATAAAATCAGCGCCTGATGTTTTTTCAATTGCTCTGCAAACATTTCAACCTGGTCGGCTTCTAATGTATGGAAATCACTTTGTATCTTTTGAATCAGGTCGAAACCTTGACTGAAAAATGATACGGGATACATATCCGCATCAATCATGCTTTTTACTAAATCATTTAATATCTGTACATTAGATATGATCTGCTGTAGTCTATCATTATTTGTCATAGCTAATTATTTTAAATCATTTTACATTCGTGAAAAATATTAACTGCCTCAAAGTTGCAAAGATAGGAATAATAATTGAAAAAGGAGAATTGAGAATTGAAATTTGAAATTATTTTTAATTAGGAGTGAAAAAACGCTGAGAACTACCTACTCCGGTTGACTAAGTAAAGACCATGGGTGGCGCGTGTGAAAGCGGTGTATAACCAGCGGTAATAATTCTCGCCAAGCATGTCGTCGGTAACATATCCGGTATCTAAAAAGACATTGCTCCATTGGCCGCCCTGTGCCTTATGGCACGTTACGGCATAAGCATATTTTACCTGAACCGCATTGAAGTACGGATTCTCTTTTATCTTTTTGATACGTTCCGATTTGTTGCGGATGTCTGCATATTCTGCGGCAACAGAAGTAAACAACCTGTCGTTTGTTTCTTTTGGTAGCGCCGGGGATTCGCTTTGAAGGGTGTCTAAAATAATTTTAAATTCTGTTTCCAGGTCATAATCAATGAAACGTACTTTGACATTACAAAAACGAAATCCGTACATCTCTTCTGTATTCCTTACCCGTAAAACCTGAACGATTTCACCGTTAGCAATGAAATCAATGTCGCTATGCTCCTTTCCCCAGTAATAGTTGTTTTTTACAATCATCAACCTGTCACCCGATGACAGTTCTTCTTCACGATACAGGATACGGTTGCGGACGCCAATATTGTAGATGTTTGCATATTTATTCGAGCGGCAGATGATAATCGTTTGATCGATCCCGTCGCGGTGGTAGGCCGATGCTATTTCTTCGATTAAATCGTTGTGATCGATTTGACGGACATCGGCAAATCCTGTTGTCCTGATTTTCGGATATACATCTAATTTACCACTACGAAGTGCGTTACGCAGGCTTGTTGCATTGAACAGGATCCCTGAATCTTCCTGTTGGCGTACAACCTGGGTGAGTTGTATCCCAGTAACTAACAGATGATACCGCCGCAGATATTCTGCATGTAAAGCAGGGCTTTCCGTGAGCGAGACAGGTGGCAACTGTGCGGAATCGCCCATCAGGATCAACCGGCAGTTGTCGCCGGAATATACATATTGAATCAGGTCGTCGAGCAGGCGTCCGCTGCCAAAAACGGCAGTCTCCGTATTGTTATTCGCTATCATCGAGGCTTCATCTACGATGAAAAGCGTATCTTTATGAAGGTTGGCGGCAAGTGTGAATCCGGAAAATCCGGCTTCGAATTGTTTTTGACGATATATTTTTTTGTGAATGGTGAAGGCGGCATGGCCTGCATAGTCGGCGAAAACTTTTGCCGCCCTGCCGGTTGGCGCAAGTAATACCGCTTTTTGACGAAGCGAATCCATCATTTTTACAGCTGCCCCTAACATCGTCGTTTTTCCGGTACCTGCGTATCCTTTAAGCAAAAAAATACTGTTTTTTTCGGGCGAAAGAAGGAACTCCGACAACGTTTTTAATGCCGAAATTTGCTCCGAAGTAGGCTCAAAAGGGAAAAATTCGGCCATTTTTTGGGTAAAAAAAAGATTTTTCATAAAAAAATGAAAGAAATTTGGCGATAAAGATAGTTATTAAAATAATCTTTTCTATATTTGCAGGATGAATACTAAAAATTTAACAGGATAGAATATGAAAATTGTACTTAGAATCTTATTGTTGGCAGCTATTGCCCTCCTCGCGTACATGTGTATAAGTAGCATCATGTCGTCGATAACGTTTAAAAATGAAAGGGAAGCCAGGGAGTTACTAATCAGAGACCGTCTGATAGTTATCCGGAATGTACAGAACGGATATAGAAATATGTATAACACGTATGCCGGTAGCTTTGATGATCTCTTGAGTTTTTTAAAAGAAGATAGTATCCCTTTCCTTATTAAGGAAGGAGAATTAACTGATGAACAGTTGAAAGCAGGAATGACGGAAAAAGAAGCCGTAGCTAAAGGAATCATCCGTCGTGATACCAACTGGATATCAGCTAAAGACACTTTATTACCCGTGGGATTTAATGTGAACGATATCGGGAAAGTCCCAGGATATGAGAGTTTTACATTTGACTTGGACACAGCGACTCTGACCTCGTCTGCCGGTTATATCATTCCGGTATTTGAAGCCGGCGTCCTTTATGACGTTTATTTAACGGGCCTTGATAGACAAATGCTTGTCAATCTGAAAGATGAAAGGAAGAAATTGAACCGCTTTCCCGGACTTCGCGTAGGCTCAATAACTGAAATTAATAATAACGCGGGTAACTGGGAATTTTAAACATTTTATTATGATTCCGGACAAGCTGACAGCAGATAATTCGGAGAAATACAAAGTATCCATCCGGCTTATGCCGGATGGACTTTCTTTTTGGGGATATATCCCCTCCGAAAAAGATAGCTTTTTCATTGAGACCTTCCAATATGATCAAACGATCCCTGTGGTTGAATCTTTGAAAAATATCATTTTCAATCATTCCTGCTTCTCTTATGTCTATCAATCATGCTATGTGATCTGTGTGTCCGGAAAATATACCATGGCCTCTGACCATGTATTCATCGAAAAAGAAAAAGAACGCTTTTTCTTCTTTTGTCACCCGAAAGATAAATCGTTGAAAACACTTGTTCAACCCATAAAAGCGCTGAACGCTTCCATCTTGTTCGGCATTGATAAGGAGATTTATGCGTTTCTGTTGCGTTCACTCTCTAATCCCCAGTTTATCTATTCCCTGTCGCCCTTGTTGGTCGCATGGCATAAAAAAAGCCTCCTGATTTATCCGAAACTGATGCATGTCGTGATTCATAAGGATTCAATCGATGTATTATGCGTCGAACAAGGTAACTTGTTGTTTGTAAATTCGTTTTATTATGACAACAATAATACGAACGATATCATATATTATATAATGTATATTTGCAAACAAACCGGTTTTAACCAGTTAGATGATTATCTGACGATTAGCGGTAATAATGACCGCTGCCGCAAGGTTTTGGCCATTATTGAAAAATACATCAAACAGACGCTCTACCTGCCCTCTACCCTGCATGGTTACCAAGTCGCATTAGACCAGGAACTGACCTTGGACATGATCGCCTTGGTCGAATGCGGAATGTAGAGACGTAGCACGCTACGTCTGCACGACGAATGTAAAATGTAGAGACGTAGCACGCTACGTCTGCATGTCTCTCAAAAAAATATGAGGATTATTAGCGGTAAATATGGCCGACGTCGCTTTCAGTTGCCGACATCTCTGAGAGCGCGCCCTACAACCGACTTTGCAAAAGAAAGCCTGTTCAATGTATTAGTTCACCTGATCGATTTTTGTGATGCAGAAGCGCTTGATCTGTTTGCCGGGACAGGCAGCATATCCTTCGAATTGCTGTCGCGCGGATGCCGTCAAGTCACAGCAGTCGAACAGGATCGCATACACACCGCCTTCATAACGAAAGTAGCCAAAGAACTGCAGACGAATGATTTGAATCTTATCAAAGGTGATGTGTTTCGCTTTCTGCAAACGACGTCGAAACAATCGTTTGATTTTATCTTTGCCGACCCTCCCTATTTGTTAAAGAACCTGACAGATATACCTCATTTGGTTTTCGACAGAAATATACTCCGTAATGATGGCATATTAGTCATGGAACACAGTAAGGAGCATGATTTTTCATCCCTTCCCTTTTTTGTTCAACACCGTAGCTACGGGGCGGTGAACTTCAGCTTTTTTACCCCACGCACGTAGAGACGTAGCATGCTACGTCTAAATCATCTGCAAAATGAGACGTAGCATGCTACGTCTCTACAAAAGCGGTGCGAAAAGACGCATAAATGATTCGGCGAGGCGGACGGCTATCGGACGCTTACGCCAGACAGCATATGAAATCATTTCACAATCACGCATGTCTTGCATAAACATGGCCTTCAGTTTTAATGAAAACTCTTTTTGATAGACGAAGGCGTTTATTTCAAAATTGTGTTCGAAACTTCGAAAGTCGAAGTTTGACGAACCGACACAACTGACCATGTCATCAATCAATAATAACTTGGAGTGAAGGAATCCCTGCGTATACAAATAGACCTTAACGCCTGCTTTCAGCATATTATCTACATATGAAAAGGTTGCCATCTTGGCTGACAGGGTATCCGAATGTTTGGGTATCATCAGACGAACATCGATGCCGCCGAGAGCTGCTGTCTGAAGCGCCAGATTGAGCGCTTCTGTCGGAAGGAAATAAGGAGTCTGAATGTAGATGTATTTTTTTGCATTCGAGATGCAGAAGTTGAAAGCCTGCATAAGCGTTTGCCATTGATTGGTCGGGCCACTAACAACCACCTGCATCATGGTATCGGTAAGGTTCTGTAATACAGGATAATAGTTTGGCCCTTTGAGCAGTTGGTTGCTGATAGCATACCAATCTAATATAAAGGACGCCTGCAATCCATAGACACCCGGCCCTGTAACACGGAAATGAGTGTCGCGCCAGATGCCTAATTTATTGCCGTAAACATAGCGGTCGGCAATATTCATGCCTCCCATGTAACCTGTCTTGCCGTCAATGACGACAACTTTCCGGTGGTTTCGGTAATTGACTTTGCTGGTAAAGAGCGGGAAGGCCACTTGCAAAATAGCGTATACCTCAATGCCCTCCGCTCGCATCTCTTTAAAAAAACTATTTTTTACGTTCCAACTGCCTACATCGTCGTATAATACGCGTATCTTGACGCCTTCATGCGCTTTTTTTATCAGCGTTTCTTTTACCTTATTGCCGATGGTATCGTTTTCAAAGATGTAATACTGTAGATGAATGTGGTGATGTGCATGGACAATATCCGCTAATAAAGCATCAAATTTTGCTTTTCCGGTCGTGAAGATCGAAAGATGGCTACCGTTAGAGATGGCAGAATAATTGCCGTTGTTCAGCAATTTGGCCAACGGCAGATATTCTTTGGGAATGATACTAACATCTTGAGGCTGATATTCAATGCGAACCTGCTTTTTGAACCGCTTGTACATCCGCCGCGAGACAATGCGTAACCGACGATTATCGCGACCGAAAAAATAATAAATTAACAGTCCGATACCCGGCACGAAAATGAGAACGATCACCCAGGGGATCGTTTTCAACGGATTACGATTCTCCAACAAAATCAATAATACTAACCCTGTGATAGTAATGCAGTATAATACTATCAAGGTTATAGTTAAAAACGCCGGAAATCTTATCACTGCTAACATGAAGTATCATTTTTAACAGATAAAAAAACGAACACTTGAATAAAGCGCCCGTTTTTTTATCCATTTATCGCTTAATACGATATTTTAGCCTTCATTACTTTAGGATTTTGTATTTTCCTATGAGTGGGAGTTCCTTCATTTCGCCCTTAACAGCGTTTATGATGCCGAGAATAGCAAAAACACCAACGCCAAGCCACAGTATTCCACCTAATAGAGTAAAGACAAGCCAAAGCGATAACGAGATGCGGCTTAATATATTAATTACGATAGCCAGTGCGGCAGCTACAATAAGTAATATAAGACCTTGATTAGAGTGATAACGGGCAAAAGGAGATTCTTTTGCTGCCAAGATCGGTACTAAAACTAAAATGCCTAAATAGGCCAGGATTCCCATTACTTTGTTGTCTTGAGCATCCTTCGGGTCGACAGTTAAATTTTCTTCCATGGTTAAATTTTTTAAAAATGTTAGTAAATATTGAATTAATAAATGTTCTCCTATCGTCGAAACAGATAGCAAATGTAAGAACTATTTTTTGAAAAAAAAAATAAAAACGTGATTATTTTTAAAAAATTTTTTTTGACCTTTCAAAAAAGCGTATCTTCGCGCTTTTTAAACGAATAACTGACAGTAATTATGATAGACGATAATCTTTCCAATGATTTATCTTTCAGGCGAAAACGAGTGCAACAAGCCATCCGGGAAGCCGGTATGGACAGTCTCATGCTGACATCGGATGTTAATATTTTTTATTTGACAGGTCGTGTGTTTAGCGGCTATTATTATCTGCCTGCCGATGACGAACCTGTATGGTTTGTGAAACGTCCGGTCGATCTTTCCGGTGATCGCATTTTCTACATCCGTAAACCGGAGCAGATACCGGAGCTATTCGCATCCAACGGTTGGTCGCTTCCCCAACATGTTCTGTTAGAGACGGATATACTATCCTATAATGAATGGCAGCGTCTGCAGTCAATTTTTCATTTTCAGCAGTTTGAAAATGCTTCGCAGTGGTTGAGACGTATCCGTATGATTAAAACCCCGTGGGAAATCGAACAGATACGGTTGTCGGCAGCGCATCATGCCGAGGCCTATGCCTGTTTCCCGCAATGTTACCATCCGGGGATGACCGATCTGCAGTTTCAGATAGCTATCGAAAATCAGATGCGCTTACATGGCTCCAGAGGTGTGTTTCGTTCCTTTGGGTTTAATGACATCTTTATGGGTAGCGTGCTGGCCGGCGATAATGCCGGTATACCCTCTCCCTTTGATTTTGCATTAGGCGGAGGCGGGCAGACCGCATTTTGTCCCGTCGGCGCTAATGGTACCCCGTTGAAAGAAGGTATGGCTGTTATGGTGGATATGGCCGGAAACTTCACAGACTATCTTTCGGATATGACACGTGTATATGCCATCGGTACATTGCCTGAAATAGCTTTTCGCGCCCATCAGGTTTCATTGGAGATACAATATGCGTGTGAAGCGACTGCAAAACCCGGTGTCGCCTGCGCCGACTTGTACCATCTGGCCTTTTCAATCGTAGAAAAAGCCGGTCTGACAGCCTATTTTATGGGGATGCAACAGCAGGCGAAATTTATAGGCCATGGCATAGGACTTGAGATTAACGAGCCACCGGTTTTTTCACCCCGTTCAAACGAGATATTAGCTCCGAATATAACCTTTGCCTTAGAACCTAAATTCGTAATACCGCAGGTGGGCGCTGTCGGTATTGAGAATAGTTATTTAGTAACTGATACAGGCGTAGAGAAACTGACGCTCCTCGACGAAAACATTTTTCAAATGAGACCGTAAGACCGTAAGAAATTGTTGAAAACTTTTTTTGACATTTTTTTTGTCGAACAAAACTTTTCCCTATTTTTGTGGCTAAGAAATAGAAAAATCTATGTTAAAGAAATGCTTAGTATCAATAGAACAGTGTTCGAAAGATGATATTTTGCGTATCATCCGGAACGCGCAAAAGTTTGAAGAAAACCCTAATCAGCGGCTTCTAAAAGGGAAAGTAGTCGCCACATTGTTTTTTGAACCCTCCACCCGCACAAGGCTGAGTTTTGAAGCTGCCGTCAACCGTCTGGGTGGTCGTGTCGTAGGGTTTCAGGACCCCTCGACTACCAGTTCGGCTAAAGGAGAGACCTTGAAGGATACTATTCTGATGGTTTCAAATTATGCCGATGTTATTATTATGCGACATCATTTGGAAGGAGCCGCCCGGTATGCCTCCGAAGTGACAGATGTCCCTATCATCAATGCAGGTGATGGCGCCAATCAACATCCATCACAGACGCTGTTGGATTTGTATTCTATTCAGAAGACGCAAGGAACGCTTGATAATCTGACGATTACAATGGTTGGCGACCTGAAGTACGGTCGAACCGTTCATTCACTCATCGTGGGTATGTCGTTTTTTAACCCTACGTTTCATTTTATTGCACCCGAAGAAATGAAAATGCCGGATGCACAGCGACATTTTTGCAATATGCATCAAATAGAATATCAGGAACATACAATATTCTCTGAACAAATCATCAATCAAACCGACATCTTATATATGACAAGGGTTCAACGGGAACGATTTACCGATTTAGTGGAATACGAGCGTGTGAAGAATGTATATATCCTGCATAATAAAATGCTTGAGAACTCCCGACCGAATCTTCGGGTGCTTCATCCCTTGCCCCGCGTCAACGAGATAGCATACGATGTAGACGATAACCCGAAAGCCTATTATATACAACAGGCGCGTAACGGACTTTTTACCCGCGAAGCCATCCTTTGCGATGTACTTGGAATAGAGGTTTGAACGCGGACTTTCGTCCGCTCAATGAACAATGAACAATGAACAATTATGAAAGGAGAAAAGAAAAGAGAATTACAAGTTGCGGCTTTAGAGAATGGTACGGCCATTGATCATATTCCGCCTGAGCATCTTTTTAAAGTAGCCCATTTGATTGGACTTAGTAAGATGGAAAACCGCATCACGTTTGGCAATAATCTTGAAAGCAAAAAAATGGGGCGCAAAGGAATGATAAAGATTGCAGATAAATTTTTTGAGGAGGAAGAAATCAACCGTATTGCTCTGGTAGCGCCAAACGTTATACTGAATATTATACGCGATTTTGAAGTCGTTGAGAAGAAAAACATCACCCTTCCGGACGAATTAGACGGAATCGTACAGTGTAATAACCCTAAATGTATCACTAATAATGAGCCGATGAAAACTCATTTTTATGTGACGGATAAGTCATTAGGGACAATAAAGTGCCGCTATTGCGAACGTAAAATCAATAAGGAAGAAATCATCATCAAATGACCCGAAGCGGATTGCCCCGGCTTACGGGTGCAATTCAAAATCTACCTGACAGGTATAAGATAGGATAATTTGGCGATGATAGTCTGTCCGGAGGCTTTAGAAAAAGGGTCTTCGCGACGGGTGTTATAGATGTCGCCGAGAGAATACAGATAACGTCCTTCCAAGATAAAATAACCGATGTTAGAACGTATCTCTACGCCGAGACCGACACTGATACCCCATTCGAATTTCTTTTGTGCAGCCATGCCATGTTGTATGGTTACCCTGCCGGGTTGTGCTTCGTTCAGGTTCTCACGGGTCGATTCGCCTATCAGATAGCCGATCTGAGGACCTGCATTGATAAATGCTTTTACCTTTTCGCCCCCAAACTGTATATGGGTGTAGAACGGCAGTTGAACATAATTCATGGTACGATTGTATTTGTAGTTTGGGGTCACTGTCGTAGTTGCTTCATCTTCTTCGGTACTTTCTTCCGTTTCGAATTTTTCGCTCCACCCCTGTTGCGTAAAATTCAACTCGACCTGCAGTCCGACATGCTCACCCATGGTCAAACGTCCGGTAAGGCCAAAAGTCAACCCCATAAGCTTGTTTTGCAATACAATAGGGCTGAAAGAGACGGTTGAAAAAGTTGTCCCGCCGGATAGTCCGAAAGCGTATTCGTAAGGCAAAGTTTGTACGATCTGAGCTTTCGTGAATAAAGTTCCCAGAAACAAAAAAAGGATGGAGAGTTTTCTTCGCGCGTACATTATATATAATAACTGAATAACTGCTACCTGAATTCGGTGCGGGTAATGGAAAAATCCTTGTTGTAATGGATGATGTAGATGTTCTTGTTGAGATACCCACCCGCATCGTTAACACGGTCGAAGTTGAATCCGGTTTGAAGGCTTTTGTGATTTATTTCCGAAAACCGCTCTTCAAAGTTGTCCCCGAATTGTTGAATGGCGTTTATGAAAAACATGCCCGTATCATAACCGACTAATGCAAGTTTTGTATAGGTATTCATCGGACTTTTGCTGTACCAGTATTTGTATTTTTCATAGAACGCTTTCACATTAGGCTGGAGATTATCAGCATATGAGTAGCTGAAGATATAGGTGTTTAAGGCATGGAAGTCTTCCAAACAATTTTCAATGTAGCTCTGCCATATAGGATATCCGAAGAGGGTGATATTATATTCCGGCTTTGTCTCGGCAATCATTCGCAAAATAGTTTTTGTCTTCAATAACGCATATTGAGATTGTGAGACAGGCATAATCATATTCGGTTTGCCTGTAGAAAGGAGGGAGGAGATCGACGCCTCGAAATTAATCACATCGTAATTAATTTCTTTATACGATATATTACGGTCTTTCAGCTCCTGTTTGAATATTTTGATTAATCCGGATTGGTCGTCTTCTGTCTCTTTCGTGTCTAAGAAAATAATGTTATACTTGGCAAAGAGGTTGGCTCCTGCGAAAGCTACTTTTTCGTAGAGTAGGGCAGGCGGGGTGTTCACCTGAAAGACATAAGGATTGTCTAATGCTTCATCGTTTCTCGAAGTCGGAATGACATACTTTACCTTGTTTTCTTTGGCGAAATCGGCTATCAGTTTGATCTGTTCGGTCGAATAGCCTTCGGTTTCGTTGGAATAGCCTCCGATAATCAGGTGGGCATTGGTCAATTCCTCTTTTTTGTCCTGCAATACTTTTCTTGTTTTTGCAGGGTTATTTTCGCCTATTTCATGTAAAAACAACTCAACCGAAAAGCCTTGTTCACGTAGTGTGTAAACCGCTAAAAGAAAACCTTCGTAATACTCGATGAAGTTCCTTTTAACTTCGGTCCATTGGAGATTGTCAGTGTCAAAAGGTAATAATAACGCTACCTTGATCATATTTTCACGGTTAATAGCCGGTACTGTAAATTGGGGGCGTAGCGTTGGCGTTACATTGTTTGGCAATTCATCTTCGCTGATCCTTAACGGAATACGAATTGTCATGCCGGCGCGCAAGCCACCCGACAGTTCGGGATTCAAACTTAATAACTCCGCTTCGGTAGTCTTGAATATCCGGCATATATTATATTTGGTATCGTTGGTGGGAACGGTATAATACACTTCTCTCATCCCATTATTATCTACTACTAAGGTAGATGACTGCTGGACAACGAATTTCGGAATACGAATAGTCTTGCCTATCGTAAATGTTGCGGATGACAGGCCGGGATTTGCCTTAAGGATATTATCAGCGTTAACATTGTATAACCTCGCCAATCCGACTATTGTTTCGTTGGCTTTAATCGTATGGATGATATAATCGTTGTTATTTTGTGCATTGAGTATGCTTTTTACTGCGTATTGCCTCTGCGGAATTTTTAAGCGCTCGCCGATCCTGATTCTGTTCTCGCTGTCGGGGTTGAGCTTGTATATATCCATAACCATCACATCATACATTTTTGCGATCGAATAAACCGTCTGCCCACTATCTACCGTATGATAAAATATATCAACGTCCTGTACGTTATTAGTAGTAACGCGGTTATTCTGCGCCTCAACAGTGACCGCTACAAGGAGAAGCGCACATAATAATACTAATTGACTAATTTTCTTCATAATTATTCGAAAATTTATTGGTGCAAAAGTACAATAAATGATTCAAAAGCAGAAATATTTTTAGAATTTTGTTGTGTGTAGATCGAAAAATTTGTTATTTATGGATAGAATTTGTACCTTTGAGGGTTGTTTTGATATGAATTTTTATAGTGTGAAAAGAAGAACCGGCGGACTTTTAGCTTTCATGGTGGCTGTATGTTCCGCCTTTGCGCAGACTTTTAGCGTAACCGGAGGCAGCCATGTTCCGCTCCTTGCCGATAATAACACCGCAGGCAGAATACAGGTGTATCTTGTCTATGGCATGGATAATGTGCAGATTAACTATACCTCTGCGTCGACATCGCACCAATGGTATCGCTACCGGACAAGGGCGCTCGATGATTCCGAACCTGTATCCTCGACGCAGAACGGGACGACTTCTTTCGTCACGAATCCCCAAGATGGATATGGGTACTATGTGATGGAGAATGAAAATATCGGGATGAATTATTTTGTGTGGATCATCGATTATCTTAAATATGAGTGCCTTATACAAAGTATGCGAATCTCTCCCGACATGGATGAATGTATAGGGATCAGCTTTGACGGAGAAGCAGATATCCCGGATATGTTTTATAACATACCATCCGGTGCGCAGACCCGCTTGAACCGTGAGTTTGAACTGAGCTATGAGACGCTCCAATGGAACGAATCACAGAAACGTTTCTTGCCGCTGTCGTTTACGAAAACCTTTAATACACATCCCTTTTCAACGACGTTTCCACTTCATTCGGACGACCCTATGTTGTTAGCCGATACGGAATTGACACTACGAGGCGATTTGTTCGCACGACATTTTGGCGTAGAGAAATCCTTATCAATACCCTATCAGGCCAAAGCGATACAGGTGTATGCGGATACCTTGGTCTTGTCGGCAGGAAGTAGCAATATCTCGGAATCAGACAACGAATTTTTTGCGCCTGTCGTTATCCGGTTTAATGCGTATGCCAATGTGCCGGTGGCCTCGCGATTTGTCTGGAAGGTTTTTAATGTCGACGAACCCGATAGAATATTGATTCAATTTAACGGCGATGAGTTGGAATATACATTCAACCGCGCAGGCATTTTCATCGCCCGCTTAGAGGCGAGCGACCGTACAGGCGCCTGCACAAATGAAGAAGATGAAGACCGTGAGTTTCAAATCAACATCACAGAAACAGAGTTGACAGTACCGAATGCTTTCTCACCGGGCGCTTCGCCGGGTGTGAACGACATTTTTAAGGTCAGGTACAAATCCATCGTCACTATTCAGGGCTGGATTTATAATCGTTGGGGAACAGAATTGTTTCATTGGTCTGATCCAAACCAGGGTTGGGACGGTAAATATCGCGGCAACTATGTGCCTGCCGGCGCCTATTATTATCTGATCGAATATACCGGAACAGACGGTAAAAAACGGGTTAAAACAGGCGACATCAATGTGTTCCGAGGAAGAAAGACTGAATCAATTAGGAATTAGGAACACTTAATCAATTAGGAATTAAGAATTAGGAATTAGGAACACTGAATCAATTAGGAGCTGATTTATGAAGAATTTTAAATTTTCAATTTTAAGTTTTCAATTATTAATTCCCATCTTGTTGGGAATTACGATTTATATCTTTATTCATGCACGCGATTCGGTGACTGTGCAGGAAGAGGCTCCCGTTGTGCTTTCATACGTCGCCTCGCCGGAGATACCTTCGTCAACGCTATTTTGCGGTAAGGTGATTGATCTTACCCGCTATCAGATGCGGGAGGGGATAGACCGCGAACTGACAAGTTTCACCTATCTCCATTCGACGACAATGCTGTTGATTAAGCGTGCGAATCGTATTTTTCCGGTTATTGAGCCTATTTTAAGGGCAAACGGTATCCCGGATGACTTCAAATATTTAGCTGTCATCGAGAGTAACCTTGATCCGAGAGCTACCTCCCCGGCACGAGCTGCCGGATTATGGCAGTTTATGGAGGCTACGGCTAAAAACTATGGGCTGCGCATAACTGCTACGGTGGATGAAAGACGTCATATCACTAAGTCGACGGAGGCCGCCTGTAAGTATCTGCGAGAGGCATATGATAAATTCGGCGATTGGGTTACGGTGGCCGCCTCCTATAATGCCGGAATGGGACGTATCTCAGAACAGATCGGACTGCAGAAAGAAACCAATGCACTTAATCTGTATCTGGTAGACGAAACGATGCGATATCCATACCGGATATTTGCGGCGAAAATGATTTTTGAAAATCCTTATAAGTATGGTTTTGTACTTCGGGCTGAGAATCTATACAGTCCGGTTGCATGTACGGAAATCGACGTCGACAAGGATATTCCGGACTTGGCTGCTTTTGCCCGCGAAAGAGGAGTCGCCTTTAACGATCTGAAATTTTTTAATCCGTGGTTGAGAGATACCAAACTGCTGACGGGTGGCGCCGACTTTAAGATTATGATCCCAAATAAAAATCAATTGTATTACAGTTCTTTTAATCCCTATGTGCACGACAAACGATGGGTTGTTCAATAAGGAGAGTGGAAGTATTGAAGTGCTGGGTGCACGTGTCCACAATCTGAAAAATATCGATGTAACGTTGCCGCGTAATAAGTTTTCTGTGATAACAGGGATGAGCGGCAGCGGTAAGTCATCGCTGGCCTTCGACACGATTTTCGCCGAGGGACAACGACGCTATATCGAGACGTTTTCGGCTTATGCACGTAATTTTCTCGGTACGTTTGAGCGACCGGATGTAGATAAGATCAGCGGCCTCAGTCCTGTGATCTCCATCGAACAAAAGACGACGAACCGCAATCCGCGCTCGACTGTCGGGACGACAACCGAGGTGTATGATTTTTTGCGTCTTCTATATGCGCGGGCCGGTGAACCCTATTCGTGGCTCAGCGGCGAAAAGATGGTCAAATATACGGAAGAACAGATTGTCCAACTCATCCTGAAGGATTATTACGACCGCAAAACATATATCTTAGCGCCTGTGGTGCGTAACCGTAAAGGACATTATCGGGAGTTGTTCGAGCAACTGCGTAAAAAAGGATACCTCAACGTTCGCGTCGACGGCGCACTGCTGGAAATACATCATGGTATGAAGTTAGACCGTTATCAGATGCACAATGTGGAAGTGGTGATAGATAAGATGGTTGTCTCACCTTCCGATGAACAGCGTCTGAAAGGTAGCCTGCGAACGGCCATGAAACAGGGTGAGGGACTTGTCACCCTCTTGGATGCCGATACCGGCGAGATACGCTATTTCAGCCGCCGTTTTATGTGTCCGAAAACAGGTCTCTCGTATAACGAACCGGCGCCGCATCATTTTTCTTTTAATTCGCCGCAAGGCGCCTGCCCGCGTTGCAAAGGGATAGGGACGGTGAACAAATTGGATATGGAAAAGATCGTCCCTGACCCATCGCTTAGTATCTATAACGGCGGGATCGTTGCCCTCGGCAAATATAAAAACTCATTGATATTCTTACAGATAGAGGCTCTTTGTAAGAAACATGGAGCGACAGTCAAGACGCCTGTCAAGGATTTGCCCGAAGAAGCAATGGATGAGATAATGAATGGCACGGACGAAAGAATACAGATACTTAACGAGACTCTCGGCAATTCAAGCTATTTCATGTCGTATGAAGGAGTAGCAAAATATATTACGATGCAACAGGAAGATGACGCCTCAGCTACTGCCAGGAAATGGGCAGAACAGTTTATCAGCTCCGATACATGTCCGGAATGTAACGGGCAACGATTGAATAAGGAGGCGCTGCATTACCGGATCGCCGGAGCGACAATAGCCCAACTCTCGGAGATGGATGTATCCGAACTATATGTGTGGATGATGACAGCTGATGAACGCATGACAAACAAACAAAAGACGATTGCGACAGAGATTTTGAAAGAGATACGTGTCCGGCTGAGATTTCTGATTGAAGTAGGACTTGATTACCTGTCTCTGAATCGCGCTTCGGCTTCCCTGTCAGGTGGAGAGAGCCAGCGGATTAGGTTGGCCACACAGATAGGAAGTCAGTTAGTCAATGTGTTATATATCCTTGACGAACCCAGCATCGGACTTCATCACCGCGACAATGCACGTTTGATAAGCTCGCTGAAAGAACTGCGCGATGCCGGTAACTCCGTTATCGTTGTCGAACATGATAAAGACACCATGCTGAACGCCGATTATGTGGTTGATTTAGGCCCTAACGCCGGAAGGCTTGGCGGCGAAGTCGTTTTTGCAGGTACCCCGCAGGAAATGATAGAAGCCAATACGCTGACTTCAGCCTACCTGAACGGAAATAAGTGCATCGAGATACCCCAAAAACGCCGGAAAGGAAATGGACGCTTTCTGAAACTGAAGGGCGCAAGTGGTAACAACCTGAAAGCGGTGGATGTGACGTTTCCGTTGGGTACGCTGATATGTATTACAGGCGTTTCGGGCAGCGGAAAATCCTCACTGATAAGGTATACGCTGCAACCCGTTCTAAGTCAGCATTTTTATCGTTCTTTAGAAGCGCCCTTGCCTTACCAATCGTTAGAAGGAATAGAGCATATAGACAAGATTGTCAATGTCGACCAGTCGCCGATTGGGAGGACGCCGCGCAGTAACCCGGCAACGTATACCGGCGTGTTTTCGGATATAAGAAGTTTGTTTGTCGAGCTACCCGAATCGAAGATTCGCGGCTATAAACCCGGACGTTTTTCGTTCAATGTGTCAAGCGGACGGTGCGATACATGCAAAGGGAATGGCTACAAAACCATTGAGATGAATTTTCTCCCGGAAGTATATGTGACCTGCGAGGATTGCTATGGTAAACGCTACAACCGCGAAACCCTCGAAGTACGCTATCGCGGCAAATCTATCGCCGATGTACTCGATATGACCATCAATGTGGCTGTTGAGTTTTTTGAAAATATACCTGCTATCTTGAATAAAATTAAGGTATTACAGGATGTAGGGTTGGGGTATATCAAGTTAGGCCAACCCTCAACAACCCTGTCGGGAGGCGAAAGCCAACGTGTGAAATTAGCCGCCGAACTGTCGAAACGCGATACGGGAAAAACCCTCTATGTGCTCGATGAGCCTACCACCGGTTTGCATTTTGAAGATATTCGTGTCCTGCTTGGCGTACTTAACAAATTAGTCGATAAAGGAAATACAATTATCATCATCGAGCATAACATGGACATCATCAAATCGTCAGACTATATTATCGATATGGGACCCGAAGGCGGACGCAACGGAGGCAAGTTAGTCTTCGCCGGATCACCGGAAGCCTTTGTCATGGCCAAAACAGAAAGCCATACTGCATCTTTCCTGAAAGAGGCGTTAACGCCGACGTTCCGTCGGCTCAATGAACAATGAACAATGAACAATGAACAATGAACAATGAACAATGAACAATGAACAATGAACAATGAACAATGAACAAT